>Ga0180732_1002328_pt1 | contig 10250 bp, 12 predicted proteins | sample KR11_01MetaG_FD_148674 | JGI IMG/M metagenome (GOLD analysis project Ga0180732, IMG submission 148674) | Groundwater microbial communities from the Olkiluoto Island deep subsurface site, Finland - KR11_0.1 MetaG | ecosystem: Environmental > Aquatic > Deep subsurface > Groundwater | place...
AACAATTTGCTTGGCAGTCAGATGTTGAACAAAATGAGAATAATGTTTTTTTAGGGTTGGAAATAAAAGAATTTTTTTCAATGGCCCCAGGATCGATTTATGCTTCAAGAGATCCAATTATTTTACAAGCTACTTTAGCTGGACAAAGTTTAACTAGAGATTTAGATGTTAAAATGAGTTGTTCTTTAGAAGATTATTTAGGAAAAGATATTGAGGTTTCCCCAGAAGAGTTTGAATTAGCTAGCATATCTGATGCCTACCTTGATGAAGAATATGCTGAAACAGTAATGGGAGAAACTTATTATCATGTTACTTGTATTTTCCCAGAAGGATTATACTTCCCAGATATTTTCTTTGAAAGAAAAGATACTAAACAATTAAGTAGGACAGCAGAAATAAAAGCAGATTATGAATTTATTACCAATGCTACTTGGGAAGTTTATTTTATAGGGGAAGGGATGAAGAGAGAAGCTGATGCTGAAGGAAAACCATCTTTGTGGCCAGCTGCGAAGAATCCCAGAGTAGATCTTATTAGCGGGGTAGTTAGAGGTATTTCTACTCATGGACCAATGAATATTGGTTTTTATGTTGGAACTAGAACTTTTAAAAGCCCTCAACCATTTGTATTTGGATCTGAGACTCCTTTATATTTTAATGTAGATTTAAGTAAAAATCCGGAATGGAGCGGCTATTTGAATGAAGTTCAAGATTTCCTATTACATGTCCCACCACCACTTGAGTTTACAATAGATGAGAGGTTCTGTGATTTTAAAGATACAGGTCTTAGAGATGGGTATGGTAACAAATTGTATAAAATTACAGATCATGCATATAAGACGAAGGTAAATATTGATTGTACAGATGAAGAAGTTAGGAATAAATTGTTTGGGGAACCGGTTAGTGAACAGGATTGTATAAGTAGATATAAAGATACTATAAATTTAAATTGTCAGTTTAAAATTAAAGATGCATATGATGATAAGGCTTTTATAAAATATGTTGTGTTTGCAGAATCTAAATATGTATTTTCAGATAGGGAATGGACCTTAGTTAATATCAGAAAAGGAATTCTTGATGAAGATGTTTGTCAAGATAAGACAGAAACACAATGTAAGACTCCTGGCTGTAAAATAATCTATGATTTTAATAATACTTTTTTAGAATGTACTGAATGCAGTGCTTCTTTAAAAAAATGTGAAAATTATATTCTCCAAGAAGATTGTCAAGTAGATGAATGTAATTTTGGTTCTTGTTATTGGGTTGATTTAAGTGAAGAAGAAGGGGGATGCCTTAAGTATTAATTAGAAAGTTTTTTATAAGATTGGTGATAGCTTTAATATTCTTAGTTTTAGTTAGTGGTTGCGATTTTGGGGGAAATCCTGGAACATTACAATCTGTTACTGGGGGCATTGATTTTTCTTTTTATGGGTTACCAGATAAATTAATGAATGATATGCCTTTTACAATTAATCTTGATATTTTTAATTACATGACTAAAAAAATGGATAAAAATATTAAAGTTTGTTTAGGAGACGTTCATCCTGATGAATATAGTCCTATTTCTGGAGAAGAATGTACTACTGTTTCGATGGAAGCAGCAAGTGTTATTGAAAATCAAAATGGACAGCTTGAAACATTGCCAGAAGAAAAAAGAATTAGTTTTCCAATAAATGGGGGAGAATATGCTTTTAGAAATTTAGATTTTGGGCCAGCTACTTTTTTTGTAACTGTTGGATACCCAGTTGATACAACATTATCTAGAAATATTTATTTACTTTATCCAAGTTTTTCAAGTGATGAAGATGAAAAGAAATCTAAAGAAACTGGTTCATATCAAGATTTTGTGATTAAAGAAAAAACCCCAATTACGATAGATTATTTTGAGAAAGAAGTAAGGCCGTTAAGTGCGGGAAGAGCAAGATTAAAATTAGTTTTACATTTAACACAAGCTCCAGAAGGAGTGGTTTATGCTAGTGTAAACCAAAGGGAAGGGGATTTAGATAATTTATATATGGATATAGATGTAAAGGGATATGATCTTAATTTCAATTGCGGAACAGATGTTGGTAAAGATGGTAAAATAAAGTTGGTTAGAGGCACTAAAAGGTTAGAATGTTATAGTGATGCGAATTTGAAGGAAACTGACCCCCATCAGGTAAATTTAAATATCAATCTAAAGTATTATTATAAGGTTAAACATTCAGTAACAATACCGTTTGAGACAGCGGGTGTGGGATTTAGCGGTTAATCATGTTAAAAAAAGGAGGAAATTAAAAAATGAAAAAATATCTTTTGGCAGTAATTTTAATAGGTGTTCTAATGACTTTTTCAGCTTGCGATAAAGATAATGGGGATGATAAACCCCAAGGAACTTTTAAAGGAGGAACTGAAGGAGTTGATATAGTCTTTGTTGAAGGATCTCCTGTTTCAAGTTTTGATGCTGGAGAAAATGCAGAATTTAGTGTTAAATTAACAAATAGTGGAGAATATGATGTTCCAGCTGGAGAAGCAAAAGCTAGAATATTTAGTACAAGTCCAAGTTTTGGATTAAATAATAATTATATGGCAAGTTCTGAAGTTCTTTATGGTATTTCGGTAGAGGGAGATACTCCTGGAGAAAGGGAAATTGATTTGGGAATTGGAAATTATGCTGAAGATATTGTTATTAAACAAGAATTTCCAGTGAATGCAAGAGTTTGTTATCCTTATAAAACAAGAGTGAGTACAACTGTTTGTATGGGTTCTAGAAGATTAAGTGAAGGTGGAGCTGAACAAGTTTGTGAAGTAGAAGGAAGCAGAATTACTACAGGTACAGTCTCATCTGCACCAGTTCAAGTAACCGGGGTAGAACAAGGATACAAGGGTAGTGATGGAATGACGTTTTCAATAACAATTGAGAACAAAGGTACGGGAACAGTTAATGACCATACAAAAGCTTGTGAAGAATTAGATAGTTCTGATTTTGCAGATATTGTTTACATGGATATCTATCCAGATGATATAAGATGCAGATTTCCAGAAGGTACAGAGGGAGATAAAGGAAAATTAACTTTGTACAATGGAGCAAAAACAATAATTTGCGAGAGAACTTTGGAATCTGGAGCAGATAGTAACTATGAAGATAACTTGAGGATCATATTAGATTATAAATATCTAGATACTACAAGTAAAATAGTAACTGTTTACGAAACCAGTTAACTTAATAGTAACTGTTTACGAAACCAGTTAACTTTATTAATTAGTTTTTCTTTTTCTTTTTTATGATTATAGCAGATTTACATATACATTCTAAGTATTCTAGGGCAACAAGTAAAGCAATTGATATTTATAATTTAGAAAAATGGGCAAAGATTAAAGGAGTTAATTTGCTTGGTACTGGAGATTTTACTCACCCAAAATGGATTAAACATATTAAAGAAACTTTAGAACAAAAAGATAATGGAATTTTGGTTAGTAAGAATGGTTTTAATTTTATTTTACAGACAGAAATTAGTTTAATGTACAGCCAAGGGGGAAAGGGACGAAGAGTACATTTAACTATTCTTGCTCCAAATTTAGAAGTTGCTGATCAGATTATTGAAGCTTTACTTAAGAAAGGAAGATTAGATTATGATGGCAGGCCAATCTTTGGTTTTTCTGGAATAGAGTTAGTTGAAATGATGGAAGATATCGGTGATAAGATTGAGATTATTCCTGCACATATTTGGACTCCTTGGTTTGGAGTTCTTGGAAGCAAATCTGGTTTTGATTCTATTGAAGAAGCTTTTCAAGAGAAAGCAAGGAAAATTCATGCTTTGGAAACTGGAATTAGTAGTGATCCTGCAATGAATTGGAGATTAAGCGGTTTAGATAAGTTTCAATTGGTTAGTTTTTCAGATATGCATAGTGCTTGGCCTTGGAGAATTGGAAGGGAGGCTACCTTGTTTGATGTTGAATTAAGCTATAAGAATATTTTAAGTGCTATTAGAACAGGGGGTGGTTTAAACTCAACTGTTGAAACAGATCCAGGTTATGGAATTTATCATTTTGATGGGCATAGGAATTGTAATGTTGTTTTTGATCCAAAAGAATCTATAAAACATAAAGATATTTGTCCTGTTTGTAATAAACCATTAACAATTGGTGTTCAGCATAGGGTAGAAGTTTTATCTGATCGGGAAGAAGGTTTCAAACCAAAGAATGCTAAGCCTTTTTTGACTTTGATTCCATTAACGGAGTTAATTGCTGCTTATTTAGGAATTAAAATGTTGAATTCTAAGGGTGTTTGGGAAGTTTATAACAAATTGATTAAGTTTTTTGATAATGAGTTTAATATTTTGATGAATGTTGCTGAAATAGACTTGGGGAAAGTTGTTAACGAGAAATTAGCTAAGATTATAATTGATAATAGGCATGGAAAAATTAGTATTAAACCTGGTTATGATGGGCTTTATGGCAAGGTTGATCTTGGTGCTGCTAATCCCCAGAAGAATTTAAGTGGATTTTGATTTGGCTATTCTTCTATATTTTCCATATTTATCTATTGGAGAATACTTTCCTGGTTTTGGAGAAATAGTTTTTTCATTACATTTAGGGCAAGCTTTTTCTAATGTATAAATATGACATTTTTTACAAAAGAGAATTTCTTTAGTCATTTTTTCTTTTGAATTCTATAATTCCTTTTAATTTTTTAACTTCTTTTTCTAAAAACTCTTGTATTTCTTCAAGCTCTTCTTCTGCAGTTTGGTAATCTTCTGCAATTATTTCTATTTTGTATTTTGGTGCAGAAATATAGAATACTTCTATGCCTTCTTTTTCTATTTTCGAGAATAATTTTTTTATTGTTTCTATTGCATCTGGAGTATGTAATTCTAATTTAATAATTGCAGTTATTTTGTATTCAGGTGCTTTTATTTTATCTAATACCGTTTCTAGTAATTCTTTTTCTAATTTTTTATCTAATTTTAATTCTTTTATTAAATCTGGATTTGCAACTATTTCTTGGAAAGATTCGTAAAGAGAATCATAATCTTCTATAAGTTTATGACCGATTTCTTTATACATATCACCTAAAGTTTTCTTTAAATTTTTTCCAACTAATTCTAATAATTTTTCTGCTTTTTGTTCTTGTTTATATGACTGATTTTTATTTATTTTTTGAGCTTGATTAACTCGTCTTAAAGAAAGATCAATATGTCCCTTTTCTAGGTCTATTTTTAGAACTTTGCAGATTACCTTTTTCCCTTCTTTTACATAATCTCTAATGTTTCTAATTCTTCCCGGGGAAACTTCAGAGATGTGAATCATCCCTTCTTTACCTTCATATTCATCTATATAACAAAAAATAGAATGAGGTAGAACCTTCTTGACTGTGCAAATTACTATTTCCCCTGATTCGGGGTAGCCTTTTTTCTTATAGAACATTTTATTCTAAAAATTCTAAGATTCTTGCTTTTACTTTAGCTTTTCCACCAGTGGATTCTGCTAAAATATCTCCACAAACTAAACAAGTGATTTTATTTGATGGTTTGCTGAATATAATTTGTTCGTTTTTGCATTTATTGCAACGTACTTTAATAAATTTTGTTTTTGGTTCTTTTGTAGCTTTCATTGTAATTCTAATTTTTTACTCCTTTTTGTTGCACTGATTGTTGATTTTTTACATTCTTTACAAGTTAAAACTAAACTGGTTTTTTTACTTGCTTTTCTACCATATCTTTTTCCTAGTCCAGAAGGTCTTGAATATTTTCCTTTGTTGCCTATTCCGGCCCTTCCACCGCCTCTTTTTTCAAGTCTTTGAATAGAACCTTTTTTTAATGAACCCCTTTTACCGCCTGTTTTAGCTTGAGCTACTTTATGTTCAGTGTGTTTCTTACATTTTGGGCAGTATGTTTTCTTGATTTTTGGTGATTTCATATTTCTTCAGCTCTATTATTTTTGATTAGTAAAGTTACAACATTTATTGGTAAATTTGCAACATCTTCTTTTTCAAAAGGCCCATAGACTTGAAGATCTGACCCCACGAATTTTGGAACCGTTTCTATAAACCTTATGAACTTGATATTTTGAGGCTTTTCATCCCTTTTTATGTCTTTCGGTTCTTCTTTTTTAATTATCGTTGGTGGATTGGAATTTTGTACAGAATGTAAAATATTGCTTCTAAACTGGTTTAAACCTTGAATTACTAGTTTATAGAAATCTTCTTCTTCCGGAACTAAATTAGTTACTGTTTCATTTTCAGATTTGGTTCTAGAATTGATTAAAGCTACTTGAATTATCTTATTTTCTCTGATTTCATATAACTCTCTTATTATTTTTAAAATACTATCTATCTGATTTTGGGTTTTTTTGATTTCTTGTTGAGTAAAAACAGATTCCTTTTGTTTTTGGGATTCTAAAATGTCTTTTTTCTCACTTATATATTTGGCTAAATCTTTATAGAAATTTTCATCTAATTTCTGTATTTCTTGCCTGGTTTTTTCTCTACGTAGTAAATCGTATAATGTTTCGAAAGTTATCATGATATCTGTTTCTGCCATGAATTTGTGTATTTGAAAAGCTTTAAATTACTTTTCGTTTGTTTAATTTCATGATAATTAAAGAAAATCCAGAGGATTTTGTAGTTAAAGAAATATTAAAGCTAAAGAGGGGAAATGGTAAATATGCTTATTTTTTAATGAAAAAGCGTAATTGGAATACTTTGAATGCCATAGAAGAGCTTTCTAGGAGACTGAGAATACCGTTTAAGAGCTTTGGCTATGCGGGAAACAAAGATAAAAATGCAGTTACAGAGCAACATATCTCTCTGTTTAATGTTACAGAAGATAGGGTTGATTGGATTAGAGTTAAAGATATTTGGTTAACTTTTTTAGGATATGGATTTGAACCTATTAGTTTAGGGAGTTTAGAAGGAAATGATTTTGAAATCGTTGTTAAGGATATTGATGGAATTGGAAAAATTGAGTTTGTTGCTAATTATTTTGATGAACAAAGGTTTTCTAAGAATAATATAGAGATTGGTAAGATGATTGCCAAAAGACAGTTTAAAGAAATGTGTAAAAAATTAGAATTAAAGGTTGAAAAAAATGATTATATTGGTACATTAAGGAAATTAGGAATTAGGAGATTACAATTTTATTTACATAGTTATCAAAGTTGGTTGTGGAATTTAGTTTTAAGCAAACATTTAGAACAATTTAAACATTTTAAAGTTAAATATAGTCATGGAAATTTTGTTTTTTTACATGAAAGAATAAAGAACATTGATTTGCCTTTGATAAATTTTAATACTAAATTTAAAGATAAAGAAATTGAGAAGGAATATAATGAAGTTATGAAAAAGGAAGGGATAGGAAAAGTTGATTTTTTAATTAGGGAAATACCAGAATTAGTTACAGAAGGAATTTCAAGGAAAGCCTTTATTGGTGTGAATTGGGATTCTGTTGGTTATGATAAAGAAAAAAGGGAAGCAAAAGTTAAATTTTATTTACCTAAGGGGAGTTATGCGACTATTGTTTTGAAAAAGGCTACAAATAGAAAGTCTTTTTAATGCTTGATATTCCATATTTTTAAAAGTGACACACTTTATCAACAAGAAACATTTCGAATATCAAAGATATTTTAAAATAATTAATGATTCATATAGAAAGTTAAAAGGAAATTTACTTATTTTGGTTCCGGATTTAATTTTATTATTTGTAACCCTTATTTTATCAATAGTTTTCTTATGGTTTAATGGATTAATGCCTGGAGGGCTTGTTGACCCTTCTGTTTTATTCCAAACAGATGAAGGGGTAGAAACTTTTAAGAATATTCTATTGAAATTTTTAGGAAAAACAGATTTTGCGTCCTTTTTAATTTCCTTGGCAGCTTTTTTTGTAGCAAGATTTTTTATTGGGGCAGGTTTACTTACAATAAAATATAATATGATTAAAAGAACGATTGAAGGAAAGAAAATTACTAATTTTAAGAAAGAGCTTTTGATGGTCGCTTTAGATCCTAAAAAGTTTATCAATGTTATAAAAATGAATTTTTTGGTTTATGTTTTAATGTTATTTTTAGCAGTTTTCTTATCCATAATTACTTTATTGTTCCTTGATGTGAATACTGCTGGATTTTTGTTTATGGTTTTCGCTATTTCCATTTCTGTATTTTTAGTGAAAGTTATATTCTTTTTTAGGTATGCAGTAATGTTTTTGGATAATCTTTCTGCTTGGTCTTCAATAAAAGATGCTTTTTATTATTTTAAGCAACATCCTGTTTTTGTTATATTGGTTTGGTTGTTTTTGTTTATTGCAATTTTTTTGATAAGTTTAGTTTTATCTACTTTAACCTTTGGGGTATCTCAATTAGTCTTTTTAGTTGCAGGAACAGTTACTAGTTTGTTTATTTTGAATTTACTTAAGAATTTGATAAGTATTTTTTTAGGATTGTTAGGAGATATATTTATCTTTAATATTTATTCTAGAAAAAAGATATAGTTATAATTTCTTCTTTAAATGAAAAACTATTTCGGTTATTTCCTTATCACCTAATTTGTATCTTAAGTTATGGGGCCCGCTTACTTTTGAATAACCTAATTTTTCGTAGAATTTTTTTATCCAATGTTCATGTGTTTCTACATCTAAGCAAGCTTCTTTGAAACCTTTTTGTTTTATTTGTTTTTCTGCATAATTCATAGTTTCCTGGGCTATTCCTTTATTTCTTTTAGATTTTTTAACATATAGGTCTTCTATTGCCGGACATTTATGCCAAGAATATTTGCTTTTGTAATCTATGAATACATGACTAACTGGCTCTTTTTTAAAAAAAGCCATGATATAATTTGCTTGATCTTTATTTTGTTTTTTGATTCGCCCTAAATGAATCTCATCAAGCTTTTTTTCTCTAATCTCGTTTAGAAATTTTAAATCCTCTTTTTCTATTTTTTTGAAAGTTAATTTCATATTAATTTCCTAACTTTAAAAAGAAAATGCAGCTAAATCTTTTGACATATGTGTATTTTTGAAAGTTTTCTTTGCTTCTTCTTCTAAATCTTTAACTAATTTATATCTTTGACTAAAATGTGTTAAGATTAACTTTTTTGATTTAGATTTCTTTGCTATTTCTGCTGCTTGTTTTGCAGTAAGATGTTTGTATAGTTTCGCATGATCTTTTAGGTTGTTTAAATAAGTTGCTTCACAAACTAAAATATCTGAGTCTTTTGCAAATTTAATTATATTGTTTGTTGTTTCGGTATCAAGAATAACTGTTATTTTTTTACCTTTTTTTACAGTTGTTGCTAGATTTGCTGTTATTTTTTTACCATTGTAAGTTATGTCTTTGCCTTTCTGTAGATTTCCAAGCAAAGGATGTTTAGTTAACCCGAATTTTTTAGTGTATTTTGTATTTATTTTTATTTTATTATTTTCTATAAAAGAATATCCTAAGCAAGCAATTCTATGTTTTAACTTTTCAGCTATTAAAGAGAACTCTTTTCCCTTGAAGAATGTTCCACCTGAAATTTCTTTTACTTTTATTGATATTTTATCTTCATTTATGTAATTGTTTATTATGAATGATAGATATTTCTTTGTTCCAATTGGGCCATAGATTTCTAAAGTCTTATTATAACCTGAAGATGCCATGGTTTGTAATAACCCTGGTAGGCCGAATATATGATCTCCATGTAAATGGGTTAAAAGTATCTTTGTTATTTTTGTAGGAGAGATTTTTACAAGCTTCATTTGGCGTTGAGTACCTTCTCCGCAGTCGATTAGGATATTTTCGTTCTTGTAATTAATTAAAAGTCCCATTAAATTTCTTTCTCTTGTGGGGACCATTGCAGAAGTTCCCAGGAATACTATTTTCATAATTTTGTTTAGAGAAAGCTTTTTAAATAGTTTTTGGTATCTTTTTGTTATAATGAAAAGTGAAAAGATACAAGCTTTATTTTCTGGGGAGAGAGTTGTAGCGAAAGCCGATTCTTTTGCAAAAGCCTTATATGATAAAAGTAGATTTGGGGAACTTTACAAAAAAGAAGATATTCAGTATAGTTTTGTTGAAGCACTGTTTTTGTTAGAACAAGATAAGATGGAAGTTTTAGATGGAAAATATAAACCGATCAGTTTTGATAAATTTTTAAAGAAACTTAAGAAATTTGAGTCTAATTTATGGATTAGATATTGTGTTTTTAAGGATATGAGGGAAAGAGGGTATATTGTCAAAACAGCTTTGAAATTTGGAGCAGATTTTAGGGTATATGATAGGGGAATTAAACCTGGGGAAGACCA
>Ga0180732_1002329_pt1 | contig 10250 bp, 11 predicted proteins | sample KR11_01MetaG_FD_148674 | JGI IMG/M metagenome (GOLD analysis project Ga0180732, IMG submission 148674) | Groundwater microbial communities from the Olkiluoto Island deep subsurface site, Finland - KR11_0.1 MetaG | ecosystem: Environmental > Aquatic > Deep subsurface > Groundwater | place...
ACATTAAATTCTATTACCGCAGAGGAAAATTTCTTAAGCGACACTAATCCGCTCTTCACTTTTATAAATTTTGCTGACAAAATATGCAAAGAAGCTGAAAATATCATTTCAGCTAATGAAAAAGCTGATAATTATCTGCAAAAACCGGTTAAAAGTAAAAAAATACAATCGATAGCTGATGGAATAATTATTTTAAATAATTTAAAGGATGTCTGCGACGCTTTCGCTTCTGAAGATTTTTCGGCAAACACAAATTTTAATAGCATACAGGGTTTAATAAATGGTCAGCCATCAATCGACAACCAACTATCGCAGATTAAATTCGCCCTTAGAATGACGGGAGAGAAATGTTTTCAGAAGGAAGATTTCTATAAAAATATAGAATCTTTGTATTCTGGCATTACTGATTGGCAAGAATGGAAGCAAAAATATCAGATTATAAAAGATGAACTTCAAGAGTTAATGGGAAATCAAGATGCACTTTCCGTGTTTGAATCGATTAAATTCGCACTTTTCAATGACTATATAAATGAAATGATTAGCGACGCAGACGGATTGGAAAAATGGATGAATTACCAAAGAATTAGAGGCCAGTTGACTGAATATGGAATGGACCGGATCATTGAAGACATTAAAAAATATGGTACCAATGAATATAAATTCTCCGATATATTCATCTGGTCATTTTTAAATAGACTTATTTTTGATATATACCAGAAAAACAGTGTTCTTAAAAATTTTAACATTGCTGACTACAATAGGTGTATTTTGGAATTTAAAAAATTAGAAAAAGAAATTTTTGAAGTTAATCAATATAGGGTTCTCAACAAAATTTATCCAAATATCAGATATGCAATGAACTGCGGAGGACCTTCAGAGAGAATTCTTTTGCGTGAAAGTCAAAAAATGAAAAGGCATCTGCCAATAAGAAAATTGGTCATGGAAAACGCTTCGCATATTTTGGAATATAAGCCATGTTGGACGATGAGCCCACTAACATTAAGCTCTTATATTCCATTTGGCTCTGTAAATTTTGATGTAGTCATATTTGACGAGGCTTCTCAGATGAGAATTGAAAATGCTTTGGGCGCGATTGTCCGAGCTGATCAGGTACTTGTTATTGGTGACGAACATCAGTTGCCACCCACCTCATTTTTCGATGTTTTATCTGATGATGCGGACGATGAAGAGGAAGAATTAATGGAGGAAGTCGGATACCAGAGCATTTTACAGGCAGCAATAGCTATTTTGCCTGGGGCTGAAAGCTATTTAACTTATCATTATCGTAGTAAGCACCCGGACCTCATTGCATTTTCCAATGATAAAATATATAAAAATTTAGTTATTTTCCCGTCTCCTAGAGATTACGGAGCAGTACAGTTCGATTTTGTTAAAAATGGTATTTATGATGCCGGGCAAAGTAGATGCAACCAAATTGAAGCTCAGAGGGTTGCTGAATTGTGTATCCAGCATTTTGAATCTAATTCCACTTCGCTTGGGGTAATAGCTTTTAGTCGGGCTCAAGAGGATGCAATAAGAGAAGCTATTTCAGAAAAACTGAAGGATTATCCACATTTGACCGAAAAATTTGACGAAACACTTGATGTAAGGAATGATTTTAACGAAGATAGCTCATTTTTTATTAGAAATCTTGAATCGGTTCAAGGAGATGAAAGAGATACGATAATTCTTTCAGTTGGTTACGGGCCGGATAAAAATGGAAATGTGTATAATCGTTTTGGTCCTATAAATTCAAATGGTGGCTATAGACGATTAAATGTGGCTGTTACCAGAGCCAGGAACAAAATTATTTGCGTTTCTTCAATGAAGTTTCATCAGATGAGTCCATCAGGATCAGCTTATGGCGCAGTTTTGTTGCAAAAATATCTCGAATACGCGGAAAAAGGAAGGTGTGTTTTAGACGCATCAAAAATTGCAATAAATAATTATGAAGATGCAGATAGTGACTTTGAGGTTAATGTCCAAAATGCTTTGATTGCAATTGGATACCAGGTTCATAGGCAAGTTGGCGCTGCAGGATTTTTTATTGATCTTGCCATTTTGAATCCAAAAAATGGCAAGGAATATATTCTAGGGATAGAATGTGACGGAGCCAAATATCATTCTGCAAAGTCTGTAAGAATTCGAGATAGATTGAGGCAAGAAATACTGGAAAGGTTGGGCTGGAATATTTATCGAGTTTGGTCACAGCACTGGATAACACACCGCCAGGAAATTGTAGATGATATCGTTAAATACATAAATAAATTGCTGTAAGAGATTTTTTGCTAATTAATATAGCGAATTATAAAATTTTTAAATATGGCGCTTCTTACAAAAACAGATTTTATACTTTATCGGGAATGCCCAAATGATGTATGGGTTAAAAAACATAAACCAGAAATTTATGAGAAGTTTGAGGTGTCGGAATTCGAGGAATCATTAGCTGAAATGGGAAACGAAGTAGAGGAATTAGCAAGAAGAATGTTTCCCGATGGTTATTTGGTGGAAAGGCGTAGTGAGGGATCTCGTGAATTAACCAAAAAACTTATTTCTGAAAATAAGCCGGTTATTTTTCAGGCTGTTTTTACAACAGATAAATTTTTCGCCGCATCAGATGTTTTGAAATGGAACGATGAATCTAGAAAGTATGACATATACGAAATAAAGATGTCCTCCACGGAACAGCAGGATGCTGAAGATGATGAAGAGGGAAAGCCTAAAAAAGTTAATAAGAAAAAAGAGCTTCAGTATGAATATGACCTTGCTTTTCAATCAAACGTGATTGAAATGTCTGGGGTGCCACTAAATAAAAAATACTTAGTTCGACTTAATAAAGCATATATAAAAAATGGAGAATTAGATTTTACTCCCAATAAACTTTTTATAATTGAGGATAAAACTGAAGCAGTTGATTGTTTAAGACCCATAGCCTCAGGAGAAATGGAACGAGCATATGAATATATATCAATCCCGACTCAACCGTCTGGCACGTGTCCTTGTTATTATAAGGGTCGTAGCGCGCATTGCACGGCTTTCTCGTATATAAATCCGACCGTGCCAGCATATAGCGTTCATGATCTGAACAGGATAGGAAGCAGTAAGAAATATCTTATGGAATTGCTTGATGCAGGAATAATTGAAATAGGCGACGTACCAGAAGACGAAAGGTTATTTCCCAAGGAGCCTGATAAAAATGGGAAAGTGAGCAAACCGAAGAAGTTAAATCAAGTAAGGGTTCATAAGTCACAAAAACCTCTTATCGATATTGAAGCTATTAAAAAAGAACTCGATTCTTTTGTCTATCCGTTATACTTTCTTGATTACGAAACATATACAACAGCTATTCCTATTTATGATGGTTATCATCCATATCAACATATTGTTTTCCAGTACTCATTGCATGTATTGAAAAGCAAAGATTCAAAGCCAGCTGATCTAGAATGTTTGATACTAAATAAAGAACCTTCTAGAGATATAGTAAAAAGCCTGCGTGAAAATATAGGAGATACAGGAACTATTATTTCCTGGTATAAAAATTTTGAAAACTCTAGAAACCGCGATCTCGCCAAATTATTGCCAGAATATAAAGATTTTCTTCTTGATATGGTTTCAAGAACATATGATTTAATGGACATAGTTGAAAATCAACATTATGTGCATCCTGGGTTTCAGGGTAGGGCATCAATAAAAAAAGTTTTGCCGGTGATAGCAAAAATAGTTGGGCGCGAAGAAGAATTGTCATATAAAAAACTTGGCGTTCAAAATGGTACGGGTGCCATTGAAGCTTATAGACAGATAAACTCGGGCGAACTAATCGGAGAGGCTGTAAAAGAAAAGGAACGACAAATGTTAGAATATTGTAAACTTGATACTTATGGCATGTATGTAATATGGAAGCATTTTCTAGACTTAATATTATAAATTCATGTAAAAATGGTAAAAAACTTTAATATAATAGATTTAGATAAGCTTCAAAAGGAATTTTACCGTTCTTACGATCCGGATTATTGGTTGTATAGGATCATGCTACTCAAAAATTCACATGATAATTTTGAGCAATTGAAAGATGTTTTAGCTAAGAATACCGAGGAGACAGTAGACGGAGATTTTAAGAGAGTGATAAGAACAGAATTGCATTTTCTATATTTTCAAATGGTAGAGACTCTTTTTGAGATTATTTTTGCCACGAAACACGACAATAGAGATTTATGGATGGCTCTTACCTTCTCAAATGATAAAAATACGGCTTTTTATTCGGATAATTATAAAAGAATAGCAGAGCTAAATGAATTATCGGATATTTTCACTGAAGAAATAAAAACAGACGAAGGTAGTAATGAGGTAGCGGTACCATTATTGAGGTGGATTTTTTATTTTATTTATCCAACAAAATTAAGTGATGATGAATGGGAGACAAATTTAGAAAACATAAAAGATCTTCTTTTAATTTTTTCAAGAGATTTTAAGGATAGGGGAGAATATAATGCATATAAACATTCATTGCGTTTTTATAACAAGCCATTGTCTATGTCCATAGGAATCAGCGGTGGAAAAATGCACTCGCTTGGCTCTTCTGAGGATTGTATTGTTTTTCTTGAGGAACAAAAGAAAATGATTGATGGCAAAATGATTTCAACAGAAAAGGTATCAAAAACAAGTAAGCCGTTTGATTTTCAAAGAGATTATGATTTGTGTATATTAATCTACACCATGATTAAAAATATAATTTGCACAAGGAAATATACACTTTTAGAAGAATTGCACGGAAAGGATTTTCCCCTTGCAAATTTCGTTAACTTGAGTGCATTTAAAATAACTACTCCCAGAACCGGAATAATAAAATCTAGCTTTACAGTATGATTTACGGTTAAAGTAGCAAAAATTAAGGGGATTCCTAGAGAAAAATACCAGAACATAGGAAAATTTCCAATTATAGACCAAAGCGACAAATTTATAGTTGGCTACACTGACGACACAGAGAAGATTTATAAAATGGACTGTCCTGTAATTATTTTCGGTGACCACACTAGAATTTTTAAATACGTAGATTTTAGTTTTGCAATAGGAGCCGATGGAACTCAAATTATAATTCCTAATATAAAAAAATTCGTCCCAAAGTTTTTTTATTTTTTGCTGCTAAATTTGAATATTGAAAATTTAGGATATAGTCGACATTTTAAGATATTAAAAATGAAAAAATTAATCATCCCGCCGATGGACGAGCAGAAAAAAATTGTTGCTAAGCTTTCCGCGGTGCAGGAATATAAAAAGCAACTTCTTGAACAAAAGACTAAATTAAAAGAGTTATTTGATTCTGTTTTATCAAAATCAATGAACGGCGAATAAAAATTGTTGAAGATGACAAGTGAACAATCAAAATCTAAGGAGTTCAAAACCTTGATGGATTATGCTAAGGAAATGCATCATAGATATTTCCGCGCGATTAGCGCTTTTTATGCGTATGAGGGATTTCGAGAGATTATTGCAATAAACATTGCTGGTCAGTCCGAAGCCGAAGAAAATGCAAAAACAATTAGCAGATACAATAATTTTTTTGGGATAGCTCAGGAAGCCCTACGCATATACTTTTTCTTGGAACTTGCAAAAATGTTTGATTCTTCAAAACAAGCGCTTCATATCAGTAAAGTTTTGAACTTTACTAAAAGCAATCTTAAAAGTTTAACTGTTGACGCATTCAAAGAATATAATAAAAACCAACCGCGTGCTTTTCTCGAGACGTTGGCTCAAGAATACAAAGGTATGGATCACAATGAATTAATAGTGATAAAAGATACCCTTAATAAGCATAAAAATACACTAGAAAAGTTGGATACTTACCGCAACAAATGGCTTGCGCATGACGATATTAAAAAGCCAGAATTACCACCTATTAGTGGAGAGGAAATTAAAGCATTATTTGATGTGTTAGCAAAGATACTTAATGCAATAACGGGCCGACTGAATAGCGAATCGTGGGCATATTCTCAGGTTGAGGGCGATGTAAAGCACCATGTTAAGTTGGTTATAGATCATCTAAGAAGATTTGAGCCGTATCGTTTAAAAGAAATCGAAGAAAAATATAATATAAATTTGAAAAGCTAAAAAAAATATGGAAATTGAATCAAGGCAACAAATTTTGGAACGGCGGAAAGAGATAGAGCAGGAGCTTACTGACATGCTCAAAGAAATCGAGAGTGATTTTTCTTTACAAAACATTAAAGACGCTATTTTTAATGAGGAAGATAACGACGATATGATGAAAGTTATAGCTATGTTCGATCGTGGCGGCGATGCATCCGAGCTGGAAAATATTCTTGAGCTGACTAACGATGCCTGGAACTATTTCCCACATAAAATTATCGGCGGTTTATCTCCGGCCGAGAAAATATTGGAGTATAATAATAAAAATAAAAAATAAATATGAAAAAAGTATACAAACTTGTCATTTCGCTTCTTATTCCGCAGGTGGCAGGGGGATTGGGGAGCTACTTTACAATCGGTTCGGTGAAAGATTGGTATCCGGTGCTAGTTAAGCCCGCTCTTAATCCGCCCTCGTGGGTGTTTGGTCCTGTCTGGACTACGCTGTTTCTTTTGATGGGATATGCACTTTATCTTGTTTGGACCAGCGAGAGCAAAAAAGGCAAACGTCTGGCCTATTGGGTTTTTGGGATTCAAATGGTTTTGAACACGCTTTGGTCAATTATCTTTTTTGGTTTGCACAGCCCGGGCGGAGCGCTTTTTGAGATGATTTTTCTTTGGCTGGCTATTGTTGCCACTATCATTGCTTTTGCCAAAATATCCAAAACAGCCGCCTGGCTCTTGGCGCCATATATCCTCTGGGTGAGTTTTGCCGGGTATCTTAATTATGCTCTTTGGATATTAAATTAAACATGCGCGTCTGGGATATTCATCCAAAACATTTATGCCGTAAACATTTGCTGGCCGAGCATCGTGAGCTTCACGGGCTTTGGAATATTTTGACTAAGCATAAAGGCAAAGGGGGATATTCAAGGCACCCCGAAACTTTGCGTTGGGTTGGCAAGCAAAAAGCACTTTATTTGCGGCATGAGGCGCTTGTAAAGGAATTCTCTCGCCGTGGCTACCGGCACCACACGCCGCTTGATAAAAGATTTGCTACTGGCGAAGGCAGTCAGCGCGTGTTTATCAACACCGCGAGTGAACAAAAAAAGATTTTAAAACAAAAGCCGTGCGAGTGTCTTTTGCACATTTAAATAGTTATTTAAAATATCCTTTCTTGTAAAGCAGTTTTCCTAATTCCGTTATGTATTTTTGCCTTAAAGCATTTACTTCCGGGTCTTTAAAAACCGCATCGGGAAGTTCGTTATCGTCCGCTGGGGGCTGTTCATCCTTTAGCTTAGGCTCCTTCCATTGTTTTTGGCTTACCGAACCGGTAATCCATGAAGAGTTTGTAAAAGCTAAACTTTCCCTTGAGGGCATAAAATATAAGTTGCTCAATTAAAATGTCCTCATAAGTTTTATCCTTATCTTTGAAGGGTTGTTTTTCCAAAGCCGCAAATAGCAACTCTTTAAACCGAGTGTGCGCTGATTTTGAGTTGTGAGGCCGTCCTTTGAGATTACGCCTCGGATCAGCTCCTTTTTTGAATGGTTTTAATGAAGATATGTTTGCCATAATAGTTTGTATTACCCTATAATACTACTTTATTCATAATATCACAGTAAATATCACAGTTAATGTGCCACAGCATGATGCTGAGACATCAGGTGAGACAGTGCCCGAAACCCCCCATTTTCCCCTCTAAAAGCTAAGTTCGAGACCCCGATGGTGCGCATCGTTTTTTCACTATTTTTGTTTGGGATTTTTGTTTATTTTTGAGTGACAGGTAACAGGATTTGAACTACCACCTTTTATTTTCGGCGGTTTTTTGATAGAATTAGCCAATAATCAATAATTTTTAATAAATGAAAATAGCATTTTTTGAGGTAGAAGATTGGCAAAAAGATTATCTTGGGAAAAAATTCATCGGTAATGAATTGTCTTTTTTTGCAGAGCCATTGTCTTTGGATAATATAAGTTCTGCATTAGGATGTCCAATAATTTCTCCATTTATCTATTCTCAAATTAGCAAAGATGTTTTGGGAAAACTTCTAAACTTGAAAATGATCGCCACAAGGTCAACGGGGTTTGACCATATTGATATTCAAACAGCAAAAGAAAATAAAATTGTTGTTTGTAATGTCCCATTTTACGGAGAGAACACGGTGGCAGAACATACATTTGCACTTATTCTGGCCTTATCAAGAAAATTGGTTGACTCTGTTCAAAGAGCAAGAATGGGAGATTTTACATTGGATGGATTGCGGGGTTTTGACTTGAAAGATAAAACACTGGGCATTGTCGGAATGGGTCATATTGGTTTGCATGTTGCCAGAATTGCCAAGGGGTTTGAAATGAAAGTTTTGGCCTATGACCCGAGAGAAGATAAAAAAATGGCCAAGAAAATAGGATTTGAGCATGTTGGTTTGGAAGATTTGTTGGCAAAATCAGACATAATAACCTTACACGCACCCGACAATAAAGTAACTCATCACTTGATTAACTCTGAAAACATAAACTTGATTAAGAAGGGAGCATATTTAATAAACACGGCGAGGGGTGGGTTAGTAGAAACACAATCTTTATTAAAAGCACTATCTAACGGAAGTTTGGCCGGAGCCGGGTTAGACGTGTTGGAAGAAGAATGCTTCATTAAGGAGGAAGCACAACTTCTTTCAAAGGAGTTCCCTAAAACTTGTGATTTAAAAACTGCTTTGCAAAATCACATTTTGCTACAACAGAAAAATGTTATTATTACTCCCCATAATGCTTTTAATTCAAATGAAGCACTGATGAGGATTTTAGATACAACGGTTGAGAACATAATAGGGTTTATAACAGGAAAGACGCAGAATACCGTAAATCAATAACGAACCCAGAACAAACATAAACTAACGCCAGCAATTGATTAACCTGCTTAATAGTTAAGTCGGGAGCGGGGAACGCCTTCTGCCAGTCATAGGTTCGGAAAGCGTCCACCCATTCGCGCACGTAGCACTTGGTATCATGCGATGCCGAGACCGTAAAAACCATCTTTTAATTTAGGCGGTTTTTTAATGTTTGAAAATTTAACTATTCGGTGCTATATTTAGATTACTAAAGTAAATATAGAGAATTAAAACAAATTTTTTTATGAAAATTGTAAAAGACCCCAGTAATAGAGCAAAGCTCACTACGGGGCAAGATAAAATTGGAACATCGGAGTTAAAAGAAATGGCAAAAAAGATGCACGATAATTTAGTTAAGGCGATGGTTGATGTTGAAAAAGAGATTATGGCTGTTGATGCGGGGCTGCACGCAGATTTAATGGAATTTTTGATTGAAGAAGAAAGTTCAGAACCTAAAAATATTTGGGGTATTAATATTTTTCCAGATAAAGCCGGCGAAGCTTTGATTGAATTTGACTCAATGATGAATATAAAACCTGCTTTGGGAAATAAAACCAGAGGAGTTGACGATGAAGATATAAGAAGAAAAATAACTGAAATAGTAAATAAATTAATTATTAGATGACTGATTTGAACCAAGATCTTACCGAAGAAAGATGGTTTAGCCTGTCTTTTTTTGCTCAAATGGCAAATTTAGGAAGCGAAGTTGGTAGAGCCATAAAATGGAAAGAAAAAGATCCAGAACGCAGTAAATATGCTTTTGAAAGCGCTTTAGAGTTGTTAGATTTGACGATTGAGGACACAAAAAACCATAAAAAATCAACATTAATAGAGCTCTGCAGATTAAGAGAGGTTTTAGCCGATTATTTTTGTTTTGATAATATTTACGGCTCAAACGATGAAAATTGGAATAGTTATTTCTATGGTTTTAATTACGCCGCCAGTTTAATTAATCATTTATAATATCCTTCTTTTCCTGTATTTATCATTATTATTTTCCGAAAGCCGTCTCTTAGGCGGTTTTTGTTTGACATTTGTATTTTTTTAATGTATAATTGTTGTGTGGCCTTAAAAATAAAAGTTGGCCGCATATTTTTTATGATAAATAAACAAATAGAAGAACCTTTATTAGATGAGGCCGAAATGACTTTTGGCGGTCTTGGGATAGCTCCGAAGATTTTAGATGTAATTTCAAGATTAGGATTTAAAACTCCAACCTCAATACAACACAAAGCAATTCCTACGGCCATTGAGGGTAAGGATATTATCGGCATAGCCCAAAC
>Ga0180732_1002330_pt1 | contig 10249 bp, 6 predicted proteins | sample KR11_01MetaG_FD_148674 | JGI IMG/M metagenome (GOLD analysis project Ga0180732, IMG submission 148674) | Groundwater microbial communities from the Olkiluoto Island deep subsurface site, Finland - KR11_0.1 MetaG | ecosystem: Environmental > Aquatic > Deep subsurface > Groundwater | place...
ATTTTAATTATATTTAAAGAACATATTTACAAAATTTCTTTATTATGTGGCTCATCTGAAAACATGCTTTCTTCACGTCCAACATGAATTGACGGGATAGATTTTTCATACAAAGTATAAACGCATATCATTATCTTGCATCTTATTTTTCAAAAAGCGTCAAAACAACTAAGGTCTTGATGGAAACTAAAGTAGCAAATTTCAGGAGAACAAACCGCAGATGAACGCAGATATATTCCCGTGACGGAATTTAAGGGATTCTTCGCTGGCAGATGCTTTTCCATAACGGATTTCGGCGCAGCTAACCGCAAAGGACGCAAAGTTCGCAAAGAAGTAAAATAGTACTAATAAACATATAATGTAACGGTCTGGTGGGGACGACAGGTTAATATAGGACATAATCAATATTAAATTCTCATAGAGGTTAGGATGGCAGAAATTAAAATGGACAAAAAAACCAACAACATCAACTGCCCCGAATGTGGGGCAGTAATTAATGTAAGTGATATTCTATATCATCAAGTTGAAGAACAAATTGCAAAAGACTTTGAAGCAAAAAACGCTAAAAATGACAAAGACTTGCAGAAAAAACTAAAGGACTTACAAGCAGCGAAAGCGCAACTTGCAAAGGACAAAGAAACTGTTCAACAACAAGTTGACAGTGCAGTGAAAACAAAACTTAACTCTGAAAAAACGAAACTTGAAAAATCAATTCGTAGCGAAATAAAAGAAGAAACTTCAGGACAAATCCTTTCTTTAAAAAAAGAACTTGACCAAAAATCAGGACAAGTAAAAGAACTGAACAAGACAAAAGCAGAAGTGGAAAAACTTAAAAGAGAAAAGGACGAGCTACGAGACACAGTTATTTTAGAAAAAGAAAAGGAATTTTCAGAGAAATTAAAAGAAGAAAAAATAAAAATAAAAAATCAAGTTGATGAAGCATCTACTTTGAAAAACAGAGAACTTGAAAAGCAACTTGAAGACCAAAAAAAGCTAATTGAAGAAATGAAACGTAAAGCAGAGCAAGGTTCAATGCAGTTGCAAGGTGAAGTTCAAGAATTAGTTTTAGCAGAAATTCTGACTAATCTTTTTCCATTTGACTTAATTACCGAAGTTGGTAAAGGTGCAAAAGGTGCAGACGTTATTCAAACTGTAAGAAATAAAATCGGTACCGACTGCGGAACAATTTTATATGAGAGTAAAAGAACAAAATCATTCAGCAACGACTGGATAAGTAAACTCAAAACAGATGCCGTTGCAACTAAAGCGGGCGTTTGTATAATTGTTACAGAAGCATTACCAGAAGGCATTGATAAAATTGGACAAAAGGACGGAGTATGGATTTGTTCATTCAACGACTTTAGGGGTTTAGTTTTAGTTATTCGTGAGAGTATAATAACCATCAACAACGCATATTCTTCACAGACAAATAAAGGTGAGAAAATGCAAATGCTTTACGACTATCTAACAAGCAATGAATTTATTTTACAAGCCGGAGCAATAGTTGAAGGATTTAATGAATTACAACACGGTTACTATCAGGAAAAAAACGCAATGGAAAAAATTTGGAAACGAAGAGAAAAACAACTTCAAAAAGTTTTGTTGAATACAAATCATTTTCTTGGTTCAATAAAAGGTATTGCAGGAAGTTCAATTCCAACCCTAAAACAAATCAATAAGGCAGACAACCTTTTAGAACTTGAATAATAGACAGAAAGTGGCACATACCGCTAACAGCACCTTGCCAAAAGCGGGGTGGATGTGGGTAATTGAACGGTTGTGCATTTAATGAAGCTCCCCACAGCAGAGCTGTGAGGTATCTCATGTTTTCTCGTCTGTTATTGCTCTTCCAGTCGGCTGTTCCCAACCGCAGCAGAGCTGCGGGGTATTCCGATAAAATAAACATTAGTGGTAGCTTGGGTTTGTGCTTCTAAAGCCCCGCCTGACAGCAAGCTCCGAACCGTTATACGCAATCTGCCTACGGGGTCGCCATTTGACGGTAAGGTAAATTTTTTCTGGAAAACCGTAGCATTAAATCTGCGTTTATCTGCGTTCATCTGCGGCTAAATTTTTCAAAAGCCGAACATAGTAATTCCTGCATGCGCTATATTGCGCCGCATCCTTATACTGTTTATGTTATGTTTTCCATATAACAATCGACCACGTTTTTTTTATATGATTTGCGAAAAACTATAATTATCTCGATATCATTTGACAATTTAGCTTTGACAGGACACTACTCTCAGGGGCGGTTATGGTTTCAAAAAGAGATAAAAGGTGGATTAACCTGCACATTATTTTTGGAGTTGTAACTTCCATCACTCTTGTATTAACTCTGTTTTTGTTCAGATATGCGATACCGTATTAAGATTCCAACTACTTTATATATTTTTTCCGGAGTAGAAGCGCATGCACGACTCAAGGCAATCTTTTTCCATCTCTTTCAGATGCAGAACCTCTATCCCCGCTCTCTCAAGCTTCTTATGCCCATCGCATTTTACATACACAGGCGGCTCGCCTGCACAGTAAACAACCCTCTGTATTCCTGCATTGATTATCAGTTCTGTGCATGACCTTGTTCCTGTGAACAGGCGAACGCTGCACGGCTCCATGGTCGCGTATAATGTGGCGCATTTTAGACTGATGCCCGCCTTTTCTGCTTTTTTAAGGGCGCACTCCTCTGCATGGGTATTGTACGGCATCTCCCCCGTGAACCCCCGGATTACAACCTTACCCCTTATCACTATCACGCAGCCCACGCTGAATTTGTTATCCGAAGCATCATTGATGTCGAGGTCGCATTTCTCAGCCTCAGCAAGCGCATATCTCATGAACCTGTGGTCGTTGTTTTCCGTCATCGAATATACAGCTCCTGCAGGGGCATAACTTGAATGTGATTTTTGCTTTTAATCGCTTCAAGGGCTGCCTGCACGCCCTGTATCGTGGTTATATAAGGTATGCTATATTCCAGCGCATATCTTCTTATTTTCAGATCATCCTCTGTTGAATTCCTGTTATCCGTAGTGTTGATAACAAGGTTGATCTTCCTGGATTGAATAAGGTCTATCGCATTCGGTCTTCCCTCTTTTATCTTTGGAACGATATTCACGTTGATCCCTCCTGCAAGTAAAGCTTCTGACGTGCCGGAAGTGGCAAGCAGGGAGAAACCAAGGCTGTTGAATCCTTTTGCTATACTGATCATCTTTTCTTTATCAGCGTCTCTTACAGTGATAAAGACCGCGCCTCTTTCGGGGAGTTTCATCCCTGCGCCAAGCTGGGCTTTGTAGAATGCAGAGCCAAAGCACTCCCCTATCCCCATCACTTCGCCTGTGCTTTTCATCTCAGGTCCAAGGATAGTGTCCGCTCCAGGCAGCTTGATGAAAGGAAATACGGATTCTTTCACGGATATATGCTTTGTTTTCATATCATTATCCGGAAGATCCATATCGCGCAATTTTTCGCCCATCATTGCTTTTGTAGCAACCTTAACTGAAGGCAAGCCTGTAGCTTTGCTCACAAAAGGCACTGTTCTGCTTGCCCTTGGATTAACCTCAAGCACATACAGTATGCCGTTCTCTATGGCATACTGGATGTTCATTAATCCAACGACCTTCAATTCAATGGCTATTGTTTTAGTATATTCAATTATAAGGGCGATCGTTTTATTATCCAGCGTCTGGGGCGGCAGTACACAGGCGGCATCGCCTGAATGGACGCCCGCTTCTTCGATATGCTCCATTATTCCTGCTATGAACACATCTTCACCATCACAGACCGCGTCCACATCTATCTCGATAGCGTTTTTGAGAAAACGATCCATGTAAACGGGGTGTTCTGAAACTTTAAATGCCTCATCGATATATCCTGCAAGCTCATTTTCATTAAAAATAACCTTCATTCCCCGCCCCCCAAGCACGTATGAAGGGCGAAGTATCAAAGGGTAACCAATACTGTTCGCGATCCCTTTTGCCTCATTCGCAGAATGTGCAACTGCGCTCTCTGGTCTTGGTATTTTTAACCTGTCAAGGAACGCGCCAAATTTCTGCCTGTCCTCTGCAAGGTCAATGCTGTCCTGCTGGGTGCCGATTATTTTAACTCCATTATCTACAAGCGCCTTTGAAAGGTTAAGAGGCGTCTGGCCCCCAAGCTGCAAAATAACACCATCTGGCTTCTCATTCTCCACAACGTTAAGAATGTCCTCAAGGGTGAGAGGTTCAAAATACAGCCTGTCAGAGGTATCATAATCCGTGCTCACGGTCTCAGGGTTGCAGTTAATCATGATAGTCTCAATACCCATCTCCCGCAGCGCCAGGCAGGCATGCACGCAGCAGTAGTCAAACTCGATCCCCTGCCCTACCCTGTTGGGACCTGCGCCGATTATGGCTATCTTATTATTGGCAGACGCAAAAGCTTCGTTCTCGTATTCATAGGCTGAATAGAAATAAGGTGTTTTCGCTTCAAATTCAGCGGCGCAGGTATCTACCATTTTATAAGCAGGTATTATTCCATTTTGTTTTCTTACTTCCCTGACTTTCATCTCATCGCTCCCCAGGAGCTGCGCAAGTCTTCTGTCCGAGAAACCGTATCTTTTTGCTTCCATCAAAATATGGCGCGGCGCGTTATTGATGGTATATCCTGACAGCGTGTCTTCCATTTCCACGATCCCTTTGATCTTGTTCAAGAACCACGGGTCTATGCCTGTTAATCGATTGACCTCTTCCACGCTTATTTTCTTAAGTGATGCTGCAATAACAAAGAGCCTGTCATGAGCCGGGATACTAAGTCTTTCTTTAAGAGCCTCTTCTGAGAGGGAAAGAAGTTCTTTGTCCATCAATCCAAACTTTCCGGTTTCAAGAGACCTCACAGCCTTTTGCAGCGCTTCTTCAAAAGTTCTTCCTATCGCCATGACCTCTCCCACAGATTTCATCTGAGTGGAAAGCACTTTGCTGACCTCAGGGAACTTCTCAAAGGTAAATCTTGGAATTTTCACGACCACGTAATCCAGGGAAGGCTCAAAAGAGACAGGGGTTTCGCCTGTGATGTCGTTGATTATTTCATACAGGGTCATGCCTATGGCAAGTAAAGCGGCTATTTTGGCTATCGGATATCCGGTCGCTTTCGATGCAAGGGCTGAAGAGCGGGAAACCCTCGGGTTCATCTCGATAGCAACGAACCTGCCATCCTGGGGATTGACCGCGAACTGGATATTCGAGCCGCCTGTTTCAACGCCGATCTCGCGGATGATACTCAAGCTTGCGTTTCTAAGTCTCTGGTATTCCTTATCAGTAAGGGTCTGTACCGGAGCTACCGTGATACTGTCGCCCGTATGCACGCCCATAGGGTCAAAATTCTCAATTCCGCATATAATAACAACATTATCGTTAATATCACGCATTACTTCAAGCTCGAATTCCTTCCATCCTATCACAGATTCCTCTATGAGCACCTGTCCTATCCTGCTTCGCTGGATACCTGTCCCTGCTATGTTTCGAAGCTCTATGAGATTGTATGCTATTCCTCCGCCTGAGCCTCCAAGAGTAAAAGCGGGACGAACGACAACTGGAAAACCGATCTCCTGGGCAGCAGATTCCGCTTCATTTACATTGTATGCGGCTTTACTTTTCGGGACAGGAATGCCGATTCGAATCATGGCTTCTTTAAATAATATCCTGTCCTCAGCTTTTTTAATGGCTTCAAGATTAGCGCCTATGAGTTTTACATTGAACCTTTCAAGCACCCCTTTTTCAGCAAGCTCCACAGCAAGATTTAGTCCTGTCTGACCTCCAATAGTAGGAAGCAGCGCATCTGGCATTTCTTTTTCGATTATCTTTTCAAGAAATTCAAAAGTGAGAGGTTCTATATATGTTTTGTCCGCCATCTCAGGGTCGGTCATTATAGTGGCAGGGTTGGAGTTCACAAGAACAACTTTGTAGCCTTCCTTTTTCAATGCCTTGCATGCCTGGCTTCCTGAATAATCAAACTCGCATGCCTGCCCTATTACGATAGGACCCGCGCCTATCACAAGAATTTTTTTGATATCAGTCCTTTTTGGCATTTTTACCTCAAAGTATTGACAAAATCCATAAAGAAGTCAACTGTGTCATGCGGTCCAGGTCCTGCCTCAGGATGGTATTGCACGGTCTTTATTGGCAGGCTCTTATGGCTTACACCTTCAATAGTCCTGTCGTACAAACTTATCTGGGAAACTTCAAAGTCTTTTGTTATGCCTGACACATCCACAGCGAACCCATGGTTCTGGGAAGTTATGTGCACCCTGCCGCTTTTTTTATCCAGCACAGGGTGGTTGATGCCCCTGTGCCCGAACTTGAGTTTATAAGTCTTCGCGCCAGATGCAAGACAAACGATCTGATGACCCAGGCATATCCCATATACAGGAAGATGGTTCATGAGTTTTTGAACATTCTGTATTGTTCCTTTAAGCATCACGGGGTCGCCCGGACCATTTGAGATAAGTACCCCGTCAGGGCTTATGTCCATGATTTCCTTAAAGTCAGCATTATATGGGAATACCACGACGCTTGCGCCTGTTTTGAGGAGATTGTTCAGTATGCTTCGCTTTATTCCGCAATCGATGACCGCTACAAGAGGCGATTTTCCAGGGTGCTTCCTTACATTCCGGCATGATACTCTTTCTACGAGATTAAGACTGTTAATATCGGGCTGGCTCTTTGTTTCACTGATTAACTTTTCCATATCCGGCATTTCATTCTCATATGCCATTATCCTTGCTTTTACCGTACCATGTGTTCTAATTTTTCTGGTGAGCATCCGCGTGTCTATACCCGATATTGCAGGCACGCCTTCTTCCTTCAGGAAATCATCCAGAGTTTTTTCCATTTGCCAGTTGCAAGGTGTTGCGCACAATTCTTTTACCACAACTCCTGCTGCTTTTGCGCCGTCAGATTCAAAATCCTCGCTGCATACCCCGTAATTACCTATGAGGGGGTATGTGAACATGAGGATCTGTCCTGTGTAAGAAGGGTCGGTAATAGCCTCCACATATCCGCTCATTCCTGTATTGAACACAAGTTCTCCCCAGGTTTCGCACGCGGCGCCAAAACTCCTGCCCCTGAACACTGTTCCATCCTCAAGTATCAGTAGTGCATTTTTCATGTTCTCACCCCAGCGATTTTCTAATGATTGCCATTTTCAGGAGAGCAGAACTCGCTATCTTGGCAGATTCTCCACAGGTTTTCAAGCTTCCTGTTCTTATCAAATATCTCATGTGCGGTTTCACCATATCCATCAATATGCTGTATTCAGGCTCTATGCTGTCATTAAAATCAAAAATATCATGCAGGTTCATGATATCCTCCTGTATGAGTTCAAACACTCCGGAAGGTAAGAAATCCTTAGCAACCTCAATGTCAAGGAAACGGTGGGCAAACCTCAGGTCAGACTCAAGTGAAGGATAGTAGTTTTCAAGCAGCCTTTCGCACGCTGCATTTCCCAGTTTTTTCTTTACCGCTGCAAGTCCTCTTCCAGCGCCTATGAACTCCGGGGGAATTCCTGTGGAGTAAAGCGCCCCTGTAAATTTGATCGCCCTTGGAAGTTTTACTCCGTCATCGCCTGATTTACGACCATAGCCTGCTGCGCCGTTGGTGATTAGCCTGTCCCGCTGGTTGGGGAGAAGACCTGAGATAATATTGATAATCCCTGCCAATCCGGGTATAACTTTTCTGTATTCTTCTTCCATTATCCTGATAATATTCAGTATCTCCTGTTTTTCATCCTCATTCCTGTACTCCGGTTGCCCGTGAAAGTCTATGGCTTTGATGAATTTCTCTGCATCTCCTGAAGGATGGTCAAACCTGAGGGCAGACTGTATTGTTATGGTATCTATGCCGCGATATTCAGAAAATAGATTATCGGCATTTGAAAGAGTGACGTGTCCTCTGAAGGGAAGCGCACCAGCCCCAAGGATGATGCCAAGCTTATATGATATATCATTTTCAAGTTCCCTTAAACTCAGTATTGCATACTTGCATGCCAGCGCGCTTGCCGCGTGTCCTGAGAAGAGCGCAGCATCCGACTTTCCAATAAAGACCCTGAAACTTTCCCGGTCTATTTCCATTTTATTTAAACATGATAATATAGTTTCTTTTGACTTCAGCAGGGACTCCACACTTTCTAAAAGAGGGATTATAACCGGCGGCTCTATGTGCAGGTTAAATTCCTTTTTTGCAAGATTCGTGATATCAACTGAATGCTGCTGTGCATCGATCAACTCTTCACTGCCCGATGTCATGGGGTGCACGAATTCTTCTATCGCCTGCACATCCAGATGCTCGCTTGAGAGCGCGTTTGCCTCTGCGATCGACATCATCACCATAAGCTGCCTGAATCGATTTTCATGCGAAGCACTGGGCACTCTTGGAGTTATATGCACATCCACGGCAGGGATCAGGTCGGTTTTTTCAAGAAGCTCTGCAACAATCTGCAAATTCTGGTGATAGGGTGTTGTTTTGCCTTCATAGTCGGGCATATACTCGTCACAGCCGTATTTGGTGAAGCATTCAATCGCCTCTTCTATCTCCTCCTGCGTGGATATGTAGCGGGATGCAGAATCTGGATGCTGGGTGCACATTGCTTTTGGGAAACTCTTCATATTAGTAATTATGCTAAATTATTATAAGTTATTTAAACCTTTCCACAACGAGTTCTTTGAATACGAAAATCCCGCATCAACGGTATTGCTCCTTGATTCTATCAAACTTCATACTGGACAGGTCAATCGTAACATATGTGAACTCATTAAGTTGACCCGGTTGAATGCATACTGTTCTTCCAAGTTTTGCATACCATCGTCCTGAAACTTCAGGAGACTCATGTATATGACCATGGAGTGAAAGCTTTGGCTGGTTTTTCTCCAAAAAGTTGTAAATCGCTTTTGATCCTGCTTCTGCTCCGTAAGAGCATTTATCCAATCCCAGCCTGTATGGGGGCATGTGGATTACATACACGCTATTAGTCATATACTCAGGGCGTACCAATCGATCAAGTTCCTCCTCTATCGTCGGGAGCTTTTTAACATGGGTAAACCAATCCTCTATTTCCTGCCATCCATTCGGGGTAGATAACAGTCCCGTTCCTAACTGCTCCTGGAATTTATAGTCTTCTGTGTCCATCCTGCATCTGTCTTTAAGCCGGAACGGATAATCAACTACCCGGTTCATACCTACGAATTCATAACCTCCAACTTCAAATTTGCGTTGTGCAAGGCAGATTACGAATGAATACTTATTACAGGTTTCCTCAAACAGTTCATCGAATATCTTGAGGTCATCGTTTCCCAGGTAGCAGAGATAATAAATCCCGGCAGAGTTGAATCGTGCAAAATGATCGTCAAGGTAGTTAGTAATGAATTCGCCCTGTCTAAATGGTTTATTATTCCCGGGTAGCATATCACCACCATTGATGACTACATTTGCCCGAAAGTCTTTTGCTACTTCGAACAGCCTGTCATATTTCCACTTGCTTCCATGCAAGTCAGTTACAAATAGTACTCTCATCCAAAATCTCGGTCGTCTTACTACTCTTTGCCATAGGATTTAACCTGCTGACACTTGATCCTCTCCCCAGCCGCTTTCCTGAGCCTGTTCATGATCGCCCTGCCTTCTTTTATTTCAGGAAATATGCCCTCCACTACACCCACGTCCACATTTGCCTCGTCAAGGAACCGCAATCCAGAGAAAAGCCTTCCAGCAACCTCTTTAAGATCATTGATACCTCCGAGTATATATTTTGCTTCACACTCTATATTAGAGGCGCTCTCTCTGGTTACAATCACGCCAACCTTATACCCAAGTCTGTGATAATCCAGAATTATTCGCTTTATCTCAGCAAGAACCCGTTCTCTCTCCCCTTCTATGAGAACAAGCTTTGTTCTTGGTGAATAATGGGTATACCTCATGCCTGGGGATTTTACAGATTCTGCACCAATATCGACCCTGCCAATACACCCTGTTATTTCCTCAAGGCAGAGCCCTCCGGGTCGAAGGAGAACAGGCGGAACAACTGTAAGGTCGATGACCGTGGATTCGATGCCTATACTGCACTCCCCTCCATCGATGACTGCACCTATCTTACCATCCATATCTCTTATAACATGCTCTGCTTTTGTGGGACTTGGTCTTCCTGATATGTTGGCGCTTGGCGCCGCTATTGGCACACCTGCTTCACTGATGAGCGAAAGGGCGATATCGTGATCCGGCATCCTTACAGCCAC
>Ga0180732_1002331_pt1 | contig 10245 bp, 7 predicted proteins | sample KR11_01MetaG_FD_148674 | JGI IMG/M metagenome (GOLD analysis project Ga0180732, IMG submission 148674) | Groundwater microbial communities from the Olkiluoto Island deep subsurface site, Finland - KR11_0.1 MetaG | ecosystem: Environmental > Aquatic > Deep subsurface > Groundwater | place...
GCAATTCGCCGGCGCCGAGCACCACCGCTTCGCCCGTGCCGATATCGGTGGCGACCGCGCGGAAGGGAATGGCGAGTTCGTCGAAGCTCTCGAGCCGGGTGCGTGCCGGCGTCAGGCGGCGCAGTTCTTTCATCAGCGCCTGGTCCGGCACCGCGCCGGTCGGCAGCAGGATTCCGGCCGGCGACACGCCAAGGCTCGCCGTGCCGGGAAAATCGGCCTGTTGCTGCTTCTGTCGGAAGGTCAGCTTGTCCCGATCAGGCTCGGGCGAGAACACGCCGGCCCAGTCGATCTCCGCCACCACCGCTTCAAGTTCGGCGCCGTTCAGGCCCGAGGCGTACAGGCCGCCGATCACCGCGCCCATGGAGGTGCCGACCACCATGTCCGGCCGGATGCCGAGGCGTTCGAGCTCCTGGATGGCGCCGACATGGGCAAGGCCCAGCGCGCCGCCACCGGAGAGGACCAGCGCGATTTTCGGGCGGTCCGGCTCAACAGGCGCTGCCACGTCGGCCAGCGCGGCGCCGGACCCGAAGCCGGCGCAAAACATCAGGCACAGGCTGCGCAGGGCAGCACGCAAGGGCAGGGGGCGGATCGGCAGCATGAGGTATCTCCTCTGACCTGCAATCAGAGCAGGAAGCGTGCCGAATGTGAATGGTGGTTCGGGAGAGACTTGAACTCTCGACCTCGCGATTATGAGTCGCGCGCTCTAACCAGCTGAGCTACCGAACCATTCGCCGCATCAGCGAAGGCGCCTGATACACATTGGGGCGGGGGCGTGCAAGCGTCCTATCCTGCGAGTTCCAGCACCTGTTCGGCGATCGACAGGGATGAGGTCAAACCCGGGCTTTCGATGCCGAGGAGGTTGATCAGCCCCGCGCTGCCATGGGATCCGGGGCCTTCGATGCGGAAATCGCCCGACGGGGCGCCCTCCGGCACCAGTTTGGGCCGCACACCGGCATAATCGGGGCTGAGCCGCTCCAGCGTCAGGCCGGGCCAGTAGCGGGTGACTGCGGCATGAAACAGCTTCGCCCGGGCGGGATCGACCCGGTAGTCGAAGGGCGGGCGGGCATCATCGGGGAGCCATTCGGCATCTGGACCCAGCTTGCCCCGTCCCGCGAGATCGATGGTCAGGTGAAGACCCAGGCTGGAGGTCGTCGGCATCGGATAGATCAGGCGCGAGAAGGGCGTGTGGCCCTGGATGGTGAAATAGCTGCCCTTCACATAGTGCGGTGACGGCAGGCCGGCGGTGTGCGGTCCTTCGATGGCCGCCGCAATCCGGATGGCGTGGTGGCCGCCGGCATTGATCACCGTGCGGGCGAGGATGGTGGCGGGGGAGGCGCCGCCGGTCTCCAGCCGGACATGGCCAGTCTCCACCGCGCCGGACAGCAGCGGCGTACCGAAGGCGATGGAGCCGCCCGCATCCTCCAGTTCGCCCTGCAGGGCGAGGAAATAGGCGTGGCTGTCGAAGATGCCCGAGACCGGGGACTGGATGGCACCGGAGACGTTGGCACTGAGGGCGGGCTCGATCCGGCGGACGGCGGCGCCGTCAAGCAGGCGCAATTCCTCGACGCCGTTCGCTTCGGCCCGGCCGAGGATGGCCTGCAGCTCGGCCCCTTCGGCTTCGCCCACCGCAACGACGAGCTTGCCGCAGCGTTTCACGGTGACACCGTGCGCATCGAGATAGGCGTAAAGCATCCGGCGGCCGGCGACGCAGTGGCGGGCCTTCAGGCTGCCCTTGGCGTAATACAGGCCAGCATGGATGACTTCCGAATTGCGCGAGGACGTGTGCATCGCGATCTGGTCTTCGGACTCCAGTACGATGACCTCCCGCCCCGCCCGGGCGAGGGCGCGGGCCGAAGCGAGGCCGATGACACCGGCGCCGATGACCACCACGTCTGCCTCGAAACTGTCTGTCATGCGGGTCCTGTCTTGTCTGCGTGAAAGCCCCCGCTCGCCGCCGGGCAACAAACGGTCTAGTATCAGGACAAATGCGTATTCGCAGCTTGATTCTCGCCGCCTGCGTCATCTCGGCGGCTTTGCCGGCTCTCGCGGACGTCGCGGGCGCCGACGCTGCCTTTCGGGCCGGGCGCTTTGAAGCGGTGCTGCTGGAAGTGGCCGCCGCCGATCCCACCGCCGATGCCTATGCCCTCAAGGCCCGCGCGATCCTCGCCCGGACGGTGTGCGCCGGCACCGAACCGGACACGGCGCAGATCAGGGACGCGTTGGCCGCAGCGGATGCGGCCTTGAAGCTCGATGCCCGGCACGGGGAAGGGCGCTTGCAAAAGGCGATTGCCCTGTCGCTGCTGACCCGGTCGATGGACCTCGGGGACGCCCGGGAGTCCGGCTACGGACCGCTGGCCAAGGCGCTGGCCGAAGGCGTTCTGGAGGACGATCCGGCGAACCACTATGCGCTCGGCTTCCTCGCGGTCTGGCATGTCGAAGTGCACCGGCGCGGCGGAACGATCGGCGCAGCGATGCTGGGGGCGAACCTGAAGACCGCGCGCAGCCAGTATGCCGAAGCCGTGCGCCTCGCGCCGGAGGACGCCGGCCTGCGCTGGCAATGGGCCCGGGCGCTGGCGGCGTTCGATGCGAAGAAATATCGCGCCGAGATCGAAGCCGAACTGCAGGCTGCGCTTGAGATTGATCCGTCCACAGAGATCGACCGCGTGATGCAAGGCAGGGCAGGGGTGCTGCTGGAAGTCATGCAGACAGCAAAGCCGCGCGAGATCGAGAAGACCGCGCAGCGGATGTTTTAGGCGCGGCTCGGTTCAGTGGCTTTGGCTTTCTGGTTGAAACCCCGATTGCCGACACCCGAAAGACCAGATAAATCCACAGTGCAATTTTCGGGGGTGCCGATATGAAGTTTAGGTTGATGTCTTTGGCAACAATGGCCTTGGCATTGGTTTTGCCGGCAACGAGTGAGACATGCGTTGAACGGGGGCTGGCGAAAAGCGGACTCAACACGGCTCGAGACGTGCATTCGGCGATTATGGCGGGTGACGAATCCCCGCCGATATCGCGGGCTCATCTCGTGAAACTGAGGGACAGGGAAAAGAGCTGCGCCGGGATAAATTCGTTCGACTATCTGCTGGCGCTTATGGATGTCCAGTATGGCAATCTGCAGGATGGTGTCGATGGAATGGGCATCGTCCTGGTGACCGATGCACCGGACCTTGAAAAGAACAGGATGATGTCGCGCCTCGTGACCCGGTTCGTTCAGGGCGGGCATATTCAGACAGCGATCGATCTGACCGCAGTTGCTGAAACCTCGATTCCAGATTCGGCTTTGAGCTATCGTCGGGAGCGCGCCTTGTTGCTCGCAGGCAAAGGCCGGTTTGACGAGGCGCGCGCCTTGATTGATGCTGACGTGGAAGCGGCGCTGACAGATGCGGAGCCGGACCAGATTCCCTATTCTGTCTGGGTGCGACTCGCCATTGCTGAAGTGTCGGGAGATGCCGCAGACGAACGCAAGCTCCTCGACCGGTTGGCTGAGGTCTTGGGCCCCGCCGCTCCCAACCTGGTGGCGCGCGACAGGATCTCGATGGACTACCAGATGCTGATGGGCCGGCAGTATGACGCGGCCTATTCGCCGGATGCGGTCACGCCGCCGACGCTCCGCTATCCCACACCCATGAGATTGGCGCGCAAGAGCGGTTCATGCGATGTCAGGTTTGATCTCACCGAAGAAGGGGTGCCGAACAATCTGTCGGCAGAATGCAACGAAGACGGGTTCAAGGAGGAATCCCTGCGCGCCGTCGCAGAAGTGCGGTTTTCCGAGCTCACAATCGACGGTGTGCCGAGACGTACCTTCAACTTGGTCTATCCGCTCGAATTCAGGATACAATAGCGCACTGCGGGTGAGTTACTCCGCCGCCACAGCCTCCGTATGCGCGGCTTCTTCCGAGAGCCAGCGCTCCGCTTCCAGCGCGGCCATGCAGCCCATGCCGGCGGCGGTGACGGCCTGGCGATAGGTCTCGTCGGTCACGTCGCCGGCGGCGAAGACTCCGGGGATACTGGTGCGGGCAGAGCCGGGTTCGGTGATCAGGTAGCCGTTCGCGCGCAGCGGCAGCTTGCCCGCGAAAAGCTCCGTGGACGGCGCATGACCGATGGCGATGAAGACGCCGTGAACGGGGATGTCGCGCACGGCGCCGGTCTTGACGTTCTTGATGCGCGCCGCCGTGACGCCCAGCGGGTTCTCGTCGCCGAGCACCTCTTCCAGCGCCGAATCCCAGATCACCTCGACCTTGGGATTCTTGAACAGGCGGTCCTGCAGGATCTTCTCGGCGCGGAAATGGTCGCGGCGGTGGACGACGAAGACCTTGGCGGCGAAGTTCGTCAGGAACAGGGCTTCCTCGACAGCCGTGTTGCCGCCGCCGATGACCATCACGTCGCGGCCCCGGTAGAAGAAACCGTCGCAGGTCGCGCAGGCGGAGACGCCGAAGCCCTTGAATTTCTGCTCGCTCGGCAGGTCCAGCCACCGGGCCTGCGCGCCGGTGGAGATGATGACGGCGTCGGCGGTGTAGACCGTGCCGCTGTCGCCGACGGCCTTGAAGGGGCGCGACGTGAAGTCGACGCTGGCGATATGGTCGCTCTCGACCTTCGCGCCCATCTTCTCGGCGTGTTCCTGCATCTTCACCATCAGCTCGGGGCCCTGGATCTCGGCAAAGCCCGGATAGTTCTCGACCTCGGTGGTGATGGTCAGTTGGCCGCCAGGCTGCGCGCCGGTGACGACCAGCGTGTCGCGCAGGGCGCGCGCCGCATAGATCGCGGCGGTCCAGCCCGCCGGGCCGGAGCCGATGATCAGGATTTCTGCATGCTTGGTCTCGGCCATCCGGGCCTCCCGTCGAGTTCGTTGCCGCTATATGGGCGCTGATTGAGAGGGTTAAAGCGCTGCGGACGCCTTCGCAATGCGACTATGCGGCCGGCGGGCTCACGTCCCCGATCACTTCCACGGTAGCGTGGCTGGCAGCGAAGGCGTGGGCCAGGCGTTCCTTCACCGCGCGGCGTACCGTTTCGGCGCTCGCGCCGGGGCCCAGCGTCACTTCCAGCGTCACCAGCGGGCGTGACTCGGTCAGCGCCCAGGCGTGGACATGGGCGACGTTTGCAACGCCCGGGACATGCGTTTTCAGGTCCTCGATGATGCGGCCGGCCTCCAGGCCATGCGGCGTCCCTTCGATCAGGATATGGCCGGCTTCGCGGGTGATGCGCAGGCCGCCGAACAGGGCGAGGCCGGCGACGAGGATGGAGAGCAGGGGGTCGGCGATGTACCAGCCCTGCCAGAGAATCAGCACGGCGGCGAGGATGGCGGCCACCGAGCCGAGCAGGTCGCCCGCCACATGCCACAGCGCGCCGCGCAAGTTCAGGTCCTCGCGGCTGCCGCCGTGCAGGATGGCGAAGGCGATCACGTTGACCACAAGGCCGAGCACGGCGACGCCGAGCATCAGCTCGCCCAGCACCGGTGAGGGCAGCAGCAGGCGGTTCACGGCCTCCCACACGATCCACAGCGCCAGCAGGATCAGCAGCACGCCGTTGGTGAAGGCGGCGAGCACCTTCATGCGGCCGAAGCCAAAGCTGCGCTCGGGGTCTGCTGGCCGGGCAGCGAGCTTGTAGCCCAGCCAGGCCAGCAGCAGAGAGCCGGTATCGGTCAGCATGTGGGCGGCGTCCGCCAGTAGAGCAAGCGAGCCGGAGACCAGGCCGCCGATGACTTCCGCCAGCATGAACCCGCCCGTCAGCAGCGCCGCAAGCACCACCCGGCGGCGCGCGTCGGCGCTCATCATGTCGGCATGGTGCTGGTGGTGGGCGTGGCCTTCATGGTCATGCGTATGGGCCAGGCCGTGCGCGTGGGCATGGGCGTGGGCGCTTTCCTCGGGGCAGGTAGGCTCGGTATGGTCGTGCATGGCGCCGGAGTGACGCGCCTTTCGCGCGGGGTCAACCGGCGCGTGATAGCATAACGCAGCCGGATGGGCCTATGCTCGCCCGGCAGGCATGGGCACAACATGCAACGGAGGAAACATGGGCAAAGTTCGCTTGCGGCAACTCGTCATTGCCGCTGAAACGCTGGACGTCGCAGACCAGCTTGCAGGGGTGCTTGGGCTTGGCGCGCCGTTCCCCGATCCCGGCGTGGCGGAATTCGGTCTCGTGAACCGGGTCTATGCCCTCGGTGACCAGTTCCTGGAAGTCGTGGTGCCGACCGCGCTGACGGCGTCGGTGGGCCGTTTCCTCGCGCGCGGCGGGGACGGCGGCTATATGGCGATCTTCCAGACCGATGACCTTGCGTCGGCCCGCGCCCGGGCCGATGCGCTGAACATCCGCCGCGTCTGGAACGCCGACCTCAAGGACATTTCCGCCAGCCACCTGCACCCTGCCGACATGGGCGCGGCGATCGTCTCGATCGACGAGGCGCGGCCTGCGGGCAGCTGGCGGTGGGGTGGGCCGGACTGGGAAGGGCGCAGCGTGCCCGGCCGGCTCACCGGCGCGGTGATCCACACCTCCGATCCCGAACGCATGGCGGCGCGCTGGGCCGAAGCGCTGGGCGTGACGGCGAAGGGCGCGGTGGTCGAGCTGGCGGACGCCACACTCGAATTCCGTCCGGGGACGGAAGAGCGGATTGTGAAGTTTCTCGTCAGCGTGCCGGATGCAGGCGCGGCGCTGGCGCGGGCGAGGGAGCTGGGCTTGGGGGTTGTTGGAAGCGAGGCGCGGATTGGCGGGGTGGGGATTGTGCTGGACGGGTGAGAAGGCCCTCACCTCCTATTGCTTCGCAATGGGTCCCTCCTCTCCCGCGCGGCGGGAGAGGAGCTAGAGGCAGCGCGCCAACCCCTCTCTCTCCGGGAGAGGAGGGGCCCGCGCCCGAAGGGCGTGGGAGGTGAGGGGCTTGCTAGAGCCGGACTAAACATCCACCTCAGCTTCCAGCGCAAACTCCTCGATGAACTCGCGCCGGGGTTCTACCACGTCGCCCATCAGCTTCGTGAAGAGTTCGTCCGCCTCGTCGGCGTGTTCGACCTTGACCTGCAGCAGCGTGCGGGCATTGGCGTCGAGGGTGGTTTCCCAGAGCTGGTCGGCGTTCATTTCGCCGAGCCCCTTGTAGCGCTGGACCTTCAGGCCCTTGCGGCCGGATTCGAGCACCGCGTCGAGCAGGCTGGCGGGTCCGTGTACGGCAATTTCGCCGCCCTTTTCCTGGCGCAGGATGGACGGCGTGCCGTAGAGCTCCGCAACGCCGGCGGCGCGTTCGGCCAGACGCACGGCGTCCTGGCTGGCGATCAGCGCCGGCGGCAACACGGCGGTTTCATCGACGCCGCGCACGGTGCGCTGCAGTACCAGCGCGCCTTCGACAAAGCGGCCTTTCCAGGTATCCTCGCCTTCTTCGGCCAGCCAGTTGAGGCGCTCGGCGGTCTGCTGCGCTTCGGCTTCACCGGCGGCCGGGGCAAGCGCCCCGGACAGAGCCGCATGCTCGATCAGGTCGGCCGGCGCGCGCAGCGCCAGGCGGCGCAGGCTGGCGCGGAAATTGGCCGCCTGGCGCACGCGGTCGCGCAGGTCTTCGGCGCCGATCTGCGTGCCGTCGGCAAGGATCATCGTCTCGCCGCTGGTGCCTTCCTCGATGAGATAGGCTTCCAGTTCCGCGTCGTCCTTCACATAGCGCTCGGAGCGGCCACGCGTGACTTTGTAAAGCGGTGGCTGGGCGATGTAGAGGTAACCGCGCTCGATGATCTCCGGCATCTGACGATAGAAGAAGGTCAGCAGCAGCGTACGGATGTGCGCGCCGTCCACGTCAGCATCGGTCATGATGATGATCTTGTGATAGCGCAGCTTGTTGATGTCGAACTCGTCGCGCCCGATACCGGCGCCGAGCGCCATGATCAATGTGCCAACCTGTTCGGAGCCGAGCATCTTGTCGAAGCGCGCGCGCTCGACGTTGAGGATCTTGCCGCGCAGCGGCAGGATCGCCTGATTGTCCCGGCTGCGGCCCTGCTTCGCAGACCCGCCGGCCGAGTCGCCCTCGACGATGAAGAGTTCGGATTTCGCCGGGTCTTTCTCCTGGCAGTCGGCCAGCTTGCCGGGCAGGGAGGTGATGTCGAGCGCAGACTTGCGGCGCGTCAGCTCCCGCGCCTTGCGCGCGGCTTCGCGCGCGGCGGCCGCCTCGACGATCTTCTCCATGATCTGCATGGCTTTTTTCGGGTTCTCTTCGAACCACTCGCCGAGCTTCTCGCCGATCAGGCTCTCGACCACCGGGCGCACCTCGGAGGAGACGAGCTTGTCTTTCGTCTGTGAGCTGAACTTCGGGTCAGGCACCTTCACCGACAGAACGCAGGTCAACCCCTCGCGTGCGTCATCGCCGGAGATTTCCACCTTCGACTTCTTCGCGATGCCGGTCTCGTTGGCATACTTGTTGATGATGCGCGTCAGCGCGCCGCGGAAGCCCGCAAGGTGCGTTCCGCCATCGCGCTGCGGGATGTTGTTGGTGAAGCAGAGCACGGATTCGTGGTAGCTGTCGGTCCATTCGAGAGCTGCTTCCACGGTGATCCCGTCCTTCTCGCCGATCACGTAGACCGGCTCGCCGATCAGCGATTGCTTCTGACGGTCGATATGCTGGACGAACGCCTTCACGCCGCCTTCGTATTGCAGGATGATTTCATACGGCTCGGCGTCGCGCTCGTCGCGGAAGATGATCTTCACGCCGGAGTTCAGGAAAGCGAGTTCGCGCAGACGGTGTTCCAGCGTCTTGCGGTCATAGTCGGTCATCGTGAAGGTCGAGGTGGACGCCAGGAAGCGCACGGCGGTGCCGGTATAGGGCTTGCCATTCTCGCGCTTCGGCGAGGGTCCGCGCCGCACGAGCGGCGCCTCGACGCGCCCGCCCTCGACGAAGCGCACGAAATGCTCATGGCCTTCGCGGTGGATCGTCAGGTCCAGCCAGTCGGACAGCGCGTTGACCACCGAGACGCCGACCCCGTGCAGGCCGCCGGAGACCTTGTACGAGTTCTGGTCGAACTTCCCGCCGGCGTGCAGCTGGGTCATGATCACTTCGGCCGCCGAGACGCCTTCGCCGGCGTGCAGGCCGACCGGAATGCCGCGTCCGTTATCGGTGATTTCCGCCGAGCCGTCCGGGAACAGCGTGACGGTCACGCGGTCGGCATGGCCGGCAAGGGCTTCGTCGATCGCGTTGTCCACGACTTCGTAGATCATGTGGTGTAGGCCCGAGCCGTCATCGGTGTCACCGATGTACATGCCGGGGCGTTTGCGCACGGCATCAAGGCCCTTCAGGACCTTGATGGAATCCGCGCCATAGTCGCCTTCGCCGCCCTCTTCAGGGGCTTCGGGGATCGTGTCATCCGCCATGGGGAAGTTCTTTCTCGATGATTCTCGCAGCAGTCCGGAATTATAGAAGATTTACCCCACCTTGGGAACGTCCCCGGGGGTTATTTCGCAGTGGCGAAAGAGTATAAAAAAACCCCGCTAAAACAAGGTGCTTTGGCGGGGTTTTGAGCTGAATTGCGCGGTGTCTAGTCGAACCCGCCGGGTGGCTTGCGGTTTGCCGGTTTTCCGCCCGGTTTTCCGCCCTTGGAGAAGCCTGTCTTTGCCTTGAACCCGGTCTTGCTGCGGGGTCCGCCGGGGCCCGGTTTCGGACGGCCTTTGCCCGGCTTGGAGGGCTTCGCCCGGTCGTCCTGGACATAGTCCACCGGCGAGAAGGCGCGCGGCGGCGCCTCATCGCGCGGGCGTTCACGCGGGGCTGGCGCTGGCCGCTCGCCGCGCGAAGCGGGCGGGCGGTCTTTCTTGTAGGCCGGGCGGGGCTGGTCGTCGCGGCGTTCGCGGCGCGGCGCGTCGGAGGAGAACGGCTCCAGCTCCGGCACACCCGGCAGCGGAAACGCCTGCAGGCTGCCTTCCAGACGGCCGGACTCGCCCACGGTGTCGAACAATTGCTGCGCGCCTTTCGGCGTCAGCTCGACATGGGTGTTGCCCGAATTGATGCGGATCTGGCCGATATCGTCGCGCGCCAGGCCGCCGGCCTTGCACAGCATGGGCAGCAGCCATTTCGGATCGGCGTTCTTCTTGCGGCCCACATTGATGGCAATCCAGACGGCGCCCGGAATGTCGGCGCGCTCTGTGCGCGGACGTTTCTCGCGGGCGGGACGGTCCTCGCGCGGGGTCCACTCTTCGCGGGGTGCGCGCTCGGCGCGCTCACGGGGGGCACGCTCGGGGCGTTCCCAGTCGCGCTCCGGCTTGTCGCGGCGGGCGGGCGCGCGGTCATCGACATCG
>Ga0180732_1002332_pt1 | contig 10240 bp, 13 predicted proteins | sample KR11_01MetaG_FD_148674 | JGI IMG/M metagenome (GOLD analysis project Ga0180732, IMG submission 148674) | Groundwater microbial communities from the Olkiluoto Island deep subsurface site, Finland - KR11_0.1 MetaG | ecosystem: Environmental > Aquatic > Deep subsurface > Groundwater | place...
AGCAGGAAATTTTCTAATTTCCCATTTTTCAAATAAAATAAAAAATGGAAAATAAATGTGTTTTATGCAAGGGGAGTTTGAAAAAGAAATCTGTAGATTACAAGCTATATGGAAAAAGCGTTGGGAGATTTGATGCTTTAGTCTGCGGTAACTGCGGGGAGCAGTGGTTTGATGGAGAAACATCAAAGAAAATAGAAGAAGCAGAACAAAAAGCAGGGCTTTTTGGACTTTCCAAAGAAACTAAAATAAGCTATTCTGGGAACTCGCTTATAATAAGAATTCCAAAGGAACTCGCAAAATTTATGGGTATAAAAAAAGAAACAAGAGTAATTCTCTACCCAGAAAATCAAGATAAATTAAGTGTGACTATTAAATAAAATTGAATTATAAAAATGAACCTGCAATTTTTTCTTGAGAAACTTGAAAACAATGAAGAGTTTAATAAATTCTTAGATGAGAATAAAGATGCTTTTCTCTGCTCTGGTTTTTTTATTATAGATTTAGAAGGGCAAAGTGATAATAAATACCATTTGGATTATTTTATCCCGAGCAAAAATCAGATGATTAGTTTTCAGTTAGAGAAGGAGATTAAACAGGTTCCGGTAGAGATGCTGGAAACAACAGCTCCGCAGAAGATTTCTGAATTTTCTAAACTTGATTTTGAAGAGATAAAGACTATGATTTCTACTGAGATGGAATTAAATAAAATAAACAAAAGCATGCAAAAAATAATTTTATCTTTGCAGAATGCTGATAGCAAAAATGTATGGCTGTGCACAGTTTTTATTTCAGGGATGGGCCTGTTAAAAGTAGTGATAGACGATTCTGAAAAAAAGATAACCCACTTTGAAAGGAAGTCTTTTTCTGATTTTTTTAAAAAAGCGTGATTCTTGCATAATTCCCGCAATTAAAAAGCCTTAAAAATCAAAAAATCTATATTCAATTATGAATCCAATAAAAAGAGGCATATTCAGTCCTAAACCTATTGACAGACTCGGGCTTATTGCTTTAATTACTGCTATTGGGACTTCCGCAGTTGGAACAATCTGGGCGATTTATCTTGAATCTATATTAAAAAATCCATCCTATGTCGGATTTTTGGTTTCATTCTTTGCAGTTATTGCTTTTGTCGCTTATTTTTTTCTAATCCCTATAATTGAAAAACATAATAAAGTATGGCTTTTTGCAATTTCTTTATTCCTCTATGCACTTTCATATTATTCTTTTTCAAGAACAAGCAATCTTTATTTTGTTATTTTTCTTGGAATGTTCCTGTCGGTGATTGCAAGTTTGAGAATTACCTGCCTGGGGATAATAGTAAGGGACAAGTCTAAAGATAAATGTGTTTCTGAGAATGAGGGAATTATTTACACTTCTTTGAATATTGCCTGGCTTGTAGGCCCGTTGATTGCCGGGTTTGTTGCAAGCAAATACGGAATTTTGCGGGTTTTTACATTTGCTTCGATTGCTGTTTTTATCGCTTTAATTCTTTTTGAATCTTTCAGAATGAGGGATTATCCCAACAGGAAAAAAGTGGATAAAAACGTCTTTAAAATTTTCGTAGAATTTTTAAGAAAAAAAGAAAGAGCAATGAGTTATATTTTAGGTACTGCGATAAACTTTTGGTGGGTTTTAATTTACATTTATATGCCGATTTACATAGTTGAGAAGAATGGTTTTGGAGATCTTGTTGTAAGCTATTTTTTGGCAGCAGTTATTGTCCCCTTGGTGCTGTCAGAATATTCATTTGGAAAGCTCGCGAGTAAAATAGGTTTTAGAAAAATTTTTATTTATGGATATGCCCTTATTGTGACATGTGCAATAGCCGCTTTTTTCTTTGATAATATTTATGTTATTATGCCTATACTTGTTTTATCAAGTTTTGGGGCTGCGATGATAGAACCAACAACAGAAGCTTATTTTTTTGATATAATTGATAAACAACAGAGAGACAAATATTACCCTATTTACAGCACTTCAATTGATTCCGGGCATTTTTTTGCAAATATGCTTGCTGCAATATTGCTTTTGTTCTTGCCGTTTAAGTTTATATTTCTGTTTTTTGGAATAGCAATGCTCTGCTTTATGATTGTTGCATCAAGAATCAGGAATGTAATTGAGAGCAGAAGGAGTTGATTTCTCAGCGTTTATCCGATTTCTCCACAATAAAACTTATGCTTGTTCCGGGTTCATAAGCGGTTTTTATTCTAAATCCCGCTTTGGTTAATTCTTCATTCAATTCTTTTTGAGTGTAAAAGTAATAATATCTTACTCCTTTATCCCTCCATTTTATAAGGGATTCTTTCTTTTTGTTTTTGAATTTGCTGCTGTCTTTGTTCCACACATTCACTAAAGCTAATGCTCTTGGCTTTAGAACACGAAAAAGCTCTTTTAGCGTTGTTTGCCTCGCTTTTTCTCCTTTTATGCAATGCAATGCTGCGATGAAAATTGCATAATCAAAAAAATTGTCCTTAAATGGGGTTTTTTCTTTGCTGATATCCCCTACAAAAAATTCAGCTTCAATATTTTTTTCTTCTGCTTTTTTCTTGGCAAGTTTTATCATCTCTTCTGAAAAGTCAGCAAGATAAAATTTTGCATCTTTCAGCTTAACAAGATGCCTCCCAGAGCCAGAACCTAAGTCAAGGATGTTACCTTTTTTTCCTTTTAAAAAATCAATAACATTCTCTGATGGTTTTTCTTTGAACTGGTGCCATTCTTCTGCAATATTGTTCCAAACTTGCTGTTGGGAGGGGGTTTCAGCTTGTTTATCTGCGGGTTTCATGATAATAAGAGGAAGAATAGAGTTATAAAACTATAGTGAAAGACATAAATAATTCGCCAAAATTGTATGTCTTTCCCTCAATAGTCAAGGCATAAACGAGGAAATAACAATGTCCTTGACTATAATGAGATGTACAGCATAAGGGCATCCTCTGATGCATGTTCAGTTTAGTTCACAAATGTTTATAAAGAAAAGAGGGTTTATACACATAATTAAATTTAAGATAAGCACAAGATGAAAAGATTGGTTTTGGTATTTCTTGCTTTGGTGTTTTCAGCATTATTAATCTCAGCTGTAAGGCCTGACTTGACAGGAACAAATGCAAATGTTGTGCCGTCACGCGGACATGCAAGAGTAACAATTCCTGCGAATGCAGTTGAAGTTGCTCCAGGTGTTTTTAGTTTAGGGAGTGCTGTAGTTAATGGCAGGAATGTTGAAGGATATGCACTTGTTCATTACAAAAATGGATTGAGTGCAAAAAGTGGCAATGTAATATATACAAGCCCATGCTATGCATTTTTGTCAAACGGGGCAAAGTGGAAGACTATTGAGCCTTGGATTGTAAACCCGGCAAATATAAGAGGGTTAGACAGCAATTTTGTTTTTAGCAATTTGGACATTGATATCTTGAAATGGGAAACATCTGCAGGAAAGAACATTTTAGGAAGTGGCTCTATAACTTCTGATATTTTGTCTGCTGATACATCCAGCCCGGATAATAAGAATGAGGTTTATTTTGCAGAAATTGCTAATCCAGGCGTAATTGCAATGACAGTTATATGGGGAAGATTTTCCGGTCCGGTTTCACAGAGAGTTTTAGTTGAATGGGATCAGGTTTATGATGATGTTGATTTTGACTGGTCTGCATCAGGAGAAGCTGGAAAAATGGATTTTGAGAATATCGCAACCCATGAATTAGGGCATAGTGTCGGCATGAATGACTTGTACACAACAGCATGTTCTGCACAAACAATGTATGGCTATGCATCTCTGGGTGAGACAAAGAAGAGAACTTTAGAAGCAGGAGATAGAACCGGAGTTAAAAAGCTGTATGCTTAATTAGTTTATTTTTTTTCTTTTTTTATATTTTATTTTTCTTTTTTAGTATGATTTAGTATTTGGATATAACCTATGTGATTAAGAGAAGTTTGCATAACTGTTAAATCGCTGTTAAGAATTACTTCTCTAGAATATATTCTTCAAATTTTTGTTTTATCTCTCTTAATTTAAAGATATCTAAGTCGGGGATATATTTTCTTAAATTGTCTAAATAAGAAATCTCTTTTTTAATTTTATATTTCTGTCCATTTGACAAAAGTGTACCCGATGCTTGAAAGGAGGATAAGATTTTCTCGAGCTCCTTGCTTTTTGGTTCTTGGCTGTTTATGTCAAAATTTAATTTTTGAAAATACTCTGGAAACTCCAATTGTAGGTTATGAAAGATGAGATTTAGAAATTTGTTTGTGGGAATTTCATTTAAATTGATTGTGTTAAACATGGCTTTAATTAAGGCAGATTGTTGGTTAATTGTATCTATTTTTATGTCCATAAATCTAAAACCTCATTTTTTAGAATGAGGTATTTGTTTGGAGATTTTAGATTTTGGATCATCCTAAAATTCCAAACAAACCGCACCTTAAAGGTGCGGTAACACAGAGGAATTTTTTGATTTCCATTCTATCTTTAAATTTTCTAGTTGTTTATTCTCCTTTGCAAAACTAATTACCTTCAAACTCCACAATTTTAAAAAGAGGATATTTTTCAAGTTTTTGCCTGCCTTTTAATTTAGGAAACCATACCATTACCGAAACCTTTAAATAATACTGATACTTATTAATGAGTATGAATAATAAATACGAAAGATTGAATATAACTTTACCAAAAGAGGTATTAGAAAAATTTAGGGAGTTCTGCGAGAAAAATGGAATTAATATGAGTTCGAGAATATCTATTTTGATAAAAAAGGATTTAGAAAATAAAAAGCTTCTTATTTAATTGTTATCACATGCAAGATAAAAATCATATAAGAATAAGAGAAGAAGTAGGAGCTCTGCTGAGTAGAGGATATTCTGTAGAAGAAGTAGCAAAAAGGTTCTCTTTGCCTATTGGGACAAGATTTCAAAAAGGAACTATAAAATGGTATAGATATTGTATGGTTGCAAAACAAAACCAAAAGAAAGCAATAGAAAAAGACCCGAAGTTATATAGCAAGGCGGGTAAGATTGCTCAACAAAAACACCCTTATTTAGGGGAGAAATTAGGTAAAAAATATGGCCCAATACAAGGGAAAATTAATGCTGAAAGATTGAGAGGGAATTCAGAATATTTCTCAAAAATGGCTAAGAGACTTCAAGAGATTAATCCAGATCATTCAAGAATAAACATGAAAAAAGCGCATGAAACTATGAAAGTAAAAGGTACGTTTAATGAACATCAAAGACAAGCTGCTTTAAGATGTAAAGAAAAAAATCCAAATCAACTAAAAGAAATGTCCCATAAGGCCCATAATCTTTATCCCTTGGCTCTATTGGCTTTAGAAAGCCATAGGAAGAATTATCCTTACGAGTTTATGGGTTGTCTATTTGATTCAAATGAAGAAAGAATTATATGTAAAAAATTAGTAGAAAAAGGGTTAATAGGAAAACCGGTTGAAAAAGAGAATGTCCACTTTCAAATAGGAAAATGTCATGTTGATTTCTTTATTCAGAATAAGTTATTTTTGGAATTTCATCCCCCTATAAAGCGCGGTAAAAAAAGGGAAACAGAAGAAGGTTATTATTCTATAAGAAGGATATTATTAAATAAAAATGGATTTGAATGTTATCCATTAATTGTGATAAATCATCTAAAAGAAGCTGATGAAAAAATAAAACAAATTGAACCGATTATTCATTCTCTTTAAAATTAACAATACTAAACACATTATATCCTTCGCTTTCTAACTTTTGTCTCCCGCCCAAATCTTCTAATTCTACTATGAAAGCACACTCCAAGATTTTTCCTCCCAATTTATTAATTAATTTACATGAGGCTGTGCTGGTTCCCGAAGTTGCAATCAAATCGTCAATTAAAAGCACTTTTTCCCCAGGTTTAATAGCATCTTTGTGAATTTCAATTGTATCTTTTCCATATTCTAAATCATATTCCTGGCTTTCAACTTGAAAAGGAAGTTTGCCTTTTTTTCTTATGGGGACAAAACCAGCATTAATTTTTTCTGCCAAAGCTCCTCCGATAATAAAACCCCTGCTTTCAATTCCTGCAACAATATTTATTCCCCTGTCTTTATATCTTTCATGGAAAATTTCAATAACTTTTCTAAAACCATCTTTATCTTGGAGAAGTGTTGTTAAGTCCCTGAACATGATTCCTGGCTTTGGAAAATCAGGAATGGTTCTTATTTTTTCTTTTATTTTTCTGTATTCTTCCTCAATAGAAAAGCTTTCTATAATTTTTACAATAACTTGTTTGACTTTTTCTACATTTTGGCTAAAGACTTTAGATATCTCATCCCAAGTTACAGGAGATTCATCCTGTTTCCAGCAGTCATAATCAGTTGACATGGCTATTGTTGCGTATTCAACTTCTGCTTCATTTGCCAAGATTGCTTCAGGAGCAATTGACATGTTTATAATATCTGCCCCAAGCAAACGAAACATTTTACTTTCTGCAATTGTTGAAAATCTAGGACCTTCTATTGTGATAACTGTTCCTTTTTCATGGTGAGGAAAGCCAAGTTGTTTGCAGGCTTCAATCAGCTTTTTTCTTAGCTTCTCTGAAAATGGATTTGCCATTGGAGTATGAATAGGACCAAATTCAAATTTCTCATAGAAAGAAAGTTTTCTCTGTTTTGTGAAATCAATGAATTGGTCAAGAATAACAAAGTCTCCTCTTTTTATTTCTTCTTTTAAAGAACCAACAGCTGTTGTAGAGAGTATAAATTTGCATCCTTGATATTTTAGTGCATAGATATTGGCTCTATTGTTAACTTGAGTTGGAGGAATTTCATGTTTTCTTCCATGGCGGGATATAATTGCAACTTCAATTCCTTTTATTTTTCCTATAATTAGGGGGGAAGAGGGCTTTCCAAAAGGAGTGTCAACTTCGATTTCCTTGAAATCCTGCAACAAGTCCGGATTGTCCAAGCCACTGCCGCCTATTATGCCGATTTTTAGAGCCATATTACTAAGTGAAAAACAAAAACAATTTAAAAGGATTTATGCAATGAGGGATATATAATCAGAATTTAGAGTAAAATTGTGGGGGTTTATCCTTCTCTTTTAGGAGATGTACAATGTTTGCAATCGTATGTTTCTTCTATGTTTATCCAACAATCAGGAGTGAAATATCCGTTATCCACCTTATGTGTGGCTATGCAATCTGCAACATTTCCAATTTTTTCAGGAGAATTATACAAAAGTGATAATTTATCCGGAGAAAAACCCCTTAAACATAATCCAAATTCTCCTCTTTCATCTATTACAACTTCCATATGTTTGCATACGCCATTTGAACTTTCCGTCATGGAAGTACTTGACGGGATTGTTTAAAAAGATAATTATCGAATGTTATATATTCTAGGAAGATATATTTTAGGAATATCTATTTTAGGAATATTCTTAAATTAATACTTTTTAAATAAAACATGCTAAAACCAAAATCAAATGAGATTAGAAAGCCGAGCAAAACACTTGCAGGCGTGACTCCTGTGGCAGTTGTTCTTCCCCCCAGAAAATGCAAACACGGAACATGCTTATATTGCCCGAGTTTAAATGTTCCCCAGAGTTATACTCCTAAAAGTCCTGCGATTATGAGAGCAGTGCTTTTGAAATATGATGCTTATAAACAGGTTAAATCAAGGATTGAATCATTTAGATTGATGAACCATCCTACTGACAAGATTGAGTTAATTATTATGGGGGGGACATTTTTGCATTATCCTGTTAAATTCCAATATAAATTTGTCAAGGATTGTTATGATGCTTTGAATGGCAGGAAATCTCTTGATTTGCAAAAGGCACAGAAAATAAATGAAACAGCAAAACACAGGTGTGTTGCTTTGTGCATTGAAACAAGGCCGGATACTTGTTCTGATGAGGATATTAAGAGAATGAGGGAATTTGGGGCTACGAGGGTTGAGCTTGGAGTTCAAATGCCTGATGATAAAATCTACAAAATCGTAAACAGAGGGCATAGTGTTAAAGATGTGGTGGATGCCACACAAAGATTAAGAAACACCGGATTTAAAGTGGGTTATCATATAATGCCTGGGCTTCCTAGTTCTGATTTAAAAAAAGATATAAAATTATTCAAAAAGATATTTTCTAATGAGAATTTTAAGCCAGAACAAATAAAGATTTATCCCTGTTATGCTATCAAAGGGGCAGAGCTTGAGAGTTGGTATTGGGAAGGCAAGTATACTCCATATAACAAAGAGCAACTCGAAAAACTTTTAAGGCAGATGCTGAAAATTGTTCCGAGATACTGCAGAGTAATGAGGATAATGAGAGAGATTCCTCCAGAATATATTGTTGGGGGAACAACCAAAATTGATTTGAGGAAAGATGTTGAAGAAAAATTAAGAGAAGAAAAAGCAAAGATAAAAGAGATAAGATTCAGGGAAATCGGTTTTGCGATAAGGGACGCTAAAAATTTTTCTATGAAAAATTTTGGCGCCACTAAATCTAACACTCTGCCTACGCACAGAAATAAACAAGATTTAGTTGGTAAAGAAATTAATCTGGATTTAAACTTAAAAATCACAAAATATAAAGCAAGCAAAGGAGATGAATATTTTCTTGAGATGGTAAATAAGAATGATATTTTGTTTGGACTTTTGAGGTTAAGAATATTTAATAGCCCCACCACAACCCCCCAACCACTCGCCCTAAAACCAGTTATTAATAAAAAAATAGGCTTGTTTAACATAACTAATTTAAAAGAATACCGAGCGAATGTTAACGAGCAGGGCAAATTCCAAGAAAAGAAAGCAATCATAAGAGAATTGCACGTTTATGGTCAGTCTTTAAATATAGGGGAAAAGGGGATTATTGGACAGCATACTGGTTTGGGGAAGTTGCTGATGCAGAAAGCAGAGGGGATTGTTAAAAAGAATAAAATCCGCAAATTAAGCGTTATCTCTGGGGTGGGTGTCAGAGAGTATTACAAGAAACTGGGGTATAAACTTGAAGAGGGGTATATGGTGAAGAAGATATAATCTTTTTTATACTGATTATCTAAAGAGATTCATATCTCTTCACAAATGTTTTAAATCTTCTATTTATTTCTTCTTCTTTTCCTCTATTCGGAACAACTCCATTAAACCTTTTGATAAGCTCTTCTTTTGTAGCAATAATCCCCCTGTCTTTAAGAGATTTTATAGCTTCAATATCATCCTCTCTTCCAGCAATTCCTTTTGTCAGTATAATGTCTATGTAATCCAGAATGTATACCTCAAGATGTTTTAGACCTAAAAATTTTTTACTTCTTAATAGGCAATCTTCACAACGATAATTAGGAAGAAAACCTTTTTTGAACATGTCAATTTTAATTCCTTTTTGTTTTTCTAACTCATCTATAAAACCTTCTAAAGCAAGATACCCATTGTTATCTGTGATAAAATCAATATCCTTAGAAGATTTCTGAAATTCGCTTAGTATTAAAGCAGAACCGCCAATAAAATAAATAGGAAATCTCTTGGTATACCCCTCTTCACCCAGATAATTATCTATGGCATAGAGAGTGTTTAATGTCTTTCTTTTATCAACATCTTTATAGGACATATCTAAACTCCTATTCTCAAAAATCCTTTCTTTTTAAGAAGTAGTTGTCTTATATCCTTTTTTTTCATAATTTCTTTAAGGTAATCGCCTTGGTAAAGATCTAACCAGTCGAATATATCTTCTGGTAATATTGTAGGGTATACTCTCCATTTGTAGTTTAGGCTGTCCATGGGTTCTTGCTCCATCCATCTCTTAACTTCTTTTGATTTAGCGGATATATGAACCCATTGTGGATATTGATCCTTGAATAATTCGGATAATTTCTCTAGATTTTTATAAGTTCTTTGTTTTAAAACATTGTCTTCTTTTAAATTTAATATCAAATCTGAAAGATACCCCAGTTTTTGTTTTTCTTCTTGGGTGCAGAACTGGGCGAATTTGTAAGGATTAAAGTTAGGATTAGCAGTTTTTACAATTAACTCTGTGCAGAAGTATTTGCACTCTTTTGCGCCCTCGATTTTTCTAAATTCAGACAGGGTGTCATCTTCTATTCCCATTCTATAAAATGAATGTGCACCTTTAAATAAATTTTGGTTTGATCAGTATTGGCACTGTAGTGTCCGCTATTAAAGTTACCTTGATGTTTTAAGTTAGCCATTTTCTCTTTAATTATTTTTTCTTTCTCATCTTTTCAAGGAAAGCTTGATAAGGAGTTCTAAGCTTTCCATTTGTCAAGCTT
>Ga0180732_1002333_pt1 | contig 10237 bp, 11 predicted proteins | sample KR11_01MetaG_FD_148674 | JGI IMG/M metagenome (GOLD analysis project Ga0180732, IMG submission 148674) | Groundwater microbial communities from the Olkiluoto Island deep subsurface site, Finland - KR11_0.1 MetaG | ecosystem: Environmental > Aquatic > Deep subsurface > Groundwater | place...
CTGGACATCCTCTCAGATGTGGATATTCCCGATTTCATGCGGGCCACCATGGATGGGTATGCGGTGAGCGCGCACTCCACCTTCGGGGCTTCGGAAGGGAATGCCGCCTATCTTTCCATTCAGGGAAGCGTGGCCATGGGGGAAATTCCTTCCTTTGCCATCGGCCCGGGAGAGGCTGCCAAAATTTCCACCGGAGGCATGCTTCCCCGGGGGGCGAATGCCGTGGTCATGGTGGAGCATACCGAGGCCCTGGACCCGTTAACTCTGGAGGTATACAAAAGTGTTGCTCCGGGTCAGCACATGGTGGACGTGGGAGAGGATTTCAAAAAAGGCGAACCCGTTCTTTTCAAAGGCAAGAGGATCAGGCCCCAGGAAGCCGGGTTTCTTGCCGCCATGGGGAAAGAAGCGGTTAAGGTCTATAAAAAACCCCGGGTGGGGATCCTCTCCACCGGGGATGAAATCGTCCCCGTTTCCCAAACTCCGGGATTGGGCAAGATTCGGGACATCAATTCCCATACCCTGGCTTCTCTGGTTTCGCAGTGCGGGGGCACTCCCGTCATGTACGGCATCACGGGGGACAATCCGGAGGATCTATATTTTCAGTGCAAAAAAGCCCTGGAGGAAACGGACATGGTCCTGATTTCCGGCGGAAGTTCCGTGGGCGCAAGGGACTTCACCCTCTCCACCATCCATTCCTTGCCCGACGCATCGGTTCTGGTTCACGGGATTTCCATCAGCCCCGGGAAACCCACCATTCTGGCCAGGATTCAAAACAAGCCGTTTTGGGGGCTTCCAGGTCATGTGGTTTCGGCCATGGTGGTTTTTTCCATGGTGGTAAAGCCCTTCTTACAGCACATTTCGGGTCTTTCAGAGACCGAAGATCAACGTTTGCCCTTTCCCGCAGTCCTCAGCCGAAACATCGCCTCGGCCCAAGGCCGAACCGACTTTATTCGAGTGAAACTGGCCCGGAAAAACGGAACCCTTTTTGCGGAACCCGTTTTGGGAAAATCCGGTTTGATCAACACCATGATCAAAGCCGACGGTTTGATTGAAATCGGGGAAAATATGGAAGGTTTGGACCAAGGCACGCCGGTGGACGTCATTCTGATGTAATTCATAAAAACTCTTCCTGCGGACTTTTCCGCAACAAAAGGCTTGTAAAACATCCATGAACCACACACGCAATGTTTATCTCAAAATGAAAACGCTGAAGGAAGCCCGGAACATTTTGTTTGAACGGTTTCATTCTTTTGAAAAACAGAAAACCGAAACCCTGCCGGTGATCAAGGCCGTGGGCCGGGTCACGGCAGAACCTGTTTTTTCAAAGCTCTCCTCTCCCAATTTTCACGCGGCAGCCATGGACGGAATTGCCGTGGATGCCACCGTCACCTTCGGCGCAAACGAATCCTCTCCCAAAACCCTCATTCCGGGAAAAGATTTCAACTACATCAATACCGGCCAAGTGATGCCTGAAAACACCAATGCCGTCATCATGATCGAAAATATCCAGGTTCAGGATCAAGGGCATGTCATTATTGAAGCTCCGGTCTTCCCATGGCAGAATGTTCGCAAAATGGGGGAAGACATTGTGGCCACGGAGCTGCTGTTTCCCCGTCACCATAAGATCACCCCCTATTCCCTGGGAGCCCTTTTGGCTGCCGGAATTTTTGAGATTCCTGTTCTGGAAAAAATAAAAATATTCATCATCCCCACAGGATCGGAGCTGGTGGATCCTGAAAGCGCGGCAAAAAAACCTCCCCTTCCCGGCCAGGTCATTGAGAGCAATTCCTTTGTTCTGGAAAGTCTTGCCGAGGCCTGCGGCGGAGAATGCGTCCGGCATGAAAAGGTGATGGATGACGCAGTTAGAATTTCCGATGCGGTCAGGGAAGCCCTGGCAGCGGATTTTGATATGGTGATGATTCTGGGCGGATCATCGGCCGGATCAGAGGATTACGGAAAAATCGTCGTCTCCCAACTGGGGGATGTGCTGGTCCACGGGGTTACCATGATGCCGGGGAAACCCGTCATCCTGGGGGCCATTGAGAACAAGCCGGTTTTCGGGATCCCGGGCTACCCGGTTTCCGCCATCATTGCCTTTGAACAGCTGGTTCGGCCCCTGATCTTCAGAATGCAGGGACTCATGGATGAACAAAGGACCAGGGTTTCTGTTTTTCCCACAAGAAAGATTCCGTCCAAACTGGGTACAGAGGAATTCCTGCGGGTCAAACTGGGGAAAGTCGGAGAGCGCATCGTGGCCACCCCCCTTCCCAGGGGCGCAGGATCCATCACCTCCCTTACCGAGGCCGACGGCATCATTCGAATCCCCAATCATGTGGAGGGTCTGGCGGAAAACAGCCCGGTGGCTGCCGAATTGTTAAGGCCCGTTTCCTCCATCGAAAACACCATTGTTTGTGTGGGAAGCCACGACAACACCCTGGATGTGCTGGCTGACCACATCCGCATCCAATACGACCACATCACGTTATCCTCCAGCCATGTGGGAAGCATGGGCGGGCTCATGGCCTTGAAAAAAGGGGTTTGCCACCTGGCAGGCGCCCATCTCCTGGACCCTGAAAACGACAGCTATAATATTTTCTACATTCAAAAATACCTATCGGATATTCCGGTGGTTCTGGTGAACCTGGTGTTCAGGGACCAGGGACTCATCCTTCCAAAAAACAACCCGAAAAAGATTAAAGGCATTGAAGACCTCAAAAGAAAGGATGTTCAGTTCATCAACCGCCAGGGCGGTTCCGGAACCCGGATTCTTCTGGATTACCGGCTGAAGCAAATGGGCATGGTCCCGGATGAAATCAAGGGCTACGAAAACGAAGAATTCACCCATATGTCTGTTGCCGTTACCGTTTTAAGCGGGGCAGCCGATGCCGGGCTCGGCATTTATGCAGCGGCCAAAGCCCTGGACCTGGACTTTATTCCCGTGGTGACCGAACAATATGACCTGGTGATCCCGGAAGCTTTTGCAGATTTGCCTCCCATACGGATTTTGCTCGAAACCGCCGCATCCGCTTCCTTTAAACAAAGGGTGGCGGCCCTTGGCGGATACCACACCCACCTTACCGGTGAAAGGGTCTGGCGTTCCGGTGGGGCAGGTCAATAGCCGGGGGGGCTTTCCAATGATTCCTTATTCCCTTCTGGACCATACGGCAGACCTGGGCATCAGGGTATCCGGAAATTCCCTGAAAGACCTTTTTAAAAATGCCGGCCTGGCCCTTTTTGACTTAATGGTTTTAAAAAAATGCCGAAATAAAGGGATTAAACGCCGGTTGCGGGTGATTGGGTTGGATCCGCCGGATCTTCTGGTGAACTGGTTAAGGGAGTTGTTAAACCTGTGGACCCTTGAGGGCAGGATCGCAACCACCCTGGAAATTCACGCCATGGAGGAATGCTCCTTGTCCGCTACCGTGGAAACCCTAGGATTTGACTCCCTTGTGGATGAAATCAACCATGACATCAAGGCGGTAACCTACCATGGGGTGGACGTTCAACCCGTGGCAGGCCAATGGAAGGCCACGGTGATTTTTGATGTTTAAACCGGCCTTTTAAGGGAAATCCTATGGCAGAGCCCTTACAACAGATCAGCCCTTATTGCTGGGAAATTCCCAGAACCGGAAACATGCGGGTTCCAGGAATCATTTACGCGGATGCGGAAATCATGGACCAGATCAAGTTGGAGGAAACCCTGAACCAGGTTCGCAATGTTGCCTGTCTGCCGGGGATTGTGAAAGCCTCCTTTGCCATGCCGGACATTCATTGGGGATACGGGTTTCCCATCGGTGGCGTGGCGGCCTTTGACTGGGACTCGGGCGTGATCTCCCCCGGCGGCGTGGGGTATGACATCAATTGCGGGGTCCGCCTGGCCACCACATCCTTGACCGAGGAGGACATTCGGGGCCGCGCAAAAGATCTGGCGGATCTCCTCTATCAGAAGATTCCTTCGGGGGTGGGGTCCACCGGCCCGGTGAAGCTGTCCCGAAAGGACCTGAAAAAGGTTCTCACCCAAGGCAGTTCCTGGGCGGTTCACCAGGGGTTTGGGGAGGAACGGGACATTGATCATACGGAAGACTGCGGCTGCATGGAAAATGCCGACCCATCCTTTGTGAGTGATCGGGCTTTGGAGCGGGGCCTTAAGCAACTGGGTACCCTGGGCAGTGGGAATCATTTTCTGGAAGTGGGTGTGGTCCGCAAAATTTATCATCAAGAAGCGGCGGCCGCCATGGGCTTTTTCCAAGGTCAGGCCACCCTGATTCTCCACTCCGGAAGCCGGGGCCTGGGGTATCAGATCTGCGACGATTTTTTGGCGGACATGACCAAACATTCCCGTGCCATGGATTTCGAGCTTCCGGACCGCCAACTGGTGTGCGCTAAGATTGCTTCTGAAAAAGGAGCGGCCTATTTTAATGCCATGGCCTGTGCGGCCAACTATGCCTGGGCCAACCGGCAGGTTCTTCTTCACATGGCCAGGGAAATCTTCCAGAGGGTTTTCAATTTGGGGCCCAAAGCCCTGAATATGAAGCTCGTTTATGATGTCTGCCATAACATCGCCAAAAAAGAAACCCATACGGTGGAAGGGAAATCCACGGTGCTCTGCGTGCATCGCAAAGGGGCCACCAGGGCCTTCGGGCCGGGCCATCCCCTGGTCTGCGAAGATTTCCGGTCCATGGGCCAGCCCATTCTGGTTCCCGGAGACATGGGAACCGCGTCCTATGTTCTTTTGGGAACCCAAAAGGCCATGGATCTCACCTTCGGGTCCACATGCCATGGCGCAGGCCGGGTTCTCAGCAGGCATGCGGCCAAAAAAGCAGCCAGGGGAAGATCCATTTACCGGGAGCTGGAAGACCGGGGCATTTTGGTTCGCTGGAGCGGCAAATCCACCCTGGTGGAAGAAATGCCCGACGCATACAAAAATGTTTCCCGGGTCGTGAATGTGGTCCATGACCTGGGCATTTCCACAAAAGTGGCCAAACTGGCCCCCCTTGTGGTGATCAAAGGCTGAACTTCATCTGAAATAGCGCTGGAATTTATTGATCTTAGCAGGCAACCAAGACGGAAGTAAAAATATCGAAAGGAGAAGACCATGAATCCTGAAATTTTTCGCGAATACGACATCCGGGGAATTGCCGGAAAGGACATGACGGATCAAGAAGTATTTGTTTTGGGCAAGGGAATCGGCACGTATCTGAAAAGGAAGGGATGTTCAAAGCTCAATGTGGGCAGGGACTGCCGGGTGACCTCGGAGCCTTATGCACGGGAAATCATCCAAGGACTGAGGGCTTCAGGCTGCGACGTGATTGACCTGGGGGTTTGCCCCACCCCGGTTTTTTATTTTTCCATCCAGCATTTAAAGCAGCAGGGCGGCGTGATGGTGACGGCCAGCCATAATCCCAAGGAATACAATGGGTTCAAGATTTGCAAAAACCTGGATTCGGTTTACGGGGAAGAGCTGAAGAAAATCCACGCGCTCATGGAAAAGGAAGACTTTGAGCAAGGCCAAGGGGCCTTGGAAACCATTGATGTCCTGACCCCATATCAGCAGTTTGTGCTGGAAAACATAAAACTGTCCAAGCCCCTGAAGGTCGGCATTGATGCGGGAAACGGCACCGGGGGTCTTACGGCCCTTCCCATCCTCAGGGGCCTGGGCTGTGAAGTCCATGACCTGTACTGCGACATGGACGGAAATTTTCCCAACCATGAAGCAGACCCCACCGTGGCCGAAAACATGAAAGACCTGCTGCCTCTGGTGGCGGAAAAAAAACTGGACCTTGGCATCGGGTTTGACGGCGATTCAGACCGCATCGGGGTGGTGGATGAAAAGGGGAATATGATCTTCGGAGACCAGTTGATGGTCATTTTTTCCAGGGAAATCCTTTCTCGAAAACCCGGAGCCGTATTCATATCGGAAGTCAAATGCTCCCAGACCCTGTATGATGACATTGAGAAAAACGGCGGGAAAGCCGTGATGTGGCGAACCGGCCATTCCTTGATCAAGAAGAAGATGAAAGAGGAAAAGGCGGAGCTGGCCGGGGAGATGAGCGGCCATGTCTTTTTTGCCGACCGGTATTTCGGCTATGATGACGCGGTTTACGCCGGTTGCCGGTTGCTTGAAATTCTGGCGGACACGGGCAAAACCATTTCACAGCTTCTTGCCGGAATTCCAAAAACCTTTTCCACGCCTGAAATCCGGGTGGAATGCCCGGACAACATCAAATTCGCCGTGGTGGAGAAAGTCACGGCCCATTTCAAGAAAACCCACAGCGTGATTGACATTGACGGTGCGAGGGTGTTGTTTGAAGAAGGCTGGGGACTGGTCCGGGCCTCCAATACCCAACCGGCCCTGGTGCTGAGGTTTGAAGCCCTGTCTTCGGAAAAGCTTGAGGAAATACGCAAAACCGTTGAATCGGTCTTGGAGGGAATCAAAACGTCTTTCTGATTCCTTTCAGGGTGCAATGGATGGACAATGAATATTTAGTGATTATCGTTTGCACATAAAATCAACGGGCTCGAATACAAAAGGAGAGAATACGCATGAAATCTGTTTTGGTGTTTTTTGGAATCCTCGGGGTGTGGTTTCTATTGCAGTACTATATCCTGCCGAAACTTGGCATCTCCACCTGAGCGCGCAATGCCTGTCAGGTGACGGACAAAAACAAGAAGGCCGAATAATCCAAATAAAAAAGCCGGGCAAAACGCCCGGCTTTTTTATTTGGATGGATGCAACAATTAAGGTTTTGTTACGGGTCTGGCTAAAAATCAATTCATCTTTTTTTAGAAAGCGTAATGCACGCCCACTGTTGTGTTAATGCCGTCAAGGTCAGTTTCCCTCGTTCCGTCAGGATAGCCGTTGTCTGATTCATCTTCGTTTTGATTCAAGAAAGTATAGCCCACTTCCCAGTTGAAGGAAAGCTCGGGAATTCCCTGAAAGCTGTACTGCGCGCCGACCAGAGGCCCTGCCGTCCAGAAATCCGTATCTTCTTCTTCCGAGCCCCAGTAGCTATCCGAACTCTCATAGTTTGCCCGCCCGTAGGCAACGTTAAGTCCAAGGTAAAGTTTTGAATTTTCATTGGTAATAATAGCGTACATGGCCTGAAGTTGCAGTGCCCAGATGTCAAAGTCATCCTCCCAGGAATAAGGACCATTGGCATCTCTATACTCTTCTTTGTCTCGCCCGAAAAACAGCGTGCCTTCCCAGCCGATATTGTCTACCCAGCCCCTGAAACTGAGGCCGTTCATCGACATTAAGTTGCCTTCGCCCCCGCCGTTTCCGAGCATTCCCTTGTAGCCTACGCTAGCGGTCTGTGCACTGGCTGTTCCCATGCAAATGACCATTGCTGCAATCAAAATAACCGTCAATAAGCTGATTTTTCTCATCTTTTTTTCTCCTTGTTTTTTGCTTGCATCCATGCCGAAAAAACCAAAAATCGTTTTTTTTCTATTATAATTTATGGCTTTTGTCAACTTGAAATTCAAATCAGAAGTCCACAAGACTACGTTTTATTTTGAAAAAGCATCGTTGTATACGGTAAAATCCCGAAAAGAAAAAAGGACAAAGGTGACCCTGTAATTAGATCCGCCCTTTTCAAGAGCTTTCTTCGTCTCCTGCAGAACAATTTTGCACGCCTCCTCCATGGGATAGCCGTAAACCCCGCAACTGATGGCCGGGAAGGCCAAGGATTGAAGGCCGTGCTTTCCGGCCAGGTCAAAACAGTTCCGGTAACAGGAAGCCAGAAGTTCTGCGTCTTTGGGTCTCCCCCGGTAAACCGGCCCGACGGTATGGATAACATATCGGGCGGGAAGCTTATAGCCTTTGGTGATTCGGGCTTCTCCCGTGGGGCACCCGCCCAGAGTCCTGCATTCCGCAAGAAGCTCCGGCCCCGCGGCTCGATGAATGGCACCATCCACCCCTCCGCCACCCAAAAGGGAGTTGTTGGCCGCATTCACAATCGCATCCACCGAAAGCCGGGTGATGTCTTCCTGGATGATTTCAATTCTGTCGGCCATGGTTTCAGACATGCTTTTTCTCCGGGCTACCTCTTTTCAAAGGTCATAAAGGCTTTCATCCCGGAAAGGGGAAGGTCTTCCCTTCTGTCTTTTTCCGCCCTTTTTACCCGGCAACACAAAAGGGTCTTCGTTTTCCATGAGATCCCCCAGTTCGGCTTCAATGGCTTCGGGGTCTTCACCCCTTTCCATGCGGCTTAGGGCTTCTTCCATGCCCTGGCCGAGTTTCAGGCCGGATAGGTCCGAAAGCTTCCGCATGAGATTGGCCGCCTGCCTGGGGTCATCCTCGTTGATGTTCTCCGCTTCCCCGGCCAGCATGCCCATGGCCTGTTCCATTTTGCTTTCATCAAAGGGCAGGTCATCCATGTCCCCGCCTTCTTTGGCCTTGCCTGTTATGGCAAAAAGGGATACCTGCCTTTGCAGCTTGACCTTCTTGCAGTTGGGGCAGTTAGGCACTTTTTTTGTGTTGATGGTTTTTGATAAAAAATTGAACAGAGTGTTACAATCCGTGCAGTAAAATTCATAGATGGGCATGGTAATTCTCCAGGTGGTCAAAACAGGCGAAAGACTTGGTTCCAAAGCCTTATTGGCATTGAAACAGATGATTTATAATAAATCACAAAATGGCCTTGTCAATAACTTTTCCACCAAGGCTTTGTCATGAAGTTCGCAGGACAGTCCAAAAGCTTTCATTGAAAAAATCCATCCTGCCCTTTTTCTTCATTGACAAATTCGATTTCAATAATTATTCTCGATCAAACAAAAACAGAATAGTGAACCCATCAAGGGACAACCCTTGGGGTTATCAAAAGGAGGCTACTATGATTGAGGTGACCAGCCAGGCAACCGAGCAGGTTGCGGAATATTTTAAAGGGAAAAAGGTATCGCCCATCAGGATTTTCTTAAACGAAGGCGGGTGAGGCGGACCCTCCCTTGCAATGGCTCTGGATGAGCCAAGAGAAACGGATGACACCTTTAAAGTGGACGGTTTTGATTATATCGTTGACAGTGTTCTTCTGAAAAAAGCAGTGCCCATCAAGATTGATTTTCAAGGGATGGGCTTCAAGCTGGATTGCGGAATTGATTTCGGGGCCGGTGGCGGATGCTCGGGATGTGCTTCCGATTCCAAGTGCTCCTGATTTTGTAAAATAAAAAAGGGCGGCCTCATGACCAGGGAGGCTGCCCTTTTTTTATTTTCAAACAATGTTTTCAAGATTTCTCATCATTATTCCAATCCATTTTATGGGGGAGGGTGCTCTGCATGGCTGATTTCATGGACCTTGTCAAGAAGAGAAGAAGTATTCGAAAATTTCAGGACAAACCCCTTCCGGAAAACGGAGTGAATACGTTGTTGGAAGCGGTTCAATGGGCCCCTTCCTGGTCCAATACCCAGTGCTGGGAAATGGTGGTGGTGGACAACCCTTCCATCAAGGACGCCCTTAAAGACACCCTGATGCCAAGAAACCCCGCGACCATGGCCGTCGCCAATGCGCCTGTGGTGCTGGCCCTTTGCGGAAAGCGCAATTCGGCTGGTTTTTACAAAGAAACCGCCACCACAAAATTCGGAGACTGGTTCATGTTCGACTTGGGACTTGCCACGCAGAACATCTGCCTTGCGGCCCGGGACCTGGGACTTGGAACGGTCATCGTGGGAGCCTTTGATCATAACAAGGCCAACGAAATCCTGAACATCCCCCAAGGCTTTGACGTGGTGGTGTTGATACCCGTGGGCTATCCGGATCAGGATCCCCAGGCTCCGAAACGCAGGGAAATCAGCGAATTCAGCCACCGGAATACGTTTTAGCCCTTTTTATTCGGGCGGTTCCGGCTGAGATTCGAATAAAGCCGTTTTTGCTTCATACTCCAGGGTCAGGGTTTCCAATTCCTGATACAGCCTGTCGATTGCCGACTGGCAGGCAAAAATGGCTTTCGACAGCTTTTCAATCCCCCGTCGGTCTTTTTCCAGGGAAACCTCCTGCATGGATTGGGTCAACTCAACCAGCTCCTTTTCATGGGCTTCTATTTTCTTTTCTGTTTTGCTTAATCGCTCCTTCAAGGGATTTAATGCCTTGGCCCTTTTGGCCATGAATTCAGAACGAAGCCGCTTCTGTTCTTTTTTGGAAAGGGCCTGCCCATCCTTTGCCGCAGTTTTGTTCTTTCCGGAAGCCCCGTCCCCTTCATCCTGCCACCCGATCTTTTCCAGAAATTCCGGATATCCATCTTC
>Ga0180732_1002334_pt1 | contig 10236 bp, 10 predicted proteins | sample KR11_01MetaG_FD_148674 | JGI IMG/M metagenome (GOLD analysis project Ga0180732, IMG submission 148674) | Groundwater microbial communities from the Olkiluoto Island deep subsurface site, Finland - KR11_0.1 MetaG | ecosystem: Environmental > Aquatic > Deep subsurface > Groundwater | place...
GCGTATTCGAGATAAAACCAGAATGATTCTTCATGTAACAACTCCATTTGTTTGAACAACCAGCGCAATTTTCGTGCAATCTGAAAATTTCCTTTTTTCGGGAAGATTTCTCCCTTTTTAAGGAAACACGAAAACACTGCGCCGTACATAAGGATTTCGATATACAACTCCTGCTAATAGCCACTGTCACGAGTAACCCCGTCACACGGTGACGCGAAAGTGTGGTTTTTCATTACACTTCACCACATACAACAATGACCTTATTAAATAACCAATGCCATTACACAATGTAGCCCGGACAAGGGTTTATTTGTTTAATCACTGTAAGATTAAGATAAGATGAAGAAGAAGAAAGAAAATAAGTTATTTTAGTAGTAGTAGTAGTACGCAGGAGTCCCATCCCCCTCCCCAAAGGGCCTTTTTGACCCCTCGGGGTTTTTTCTATCTTATTTTCTCAATTCTCGTGAAAACTGGACGATGCGTAAATACCAACGTCCCCAAAGTCGAAGCAATAGACGGGGAACCTCTCCACCCGATCGATGGTCATTTCTGGGCCGAGTTCATGTATCATGGACGATACAAAATATTCACTCAGATCTCCGTCGATGTCCTCCTCGTACATTAGCTCCGATGTATTGTATTGGCGCACTTTGTGTGCTTTGTTATCCCATAGCAATTGAGTGGCACCGCAGGTACTAAAGTTGCCGAACTTTGGAGTGCGCATATTACCTACATTTACCTTTGACTCAGCGCGCATCCGCTTGTCCATTTTGTAATCTGTGTACCGATCATGCTTGTAGATGATTGCCACGTTCCCTGTGCTCAGAATGGCGTACTCTGCATCGATGGCATGAACACGCACGTCTTCACCCAGGTGATTCAGCGCTCCACAGATCGCCTGTGGAATCAGAATCTCTTTACATCCTACCGGCAATGTACAAGAAAAGATGTTGTGATTGTCGTAGCATCCGGCAGTCCCATCCTCTCGAAGGCAAATATTGCTTCTGAGAGCCCTCGCGAACTTCACAAGGCGGATCATCGACTCCCTTTCGATCAAAGCGTCTGGAGGGCCGTCTGGGGCCTCTACTGATGGTATATCGTTCCCGGGATCATACGTCGGCAATTCTGCCTTCGTTTTACCGGACTTCAGGAGCAGCTTCCGTGCCCTCTCTTCGAGTACGATCTCCCCTTCCTTTCCTAGAGTAGAGATCGCCTTCATGAGCATGGATCCATTTACCTTGTATGCGAATGTCGCACATGGAACACTGAGTGAACATTGTGCGACAATGCCTCCGCCATCAGAGAAAATGGCAGACATTTGCCGACCATCCCCCATCAACCACATCCACGGAAGGTTGTACTTGTTCAGCACGCTGAATCCAGAAATAGGCTCAACTACCTGCAGCAGGTCATCTCTAGTCATTGGCGTTCCGCGTGATACGCGCCTCCGCTTGTTGGATCATCTTTGACGTGGCTTCTACGGATTGTGTCTTCATTGCGACATCCGCTGCACCAAGCGCCTCCTTCACCAACGCGTAGTCAATGACGGCGCGTGACAGATACGCCTCCTTCTCTCCCGATTGACACGAGAATAGCAGGGCGAGCATCAGTCTTGATATGTCCTCCTTTGGCATCGTTTCGATACGCTTCATTGAATACCGGATGTCCCTCAGCGCCGATTCTGCATCGCTCAAAAGGTCTTCTACCTCACTGATCTCGTTTTTGATACTGTCTAATTCATCTTTCACAGACATGATATTCGACTCCCTTCTCGTAAGAATTCTTGTACTCTTTCTCTTCTACGGCATCATAATAGAACGATAGTTCGCCATCTTCTTCTCGCATGTAACGCTCGTCAAAGTTGATAAGATCCTTGTACCGCTTTATTAGCGGAGTATCGACAGCCAGGCTTCGGCAATTCTTCTCATTCAGTAGCGCCTTATATGCCTCCGTCAATGCTGATTCTCCACCGATCTCTTCCAATTCTGTCTCACATCGCAACGTGCTGGCAGGGTTTGTATGTTTCGGCTCAAGCAGAACCACCTTTATGCGGTCATCGTTCTTGGTTATGTCCATGGTAGACATTTTGACGATATCTTTCGGCCACGCGATCACATGCAATGCTCCAGACGACTGATCATACTTGCCGATTGCAGACATTTCTCGTGCGGCGATGACCGCCAACCTCCCTGCATCAATGTTGTCTGCGCTGTCGATAGAGTATGCGAATGCTTTGAACGACTTCGTCGTAGGCTTCGAGAACCACTTCAGGTTTCTCGTCGTGAAGTTTACACGAATCCCGGATCCGCTTAGCATGTTGACAATCTTATCAAACTGCGGATGCAGCGTGGGCTCTCCTCCTCCGACGGCTACTTCCATGACATGCGGATACTTCTTGATAAACCGGACGATGCTATCCAGCGACGCATGCTTTCCTTCGCGACTGCTGTTTTGGTAGCACTCTGGGCACCCACGCTCGCAGTAGTCCGTGATCTTGATGTCGCACAGGTACGGCAACATCTTCGCATCTTCCTTGAGCTTGTAAATTGTCTTTCGGTCTCCATACCCCGCGATAGCAAATGCGTCCGGCCCAAGCCAATTGATGGTCTTACCTGGACTACACACGTCCCAAAACAGATTGGCTCCGAGAGGGTGTCCTTTGCTGGTATCGTCGTCGCAATACTCATCCCTATTTTCATCATATCCAGGACCCGGTCCACCGTTGTCGTTCGAGATCAGAATCTCCGCGTCCGACTCCAAGATTAACTCCATGATTCGGAATACCGCCTCAAAATCAGGCGTACCATCCTTACGTAGCGGAGCTCCACAAATCTGTGACTGATGATCGACTTCGCTGTCATCTACCAAGTACGCCCAGCTGAACCGTTCCAGGAACGCCTGCTGCAGCGCCTTGTTTCCGGTTCCGCTGATCTGATGGCAGAAATAGTCCATGCGTCCGCCTCCTGCGACGGTGCCCACACCCCATCCGTAGCCATCACATGACCCGCCATACGCTCCGGGTTTTACCAAATAATGCGTACTTGAGCTGTTGCTATTGGCGATCTGAGAGACGAAATACACTGGGTTAAACATTTCTTGAACTCCTTAGGTTTGTTGACGTTTCTAACGAACTGAATTAACGTATCACAAGACGGCGCATAGATGTCGATGACGTTTCCATGTGCGTCGATAGCCCCGTCTTTTACGAGCATGTCGACCAAGTACGCCGGCACTTTTCGTAAATAAATCTCTCCCTTGGCAAAAACGTCTGCACCTCGAACAATCACTGTCTTCGCCATCTTTAGGCACATCGCCACGTCATGCCGGAGATCTGTATACGCCTCCGTAGAATATACAGGACGTATCGCCCTGTCTCGAACCGAGAACACTCCTACGTCGCTCAGTATCGTGTACGGAACCCCGTCTTCAAGTGGAAGCTCGATGCTCCCGCGAATAAACTGCCACTTTCCATCTCGGCCTAGTATAGCGCCATCACCACGGCGCCATGATAACAGGTACATTTTGTACCCCCTTTGCTTTTGTGTTGTGTTGGTTATTTAGTCTTCGAACGCTTCTTCGAACGCTTCTTCGTTGATGTCCAGCCCCTGCTCTTCAAAAATTTCCACCAGAGCCTCTGCGAGCTCTGACTCCTCCAGATCCGCGAGGGCGGCCTCTTCAGCAAGTGCATTAGCCAAAGCCACATCATCCAGAGTCTCATCCTCAGCCATGTCCACAAAGTCGTCTGTGTCCGTTGTGCCATAGGTGTCCTCCAGTGCTTGCCCAATCATCTCAGCGATCAGTTCATCATCTTCGTTCATCATAGTCTCCTAGGTTATAGGGCGGGTGGCTTTATCATTCAAGAACTTAAACAACTCGATTCCGCTGTTTGTCTTCATATCCTCGGAATCGATCAGTCCGTTCTCTCGCAGTTCGTCCATGATGGAGTCTGCATGGGCACGCTCGATGCCCCACTTTACCAAGCGATCTTGTGATATGATACTGGAGTTGCAGATGTTTTTCAATAAATTCTTCATTGTGCAGCGATTGCGAAGATTGTTGTCCATGATCTTCTGCAGGTGACGTTTCGTCGTTTCTTCGATATATGGAGCAGACTTGTTATGAGCAGAGAACAGATTGTACTGCATTCCGTGTGAGTTGTAGCTCATATAGAAGACCTGCTCTGCGAACTTCACGTGCTCTTTAGTCACAATGACGCGCTGCATCGTGACGTCCGTAGAAAACAATCTCGCTGCCACAGCGATAGCCGCTCGTGCAATTTTTTCCTTCTGTGTCGCATTCTCCACGAGCCATGATTTGCTGCTGATCGCATACACACCGCACATCCGAATGGCTGCAGCACGCACCTCATCGACCGCTCCCTCGTCAAAGACGATATGCTCACGCTTTCGCGTCCATGCCCACGTTACCAGCATCTTGCACAGAGCCGACGTATACACATGTGGAACCTTGCGTGTGATCGGCGTGTTCAGATCCAACGCATTTACCTCTTCGCTGCGCAGACACACCGCAAAGTCAACACGACGAATGTCCTGGTGCTCTGCATACAGCTCATTGAACGCCTCGACACCATACATAAAGTTCGACATAGATCCATCGCTGCCCTTGTAACGAGGCCGCGGATTCGAGATGTAGATGCCACGCGTTCGGCAGTAGCTCTCTTTGCCGTTACCGGTTCCCTTTGCTGAGATCACGCCGTCATATCGAGCTGCCGTCATTTCAGCGAACAGCGCCTTCTCCATCCCAGAGAACTCATCGACAACCAGCAATCCACGATCATTCTGCGGCAATGCGCCCCATTTTACGAACCATTGTCCCTTCTTTCCATTGGACTGCTGCAGGCTATATCCAAGACCCGTGCGCTTCTCGTTCTCTGCGGAGGTCCAGGTCCCCATCTGATAATGAGTGAACATTGATCGAACCAACGCGCTCTTGCCCTGTGCGGAGTCGCCAACGATCACGCATTCCATCCAACCCTTTGGCACGACAGTCCCGTCGAACTTGTACGACAAGCAGGAGTGGTACGCCAGATCCACGGCATAACCAACGATCTTGCGCTTGACAATCTTGTGTACATTGACTTCAAAGTCTTCATGAATCTCGTCAAACTTCTGCGCAACAGACTGATTGGTTTTGGGTCTGAAAACTTCTAGCTGCTCAAGTTCCGCCTTCGTCGGGTTGAAGTTGTCGATTCCGGTGCGTTCAGGTTCCATGGAGTCGATCAGAAACACTTCCTTCTGTGTGTTCGGATCGCTGATCAGCGTACAGGTTAGCATGTACTTCTCGTTGGATTCACGAATGTGGCCGATGAAATACCCGGTCTCCTGTACGAATGTACCTCGTACTTCCTTGTCAGGATAAAACTCACCCTTTTGCGCCAGGGACTTCACCATGGGATTGAGCACCAATTGACTAATGTTTGACGTCTGTAGTGTAATAACGCGTGCGTTGTTGCATTTTCGGCTCACCTTCAACATGCGCTTCATCGCAAGCATCTTCTCGTCATCCCTTACGTTGAAAAATTGGAGAAGTGCGCGGGTTTTCATGTTGATCACCTTGGTGATCTCTGGCTCCGGATACAGAGAGCAATTGGTGCATTCTCCGTCACATTCGTCTGGGTGGTCACTGCAGTAAGCTCGAACCGTTTTTGGTATTTCGAACACATCATCTGCAACGCCCACTACGTGAACCGGAATCTTGATCGTCTTGTTCAACCATAGGTGATGTGTTGCTTCCGCAAGTTCTACGATGGGGATCTTCTCTGGTGCCTGACTTTCCTCTGATTCCACATGGTGGCACTTGTCATATCCGGGACAGTAATATCCAGACGGGTCAATGTTCCTGCATACAGAGCACGAAAAGTAGTAGTCTCCGTCATAAACAGCACGAGCCACATTGCGCGCATTGGATAGCCTCTCTTGCAATTTGTGACTCTCGTGCGCGTAGTGTCTTTTTGTCCATTCAACAAGGATATCCTCTGTCTGTTGTTTCGGAAGACCCTGGTTGCTATAGTATGACGCCATGGTATAGGCGACTTTGTTCCGAAGCCCTTCTGGGGCGCCGGATTGCTGAAAATGCTGGATGCATACGGGCTCCTGATCTCCCTCGATCCGCTTGATTTTCACCTTTGGCTTTAGTTGCTCCTGTTGTTGCCGGTTATTCCAGTCTTGTACAATAGAATCCCACCAGTGCACGGCGTAGTCTGAGGGAATGAACTGATCTAACGGAACCTGTCTCACAAGCGTCCTTTTCTTACGGGCCATCTGCTGAATCTGATCGATCGGAAGGCTCATGGTTTCTTCGTAAGACAGCTCGATCTTAAAAAGCTTCGTCTCCGGGTGCTGCGTATTCTCAAACCTCATGATTCGACGCTTCGAATAGATCTGTTTGTCGATTGATTTGATCTCTAATACACCAGAGATTTGATCAACCGCAGTCTTCAGGATTTCTTGAAGATGCGAATGAGGAATGATGCCAAGGACGTCTTCGTGCACCAGAATATGGAACCCCTTCTGTCCACTGAACCAAATCTGTGGGTATGGTTCTTCAATCATCAACTCTTCTCTAAGGTATGTCAGTACTTTACGTGTATCCTCCAGCGCCTTCCCCGGATTACCCTTGACGTCTACGTCAAAAAACAGTGGAGAAATACACGGCTCTCCATCCGTTGGTTTTGGCTCCTTGTACCGTACGACGCTGACCCGAAAATCAACGCCGTCCGCCTTGGCTTCGTGTTGTGGTACTTCGTCTCTCAGGATCCTCTTCCACTTGCTGGTGAGTGATCCTTCTTGAATTTCTACATATGGAAAGTCTTGCTGCATGTTACACTCCTGCTTTGAGCAGATACTTCTGCATGTTTTCGTGCGATGACAGCCCTCGAAGCACCTTTTCGTCTACGCTGTCTCTGGCTGCCAAGTCGTAAAAAAACATGTGTTCAGCCTGCCCTTTGCGTTCAATTCGTTCTCGTGATTGATGTCGCAGTTGATAGTCCGTTGGCGTGCTGTAGGTGATCGAGTAATGTGCGCATACGAGGTTATGACCATACCCCAGCACGGCCTGATTCGCTATCAGAATCTGCGTGCTACCCTTAAAAGCCTGAATGTTATCATAGACTTTTTTGTCTCCCATCTGTCCGTATACATACACACAGGAATAACCTAAACCATCCAGACGCTTATAGATACAATCGATTTCGTGTCTAAACCACGCCCAGATAATCATCTTATCGGATATGTCAGAAATGAGATCCTCAAGCAGATCTAATTTTGGATTCTCTGGAAACGTGATGATTTCTCCATGATCGTTCTTTACAAACCCTCCTGTGATTTGTTGAAACTTAGGGATAATGGATAGAGCGCTCTTAGCGACCACGTACTCTCCATCAACGATCGTACAGTGTTCCGTCTTCAACTCTTCATACGCCTTGCGTTGCTTGGGTGTTAAGTCACACTTCAGCAGGATCGTCTGGCTTGGAGGAAGATCCAGGCACTCGCGTTTGTCGTAGCGAAGGCTGATCTTTGCGAGTTGCTTCTTTGTCCACGAAGCTCCTTCTGCCGTCGGTATCCAGAACTCCTTCTTGGAATCCTTGCTTGTTATCTTCTTGTGCGTCCTCTCCAGATAGTACCAGTACGTCGTTCCGAGCGTCATACCTCTGTCGAGCAGATACATTTGAGCCCAGGCATCAGATGGACCATGTGGCATCGGAGATCCGGACATTAGGTAGCGATAGTCATACCCGTCGATGAAATAGTCAGCTGCCTCCCATGTGTGAGTGCTGCTGTTTTTGACCTTGGTACTTTCGTCGAAGAAGATGACATTACATTCAAGGTTTTTAAAAATCTCTTTGCGTCTCGCGAGCTGCTCGTAGTTGACTAGATAGAAATCCATTCCCTGTGGAGGTGTCATATATCCGGTTTTACCCTTTACCGTCTTCTTTGTGCGCAGGTTAAATACCGACATGTTGCTGAATTTCGGTATCTCTTCCATCCAGACAGACCGAACAAGGGATGGAGGACATACGACCAAGGCTCCTTTGAAGATTCCCTGTCTCTTCATCTCCTCCGCCAACATGATCGCCATGTAAGTCTTCCCAAGACCACAATCAGCCCACAGGCACCCATATTTCGTATGGATTAGTCTCCTAACGGCATCCAATTGATGGACCATTGGCATATATTTGAAGCTAAAAACATCAACCTGCTTCAGCTGGTTCAACGACGTGCGTTCCGCCTCAAGCTGCAGCAGGCCCCTTTCGAGACCTGCCGCAGCCATCTGTGCACGTGCATTGAACTGCTCATTCTTTAGGTACGGCATGACTTCAGGCGTCACTGGTACATAGAACTGCCCAGTAGTCGCCTGCCGCATATGCGGAATCTCCAAGCCGTCCGGGAGATAGAACAATCCACGTGATTCAGTGATCATTAAAACCCTCGTCTTTCTGCAAGTCTATCATAGTAGTCTAATTCAGGACCTTCGTCCGTTGTTTCGATGTTCCCTGCGTAGTGTATGCACTCTGCACGAGAGCACTCCACGTGACCACAGCTAATCGGAGCTGCATGCTCCATTGTGTCCATACAAGCTCTGCAGTAGTTTTCTTTTGCTGATTTACAACACGGAAGTTCCTCTCCGCATTCTTGACAGATGATCGTAGACATGGGTGTTACCGACAAGTGTTTCGCGTCGATGTAATCCGATATGACAGGACCTGGAACGCGAACGACTGCACCAAGGCTAGAGTTCTCAGCCAAAGGAATCCCTTTATAGATATCCGTCGGCTTCTTGTCTTCAAATACAACCTTGTTGTCGTACACGTAGTCTTTGAAGAAGTATAAGACGTTGTTGATCCGTTCGTGCGTGATCGTCAAAAAGTCTACCTCTCCAAGAACTCCCTGATCTCGTAACCATGAAATGCAGGCTCTGATATCCTCTTGTGATCCTCCTGGAATTACGGCTTTGTGCGCCTTTTCGTCATATTCTAGTATTGAAAATTTTGCAGGCAGACGCTCTCCACTGACCTCGTATTTGAAAAAGTAATGAGGAGTCGTCTCTGCGATATGGAACATGGAGTACACCCATCGGGCTCCATTGGACATCACGCCCTTGTCATTAAGCGCCCACTTGATGACGCCTGCTGCAATATTTACATATGCTTTCCTCTCCTGATCTGTGTGTATTTTTCCAGCCTTTTCCATGTTGATAATGATTTCTTTTGGCGGTGCATAGTTTAGCAAGATTATTTCTCCTCTCGCAGCTCTTGTACCACTAAATCCAGTCAACTCCGTTCAGCGAAAATGTGGACATCCCTCTGATGTTACCAACGAAGCAAGTATCTCCTGGGTGCAGCGTCAGCAAATCTTCATCGTCATCTGTGGCAATTCCAACAGTGTAATCCTTGTTGACGAATATGCACAGGTCATCGCTCACTGCATTTAAAAGCTGATCTATCGTGCTCTCTAGGTCTTCGTATACGATCTTAGAAGTGGTCATTGAGAATCTCCTCTTCGGTTGGTATCTTTGGATAGGTTGATATGATTCCTGTGCGCTTGTCCATGACGATAACGTCTCCGTCGTCAATCATTTCTCCGTAGTCTCCATCACTTCGCATATATAAATACAATCCTTTGTTGCTCTTTTCGAACACCACACGGTCGCAGTGGTCTGTGGCGAAAGCGTCGTCGATGAACGCCTTCTTGTTGCGCTCATTGAATTCGAAGATCATAAATGTCTTACTGATTGTCTTTTCAATCATCCAATAAACTCCTTATATGCTGCATCGGAATCGATCACCCATTGCGGACCCCATACATTACGGAACCAAGAGGCTGCCGTACTCACGGGATACTGCATGTTCGTCAGAGGATCGTCGATTCCAAAGATGAGACTCCGGCTGAATCGGCCGTCGATATTGGAAATTGCCTTGCGATAATCGGCGTGATCCTGGTCTTCATGGAAGGCGATATCCACAAATACCTTTCCGGGATACTCGATGCCATCGAACGAGCGCACCATGTTATCCACGGGCCAGTTGACACCCGGCTTCATCTTTCCTTCAGTGAACCAGTAAACGAACGCCTTGCGACCGTATGCATGCGCCAGACACACCCGCAACGGGTACTCTTGCAATGCCGGCATCCAGCGGCCTGGAGCGTTGTACTTCTTGGCCAGTTCTGCCGGGAAGCGCCGATTGCGTACGCCACCCGGAGAACAGTGCGTGATGAC
>Ga0180732_1002335_pt1 | contig 10235 bp, 9 predicted proteins | sample KR11_01MetaG_FD_148674 | JGI IMG/M metagenome (GOLD analysis project Ga0180732, IMG submission 148674) | Groundwater microbial communities from the Olkiluoto Island deep subsurface site, Finland - KR11_0.1 MetaG | ecosystem: Environmental > Aquatic > Deep subsurface > Groundwater | place...
TCTATGGTGAATTCAAGGAACCCCTGGCATTTCTTTGATTATACAAAAGGAAGGGAGGCTTTCCGTGACCCGGACCTTGATTGAACACCTGGCTTTGTTTGTTAATGAAACAACGGCTGAAAAGATTCCATCCGATGTGAAGGAAAAAGCCAAAATCCGGATTATGGACTTTCTGGCGGCCCTGGCCATGGGCATGGGGTCCGGGGTGGAAAATTTTGTTCTCAACGCCCCCTGCATTCCCTCTTCGCCCGAAGCCATGGTCCTGTTTTCCGGGAAACTTCTGCCGGCGGCCGATGCCGCAGCCTGCAACAGCTATATTGCCACATCCTCGGGCATGGAAGACGGCAGCCGGTATGCCGGGGCCCATCCCTCGTCGGGAATTATTCCGCCGGCTCTGGCTGCGGCCCAGATCACCGGGGCATCCGGTGAGGCATTGATTGCCGCCATCATCCTGGCCTATGAGGTTCACCTGCGTATCGGTTACGCCATCTATCCCTATGTATTGCAGCGGGGATTTCATTCATCGGCCATTTTAGCGCCCCCGGGGGCGGCCACGGCGGTTGGCAAACTCATGGGCCTGGATGCCCATGAACTCTCTTCGGCCCTGTCCCTGGCCTGTTTGTCATCGGGTGGTCTGGTGTGTGCCTTTGATGCCTATCCTGCCAAATGCTACCAGATCGCCAGGGCCGTGAAAGGCGGGTTTGAAGCGGCCCTGCTGGCCAAAAAGGGAATGCCCGGTCCGGCCCGGGCCCTGGAAGAGGGGTTTTTAAAAGCATACGGGAACGCCCAAACCCTCGACCTTAACGATTTGGGGTCACGATTCCTCGTGGGGGAGAGTTATTTGAAACTCCACGGGGGGTGCCGCCACATCCATCCGGCCATTGATGCGGTCCTGGACATGCGGGCAACGGACGCCGTCAAACCGGAAAACGTCGCGGAAATTTTCGTCGGCATCACCTCGGCGGCCCATGCCATGGAACGGGAAAATGCCGGAAATCATACGGATGCCCGGTTCAACACCCCGTTTCTCGTGGCAGTGGCCTTAAAGGAAGGGGAAGTATCGGATGAGCAGATCACCGAAGCCCTCCTGGCCGATAAAACCATAAAGGCGCTGTGCACAAAAACCAGGGTTGTGGTGGACCCGGCCTTGGACGTTAACTTCCCGGCTGAAAGGGGTGCAATCGTAAACATAAAATTAAAGGACGGTCGTACCATACACCGGCAGTTGCGGTTCCCCTTGGGAGAGCCGGAAAATCCGCTTTCCACAGAAGTTGTGGGAAAGAAGTTTAAAAAATCCTTGTCCGGCATTTTGCCCTCGGACAAGATTGGTTTTATATATGATTTCTTACAGAACCTGGAATATCAGAAGAACTTGGTTCCTTTTTTTAATACGATTGTGAAGGAAACATCTAACAGGTAAATATATCGGAACCGAACATCAAGGGCGGACACATAGGTCCGCCCATAGGATTTGGGTGTAGGCGTAGGGGCAGACCTATGTGTCTGCCCGGCAATGGCCCAACCAAAATATATGTGCGGAGGAATTGCGAATGCTGGAAAATGAAAAAGATTGGGGAGCGGACCTCATCAGCCTGCCCCGTGACCAATGGACCCTGGGGAATCTGTTGGCAGAAAAGGCGAAACGGAACAAGGGCAAAACCTTTCTCCTGTTCAAGGACCAGGCCATTACCTTTGATGAATTCGAATCAAAGGCCAACCAGGCGGCCCATGCCCTGACGGCCCTGGGCATTAAAAAGGGAGATAAGATCGGGGTCCTGCTGGCCAACTGCCCGGAATACTTGTTTGTGTGGTTTGCCATCTCCAAGATCGGGGCCGTGATGGTGCCCTTTAACATCGAATGGAAGGGGGAAATTCTCTCCTATATCCTCACCCATTCGGACACCCGGGGGGCCATTGTCCAGCAGGATCTTATGCCCCAGCTGAAAGAGGCCCTGGCCGGCCGGGATCTGGATTTTTATGTGGTCAAGTCCGACGGCAACGCCCCGGTGCCTGACGGAACCAGGGATTTAAAGGATTTTTTCATGGGTCCGGACACCTTCACCTCCCCGGCCATTGCCCCGGAGGATCCGTTTCAGATCATGTACACCTCGGGGACCACGGGCCGATCCAAAGGCGTGCTGCGGTCCCATGAATATGTGATGCTTAGAGCCCTGAGAGCCTTGAGGGTGTTCGGGTACACGCCCGAGGATATTTTTTACACGGCCCTGCCCATGTACCACGGCAATGCCCAGAACCTCACCACGTTGCCCGCCCTGTTCATCAACGGAAAAATGGCCCTGGGCGTGCGGTTTTCCGCCAGCCAGTTCTGGGAGGATATCCGGAAGCACAAGGCAACGACCTTTAACTACATCGGGGCCATGATCGCCATTCTTTACAAAGCGCCCCCCACGAACCAGGACGGAAAAAACCATCATGTGCGGTTTGCCCGTGGGGCCGGAGCGCCGGCGGACCTCATTCCTGATTTTGAAAGGCGGTTCAACTTGGAAATCGTGGAATCCTACGGCACCACCGAAGGCGGGTCCATCAACAACCGGCCCGGAGACCGGAAGATCGGATCCATGGGAAGACCGCCTTACTACAATGAAGCCAAAGTGGTGGATGACGACGACAACGATCTTCCGGCGGGAAACGTGGGAGAAATGATCATCCGTCCCACGGACCCCACGGAAATTTGGGTGGAATACTACAAGGAACCCGATGCCACGGATGAGAAGATGAAGGACGGGTGGTTCCGGTCCGGGGACCTGGCCATGGTGGATGAGGACGGGTTCTTCTTCTTCAAGGGCCGGAAAAAGGACGCGATTCGAAGGCGGGGGGAAAACGTATCGGCCCAGGAAGTGGAGATGGTCATCGACCGGCATCCGGCGGTGATGGAGAGCTCGGTTTTCGGCGTGCCTTCGGAACTGTCCGAGGAAGACATCATGGCCGCCGTGGTGCTGAAACCCGGGCAGGCCCTTTCTCCGGAACAACTGATTGAATATTGCCAGAAAAACATGGCCCGGTTCATGGTGCCCCGGTATGTGGAGTTTCTGGAAGAACTGCCCAAAACCCCCACCTTCCGCACGGAGAAGTATAAACTGGTGAAGCGGGGAGTGACGGCAACAACCTGGGACCGGGAAAAAATAACTAGATAGCTGTTGAAAATAAAGGGGTAAGAGACATGAGAAAAAAACGCATACTCATTGCCAAAGTTGGGTTGGACGGGCACGACCGGGGGGCCAAAGTCATTGCTGTCGGTCTCCGGGATGCGGGCATGGAAGTGATTTATACCGGGATTCGCCAGACCGCGGAGTCGGTGGTTTCCATCGCCATTCAGGAGGATGTGGACGCCATCGGTATCAGCAGTCTGTCCGGAGCCCACATGACCATTTTCCCCAAGGTGGTCCGCCTGCTTGACGAAAAGGGGGCCAAGGATATTATGGTCTTCGGGGGCGGCATCATCAACCGGGATGACATCACTGCTTTGAAAAATCAGGGGGTGGCAAAAATTTTTCTTCCCGGGACCAGCGTTTCGGACGTGGTCACCTACCTGAATGATGCTTTCCCGAACTGAAATGAAAAACCATACAGCATGGTCAATCCATTGGATGCAACGGATGTTATACTAAAAATCCTGGCCGGAGAGGTTCGAGCCGCCTCCCGCCTGATCAGGAATCTGGAAGACAAACTGCCCGGCGCCAAAGCTTCGGTCATGGCGCTTTTCCCCCACACGGGAAGAGCCCGCATTGTCGGACTCACCGGGGCCCCGGGTGCGGGCAAAAGCACGCTTGTGGATCGGATGATTTCCGTTTCCCGAAAACAGTCCAAAACGGTGGGGGTCCTGGCCGTGGACCCCACCTCGCCGTTTACCGGAGGCGCGATTTTGGGGGACCGGGTCCGGATGAAAAGCCACGGGGAGGACCCGGATGTGTTTGTCCGGAGTCTGGCCACACGAGGTGCATTGGGCGGGCTTTCCGCTGCGGTGGGGGATGCCGTTCATGTCATGGATGCCATGGGCAAAGACCTCATTCTGGTGGAAACCGTGGGTGCAGGCCAGCAGGAAGTGGATATCATCAACCATTCCCATACGGTCATCCTGGTGCTCACCCCCGGCATGGGGGATGAAATCCAGGCCATAAAGGCCGGAGTCATGGAAATTGCCGATATCTTTGTCATCAACAAAGCGGACCGCGAAGGGGCCGGAAGGCTGGAAAATGAACTGACGTCCATGCTCAACATGGTTTCAGAATTCCCTGGCCATTGGCGCCCTCCCATTATCAAAATCGGGAACGCCGGGGATGAGGAAGCTTTTGCCCGGGGGGTTGAAAACCTGGCCGGGGCCGCAGAGCAGCATTTTCAAATGCTTCTGAACACAAAGCTTATGGATGAACGGATGCAGCGCAAGGCCAAAATGGAACTCCGGGAAGCCCTTCATCATATCCTCCTGGACCCTGTCCTCAACGATTTGGCGGAAAGCGGGGAAATGGAAAGGATTGCCATTCGGATCATGAAAAAAGAGACAGACCCCCACAGGGCAAGCCGGGAGATCACCCGGAAATACCTGGACAACATACAAGCCTCTTTAAGGTCTTGAGGCTTTCACCATGGCAAGGACAGGCCCAAGCAGGTGTTCCGCCGCCATTTTATGCCCGATTTCCCTCCAGTGGGTGGTGTCCTCAAAGAGGAATTCCTTGCTTTCCATATCCGGATAGGTTGAAGCCATGAGGCCCGCCATGTCCAGATAAAAACAAGGGGAAAAGGTCTTGGAATGCTCCTTGATGATCCGGTTGATCTCCAGGGTCTCCTTGTTTGCGTAGTATTCGGCCCCGTCATTCCTATCCGCCCTGCCCACCAGAACCACCCCGGCGTGCCTTGATTTTGCCACGTCCATCATGGCCTGAAGGTTTTTGTCCATGGTGGCATTCCACCGGGCCACATTCTCGGGAACCGCACTGGCCTTGAGCTCACTCTCCGCGTCGGACTGGGGTAGGGCGTTGGAATTCAGCTCGTCATATTTTTTTTTGGAAAGCACCAGAAAGTGGGAAGAGAAAAACAGGCGGTTCATCCCTGCATGGAGCTTCTCCTGGTAGTTGAAATCCCGCTCGTCTTCATATTCATTGGATCCGTGGGGGTGAAGGATAAAGAGGTCCGGTTCATACGCCAGGGTTTTTTTCATCAGAACCCTCATTCGGGAGGTCCCGTAGCCGCCGCAGGAGAGGTTGATGATATGCCATTCGTATTGGGGGGCAGCAAGCCTGAGCATTTTTTCAAGACGGCCTGAATAGCTGGTTTCCAAAGATCCCCTGGAAACCGATCCGCCCAGGGTGAAAATCCGGATCTCGTTTTTTGCTTTGGTTTTGGACAGGGTTTGCCGGTGAAACTGGGTGTATTGGGTCTGCATACAAACCAACTGGTTTCCGATGCTTTCAAAAAAAAGAGGCATCTGCTCCGAATACCCATAGCGGTAGTTGGGCTCAAAGCGGCTATAGGTTTTTTCCCCCACGAAAGCCGGAGTCCAGAGCATGCGGGCCGCGAGTTCCAGCAGAAGAAAAAGCGCTCCAGCCCCCGCGATTCCCCATGGAATCTTTTTAAAATTGAAAATAGATGAAATCCTTCCCACTTTCCGCCCCGCAAACCACCATGAGATAAATGCAGATCAAATAAAAAACCGACCGCACAAGCGCGGAAGATTGATAAACGGCCATGAGGTCATTTTTCCGGTATTGGTAAATCTGAACCAGAACCAGGGGCCAGAGCCCGAAGAGAAGCCTTTTTCCGGCCATCAGGGTTTCGCTGTTGAAGGTGAAAGGCTGGGTCGCAACAATTTTGGCCATGGCAAAAACCTGAGCCATGGACTCGGCCCGGAAGATCACCCATCCGAAACAGACCAGGTGAAAACAGAAAACCACCCGGATCAGCCACCAGGCTTTTTCCGAAAAAAGTCGGTTAAAAACGATTTTCGCCTTTAAAAAAGGTTCGATCAGTCGATGGATCACCAGAAGCAAACCGTGGTAGGCTCCCCAGATGACAAAGGTCCAGGCGGCCCCGTGCCACAACCCGCCCAGCACCATGGTGAGGAACAGATTCCGGTAGAGCTTGACGACCCCCTTTCGGTTTCCCCCCATGGATACATACAGATAATCCCTGAGCCACTGGGACAGGCTGATATGCCAGCGCCGCCAGAACTCCCTGGGGTTTTCGGAAAAATACGGAAGGTTGAAATTGGTCATGATGTCAAAGCCCAGGCATCGGCCGATGCCCTTGGCCATGTTGGAATATCCGGCAAAGTCGCAGTAAATCTGAAAGGTGAAGGCATAGGCGGCGATGACGACACTCATTCCGTCCGGATACGGAGGTTTACCCGAAAACACCGGGTCCACGATTCGGGCGAGATTGTCCGCAATGAAGACTTTCTGGAACAGGCCCCAGAAAATCAGAAAACCCCCTTCATACACCTGATCAAGGCTCAGGGTCCTGGGTCTGCTGATCTGGGTGAGCAAATCCTTGGCCCTTTCAATGGGCCCGGCCAAAAGCTGGGGGAAAAATCCCACAAAAAGCGCGTAGTCTTCCAGATTCCGGGTGGCTTGGAATTGGTTCCTGTAGATGTCCACGGTATAGCTCATGGACTTGAACGTATAGAAGGAAATCCCCACGGGAAGAACCACGTGCAATAAAAAGGGATTTAAGGACAGTCCCCAGAACCCCAACAGATCGAAAAGACTTTGGGTAAAAAAATTGTAGTATTTGAAAAACCCCAGAATGGTTAAATTCGTACAGATGCTTAATGCCAGAAATCGCCGTCGGGTGGTTTTTTCCGTGGCATTCTGGATGCCGAGCCCGCAAAAATAATCCAAAAGGGTGGTGATCCAGATGAGGATGAGAAACCGCCAGTCCCAGGAGCCGTAGAAATAGTAGCTTGCGCCCAGGAGCATGCGATTCTGCCATCGATGGGGCAAGAGGATGCAGAGTCCGAAGACAGCCGCAAAAAAGCCCGCAAATTCAAAGGAATTGAAAATCATAATTTCAATGGAGTGACGCCAACAGTTCAAAATAAATGCCAAAGGGTTGGCGGCATGCCGGGGAAACCCGGTTCCGCCAAACAAACGATCGGAATATTAAGCCGGGCTCACCCGGTTGTCAATTCCATAATCAACCCTACATTCCGTTCAATCCATGGTTTTTGAATCCAATGCGGTTGTCCTGCAGGCTGCCGGCTGGACATGAATCCCTCTTTGACTTTCCACAGGATATCCTGTAGTAGTACGTCCATTTTGTGTCTGCCTTGAACCCTTTTTGATTTGTCCGACCCATTCGAAAAAACAACCCAACATGAAAACAACCCAAGGAGAACCCATGCGACATTGTATTTTAACCATTTTGATTGTCATCCTGTGTCTGATCCAGGTCCCATTCGCTTTTGCAGCCAGTGATCCGAATGACAGTCCAGGCAGCAAGGACCCGGACCTTTTTTCCCGCATGCCCGGATTTCACATTTACAGTTACGAGGCCCTGGAATTTGACCGGCATGAATTCCAGGTCGAACCGGGCAAAATGGAAAAAGTAGAAGGGTATCATACTGTTGTGGTCTATTATGCCAATGAAGGCATGGACCATCCCAGCGGCCTGCAGATTACTCGCAATTACGTCAATGCCGCCAAGGCCGTGGGCGGAGAAGAGATCTATGCCTTTGAAGACGGGGGAACGGAGTATTCCATTATCCGGGTCATCAAAGAGGATAAAGAAATCTGGGTCGAGGTGTCCGGCGCCAACAACGGGATGTACAATGTCCAAATGGTTGAAAAGCAGCTCATGAAACAGGATGTGGTGGCCAATGCCGATGCCCTGTCCGGCAGCATCAAGGAAACAGGGCGCGTGGCGGTTTACGGTATTTATTTTGATACCGGAAAGGCTGATTTGAAACCTGCGTCCGACCCGGCCCTGGCCGAGATCGTGAAAATGCTCAAAGCCGATGCCAACCTCAAAGTCTATGTGGTAGGTCATACCGACAATGTCGGCCAGTTTGCCAATAATGTCAAATTGTCCCAGGACCGGGCTGCCTCAGTGGTGAATGCCCTGGTGGGTAAACACGGGATAGCCGCGGCCCGGCTCTCCCCCTTTGGTGCCGGTCCCACATCACCCGTGGCTTCCAACAAGACCGATGAGGGCAAGGCCAAAAACCGTAGGGTGGAACTGGTGGGCCAGTAGCCCGAATAAAGAATTTGGCTGTTGTAAAGGAAGCCTCTCTATTGGAAGGGGGGCTCCCTTTATTTATCGCTTAAATCTGCAAGTCCGGTCCTGCTTATTTTTTCAGCCGCTTTTTCAGCCCATTGATTTTATTCAGCAAGGGGTTTCAAATTCGGACTCTTCACTACTCCCATATATTTGTGAATAATCCGCTGAGTGATCCCCGCCCCCCAGGCATACCGGGTTAACCGGGGTTGATCATAGCCGGTTATGGGGTCCGAGTCATCTTTGCGGCGGCCGCTCATTTCTTTTTCAATGCTTTGTTCCAGTTGTGTCCGATACATTGGCCCCTGAATTTTGATCAGTTGGCTTGGGGCCTCTTTTATGTTGAGATCAAAATGATATTCGCTGGTGTAAATTGAATGACGGCCTGTAATCTTTTTCTGGGCAAAGAAGGTCACATTGCCCATGGGGCCATGCTTGACCATTTGTGGTGATTCAACAGTATATCCCTTCGGCACCAAGGTCAAAAAGCTCGCCGGCAGGGTATTCGAGCGGGTATATCCCTCCGGCGTTTAGATATCCGCTCCTGAAGCCTCCCCTGTATTGAAAATCAAAAGCATGACAATAAGCCCTGCAAAGAGTGCCTGTTTAAACAACAGGCGCAGGATGGTATTTTTCATTTTTTTATTTCCTTTTCGGTTTTTCATCCTAATGATACAAATCGTTGACGCAGATTTTGTCTGCGCAGGCGCCTCGGCCTTGGATGGCCCATGCTTCGTGATACCGGGATTTCGGTTTTCTGCCGATCTTATTCACCCCTGTCCCGTCCGAGCTTGTGCACAGCCCCTGTCCCACGGGTTCCTGGCTCGTTTTATAAAGGCAAAACCGACCGTCAGGGCCTATGATAGAGAATAAGCCGTCATAAGCCTGGGAGCAATCATACCGCATGACGCAATCCTCATTGCCGCTGTGCTGGCCCCAGTTCTGACCCATGTAGATGGGAAAGGGCTTTTCCCAGATCGGAAGGTCCGCACCATAAATCAGGGTGACATCTTCACCCCAATAAGCCGTTATCAGCCTTCCTTTTCCAGGATCGTTGCAATCAGCCTCATTATCATACTCAAACAGCTCCTTTTTCCCGTCAACGGTTTTTGATTTCCAGTAAACCATTTCGTCTCTCTCCCCATGATGCCTGACATTGCAGGCATGAAGCAATTCATGGGCTACTTTCGGGGCATAGTAATCATAGGTTTTGGTGATGCCGATGCTATTGCCAATGTTTCTTGTGACTTTATCAGGAATATTATGGGCTATGATAATCCGGGCAGTTGATTTTGGAGTCCCCATTTCACCCGGGGCCCCTGGTGTCCCTGGTGCTTCAACTGCCCAACCGTCATAATCTTCTTTGTCTCTGGTGAATTTTTCCATGAGCAGGCCGTGCTGATCCACCACATGGGGAGCATCTTTGCTCCGATTCCGGTTAATGATGCGGGTATAATCCAATTCATCCACGGTCAGGTTATGGTGGACATCCAGTTTGGTGAGGGCGGCGAACCGGTTGATCCCCTTCTTGCTGCGGCCGCCGTAGGTGTCGCAGATAAAGAGGTCTTTTTTCTTTGGATCGGTCCGGATATGTTTTCCGTCCTCGAGAAATCCCCGGTATTCCTCCCAAGTGGTCAGGCCGTCACCATTATTGCGATCCCCCATGGGCTCGGCGTCTTCATCGGTGTTGAGGGGCTTGCCCAGGACGTCGTTCGCTTCTTCCCAGGCATCGGCAATGGTGTTGCCGTCCAGGTCGTAGGGGATGCTCACTTCGGTGACATGGGAGTCCAGTTGAGCGGTGAGCACCGTGTCTTCACCATCAATGCGCGCCAGAACGGTGAGTTTGCCCATGGCTGCCCCGTCAAAACTGCTGACGGTGATGCTGGCCGATTTGAGGCCCTTGGCGGTTTTGGCTGTCTGGCCATCGGGTGAGACCTCTGCCAACTTCGGATTATTGGCCTTCAGGATCTTTAAATCAGGGGCGACACCCGTCCAGGGGCTGTTCA
>Ga0180732_1002336_pt1 | contig 10233 bp, 6 predicted proteins | sample KR11_01MetaG_FD_148674 | JGI IMG/M metagenome (GOLD analysis project Ga0180732, IMG submission 148674) | Groundwater microbial communities from the Olkiluoto Island deep subsurface site, Finland - KR11_0.1 MetaG | ecosystem: Environmental > Aquatic > Deep subsurface > Groundwater | place...
AAATTTTTGCCATCAAGTAGATCTGTTGCATACAAAAAGGGATGTTGGGAAAAGGTAGGTGGCTATCCTGAATGGCTATATACAGCTGAGGATACCTTATTTGATTTGAATTTGAAAAAAATAGGGTGTACGTTTGTGTTTGCGAAGGATGCGGTAGTATATTGGAAAGTAAGATCTAATTTAAAAAATGTGTTTAAACAGCATTATTCATATGCAAAAGGAAACGGGATGGCGAATCTATCTTTACCAATCTTATTATACTTGCGGTATTCAGTAGGTATATTGTTGGTGGCTTTGTCACTTATTTATCCAAGTATCCTTATTTTTCTTGTATTAGCTTTGGTTTTATATATTATGATGAATATCAAAATTAATATAGATACAGTTAAACTAAAAAAAGTACCGATATATACTTTACTTATATTTTCGAGAGACATGGCTATAATATGTGGTTACACTGTAGGGATGATACATCGATGAAATTCAATATAGTTGCATTAACCTTTGTTGGGAAAAGCGAGGGATTTGAATTTGCGGGAGATACGGACTTAATTGGCGGTGCTGAGGTTTATCTTTATGACCTATGTAAATTTTTAATCAAAGAAGGACATGACGTTACAGTTATTCAACCTTGGTATAAACACGAAAATTTTGAATTCGATGGTATAACTGTAAATGGAATAAAACTTCACAAATTATTCAAAAGTCAATTCGAATTTAGTTTCATTTGGAAAAAATATGTGGATAAAAATACAGATTTTAAACATGTACATAATTTTGATTATGCGTTCCCATTTGCAGATAATAAGATGACTGGAACATGTCATGGTATTAATTGGGATTGTCCACAAATAGGAGCGGAATACGACAAAACAATCTATGAAAGGTATATTCCGAATTTAAAATGGAGTTACTTAAAATATAGAGCACGATATGCAATATTGCATCTTAAAAAAATTGCATCTGTTGATACGTTTCTATTAAGATATGTGCAGTCAGAACTTCCAGAATTTAGAGATAAAATCAAAGTGATACCCAATTATGTAAATACTGATATATTCAATCCAGATATCGATGGATCAGAAATTAAGAGAAAATATGGGGTTAATAAATTTATAATTTTATTTCCTAGAAATATATCTTATGTGCGTGGTATTCACTTTGCTTTAGACTCAATTAAAATGCTTTCCCACGATTATCCGGATATCTTACTATTGATAACAGGTGACGGGCCACAGAAAGATTGGGCCATAAAATACATTCAAAAAAATAACCTTCAGGAAAATGTTGCTTTAGTTGGGCATAAAGATCATTTCAAAGATATGCCATATTTTTATGCAGCCGCAGACCTTGTAATTATTCCTACATTTTGTTCAGAGGGTACATCTCTAAGTTGCTTAGAAGCGATGGCAACAAAAAAGCCAGTTGTTGTCACTAACATTGGTGGATTAATAGATATTATTATAGACGAATACAATGGGCTAATATGTGATCCGAGTGCAGATTCGTTAAAAGATAAGATTAAATTGCTTATAGAGAACCAAAGATTAAGAAAAGAATTATCTACAAATGCTCTCTATTGGATTAAAGAAAGATATAACTATAATAAATGGACAAAAGCATATAAAGATTTCTTTGAGATTTAATCCGAATCTCTTTTTTTTTTGAAAGTTGCTCTTGAAATCATAATTTAGATGGTGGTAGTGAACTCTTTAAGAATACAAAATTTTGGCGGTACCACTATCATAAATATAATTCCATCTATTTGGATTATTTAGGAAAGTTATTTCAGTCAAATTTACCTCCTTCGGGGCCATTCCTGTTCTTATATTTATTGACGCCGTACCGTGGATTATATTCCAGCGTCTCAAGAATATGTACAATCCTTGATTTGCATGGTCATTCTCATAAAACGATGTGTGTATAATAAGGTTCGTTTCTGTTTTCAATAAAGACGAAGCTCGTGCATCGGTATATACTTCAGGAATGTCTTTTGCCATTTTTCCCAACCATGTACGAGCATAAATTTCAGGCGCGGTTAAAAAAATCCAATCTGCATTATATAGCGATAAAGGCATGGATGTTGGGGTTGCACTGGTAATTTCAAACACAAACCCTGTTGTAAATAGAAAATAGGGCACAAGTACTAATATAACAGCTAACTTAAGATTAGCATTAGTAGGAGTAAATGCTTTCCGATGATTTAAGAACATTGAAACTTTCCGATTTAACCAGTGGAAAATGGTTATTCCGCCTAAAATGCAAAACGGAGCTAAGAATAACAATGTTATATGATATATTCTAGTCATATTAAAAGAGGTAGCAAAGTAGGGAAGAATAATGCTTATTGTAATTATTACTATGCTTACTAGGCTCATTACAACATATTCTATGTGAAATCTTATTTTATGCAAATTGATAATCATCCCAAGAACACCTACCACAATAAATAACTGAGTAATGTATTGAAAAATCCTGGCAATATGCCATTCCACATCAAGTGATCTCATTGGCGCCATCCCCAGCGCCTGTAAAATATTTTGGTCTCTTGCATCTAGAGAAAAAAGTTCGGTGCTCAGGCTTTTGTAAACATGATCTCCAATTATAATCACTGCATTAAATGTAGTTTCTGATGAAACATAAATATACCAAGATACACCAAAAATGATGAATAAGATTACGTAGGTTCCCGTGAGGGTGTTTCCTTGCAAAGCTATACCTCTACTAATACCTACACGATGTCGGGATTTGCTGAGTCTTGCTATCATGCTTTGCCACAATTCATTTACAGCATTGCTCTTCCATAAAAGTAGCAAAAATAAGCTAATAGATAAATAAAACATATAGAAATAAGATATTCCAGGATGAGATACCACAATAGAAACACCAAAAATAATAACCAGAGTGGCTCTTTTGGTGGCCTGCATCTCTTTTTCTAAAAATAATAAAATGGATAGTGCTAAGAATAGTTCAGCGGTTGGTTGTCTTATCATAGCTGTCATGTCGGAAAAGAAGACAGGGAAAGACATAAAGAAAAACGCTGCTAAGAAAGCAATCTTGTCGTCTGTTTGCTTTTTATATGCTTGAAATAATGCCAACGGAGTCAGAGAAAAGAATAAGGGATAAATTATTTTAAAGACCCATACCGAATCTAAGTTTAGCATAAGGGAATATATTGGTGCCAGCATTACTACGCTTAGACTGGCATTAACATAATATGGATAAGCAGGATTCCATATAGAATTAATTATAACTTGATTTTGGACCAGGAATTCATATTGAATATCAAATCCATTCAAGCTTGGAGATATCAGTGACCAGTGCCACAAAATTGCAATAGCTATTGCTACTATATATACAGGATATAGTCTTGGGAGAATAAATTTATCAAAGGTAACTAAAATTACTATGATGGCTATAAGAGAAAGTAGAATGAGCAGTAAGATATTATTTTGGTGGGCATAAACCAAATGAGTCCCCAAAACCGCAATTAGAGGCAACAAAAACAATAACAAGGCTGGCGGTGAAAATAACTCGGACCAGCAGATGGAGCGAGGTTGAAACAAAGATTTTTCCTCATGACTTTCGTGTTTATAAGCAATCATGCAAAGTATTAATATTGCAAAAGTTATGGTAAATGTTACAAGAAGAATGGAAATTGGTCTGAGGATACCGATAAATGGATAGAGTGTATTCATAAAACCCCCTATAAACATTACAAAAGCAATACTCAACCCCACTGAATATAGAAGCCTCTCAGTACTTCCTAACCTATGTAGCTTGAGGACGCGTAGGATAAGGAAACCAGGAATGAATGTAAGGTATATAAAGCCGATGATTTGCCTGAGTATGGGAATACCAAAGCCCAAATAATCTAACCCTACAAGTCCCAGCATAGCCATCTGAATACTGAGAACAATTTGGATGATTTTCTTTATTCCCTGGTTATTCATAATTAGTAGTAACTTATAGTATCAAATTTCATTATATTTTGATAATTCCTTTGTTATTACGTTCTACACATAAAAGCACCTTGAATAAGTGTGGATATTCAAATATTTTGAATGCAATCTCCATACACCGTCTCCACCTTCTTTACAATTTTTTCCCACGTCAAATTCTCTTCGAGATATTTTTTCCCTCTCTCACACATTTCTTTTCCTTTTTTTGGATTTTCAAGGGCATATTTCATCGTATCTCTCAAATCCCTCACATTATTGTATTCTACTAAATACCCGGCATTTGCTTCTTTGATTATTTCTCCACATTCTTCTGTTACAATTACAGGAGTATTGCATAAAATAGCTTCTAATGGTACTATCCCGACACCCCCCATATACAGCACAGTATGCAATAATAAATCTGCATCGACATAAGCTGCTATTTTGTCTTTATCATCAACATATCCAATGAATTTAATTTTTTCATTAAGATCCAACTTTTTTATCAATTTTTCTAATTCTGCTTTATACCCATCGTCTGGACCAGCAATTACATAAACAAGATCATCTGCTTTATTGGTTATTTCAGCAAAAGCTTTAATCGAAAAATCTATACCTTTTGTTTTATTAATACGCCCTAAATATAATATCATTTTTCCAATTATTTTATATTTTTCCTTAAATTTTCCACGTTCTGGCAGATTTTCAAATAGTTTCATATCCATTCCAAAATAAATTCGGATTATTTTTTTGTCATCAATACCCATTTGTTTATAATATATATCCTCATCTTTTGAAATAACTATTACTTTTGATGCATCTTTGATAACTTTATTACCAAAAAAAATATCAAACAACCCCTTTAGTTTTTGCTTTTCAATAACTCTTGGTGTTGAGTTATCAGGTTGTAACACGTAAGGGATATTGTATTTCTTTGCATAATAGTGGGCAATTATATTTTGATAAGAACGAAAATTATGCATATGTATAACATCAAAACTATTTATTTCTTCTTTTAACTGTTTATTCATATTGGGGGAAATTAGCATCCCACCTATGTTTGCAATACAGTGAAAAGGAACAACACGAACACCACCCAAAGAGTTAATATATTCCTTATCAAGTTCGAAGTCTGAGGTGAATATTGTGACTGAATGCCCTCTTTCTACGAGGTGTTTTGAGAGATTATATGCAACGTTAATAGAGCCCCCACCATGTAATGGAGAAAAATAATGAATTACTTGCAAAATTCTCATGTTAATATCTCCTATCTTGCTATCTTATGCATATTTAACTATGATTTAATAATTCTACGGGCATTTCTTGCAAATTCTTGTGCTTCATTCTTGTTTCGAAGGGAAAAGATAACTTTTAGTGCACCCTTTAAAAAGATTGGGTTGAGCATATAGTATTTGCCAAACTCTTTTTTAAGTGTGAATTCTTTGAATGCTTTGTATTTGAATTCTTTTAGGTCATCGTCGGTACAATCTTTAGTAAGATTTACATTTATATCAAAATCAAAAGTCTTTAAGGATGTCATATCCACATGCATCAATCCTCGTTTCATCGCTTCACTATACAATTCCGTACCGGGAAACGGTGTTGTTATTGAAAAGCCGTAAAAATCCAGATCAAGCTCTTTCGCAAAATGGATGGTATCCTGAATTGTTTCTTTAGTTTCCCCTATCATTCCGATCATAAAATATCCGGCGGCATTAATTCCAATATCTTTTGTCCATTTAACCACATTTCTGACCTGATCAAGTGTTATATTTTTTTTCATTGAGTCAAGTATTGATTGATTTCCCGACTCTATCCCATATGCAATTCCCCTGCATCCCGAATCATACATAGCTTTTAAAAGGTCTTTTTGTATGAGATTTATTCGTCCATTGCAATACCAGATAACATCTAAATGACTCTCTTTTAGTAACCTTGTAAATTCAAAAACTCTTTTTTTACTTAGAACAAATGTATCATCATTGAATAAGAACCCGTTCATGCCGTATTTGCTGTTTAATAATTCCATTTCTTCTACTATATTTTTTGCACTTCGTCCTCTCCACTTGTACCCCCACATATCTCTAAAACAAAATGTGCAATCATAAGGACAGCCCCTACTTGAAATTAAGTTAGTACTCCTTATTTTATCATATCCTTCAATCTCAAAACCAAAACTCTCAAAATGGTTTTTAGTATATTTATCCATATTCAAAAGATGCCTTGCCGGGAATGGTATTGTGTCAAGATCATCAATTGGTATTACAGGCTCGGTAATAATTACCTTGCCATTGTTTCTATATGCAATTCCTCTTATTTCTGCAACGTCAGACTCATGCTCTATAGCATGAATTAGAGCCGGTGTTGTCTTCTCACCTTCTCCCATAACTAAAAAATCTGCATGGGAATATTCTAACAATTCACGAGGGAGTGTTGTCGCCAGAGGGCCTCCTAAAATTATTTTCACGTCGGGAAGTGTATCCTTTACAAGAGTACTTATCTTAAGAATTTTCTGATACTCTGTAATCATACCAGTGATACCTACCACATTGGTATCTTTATTCAGGTTCTGTATTAAATCGGAATCTGTCATCCTTTCTGCATTCATATCGATTATCTTAACAATATGACCTTCTTTTTCTAAAACCGATGCCACATAAGTCAGACCTAAAGGTATCCATATATTTGGACTCCATTCCCTTAATCTGGGATTAATTAATATTATTTTCAATTTTATACCCTCAACGTTATTTATTGTTTTTGTTATAAATTCATTGTTTAATATACCTTATATCTCCTATTAATAAGATCATAAATATCAAAGGCGAAGTAAGGTGACAAGAGCATTAATGTGCCTCCATAAATCATCCACGTTATCTATATTTCTCAATTGCCTGCAGACATATGATGGTCTTAGATAAAAAGATCTATAGGCTTCCCTGTGCTTTGCTTCGAGTTGCTTTTTTGAAACAGCAGGCGGCTCATATACTGCGTTCCAGGCTGAAAACTTAGATAAGTCGGTGTAATCCAGCTTCCCGATCGACTTACATATTTCAAATAGCTCCGTATTGGGAAGAGGTGAATTTATTAAGAATAAAGCATAATCAAGCGGCAGCGATTTTGCAAAGCTTATTGTCTCATCGATTGTTTTCAGAGTATCTGTAGGATGACCAATCATAAAGTAGCCTTTTGCCAGTATCCCTGCCTCCTTTGTCCATTTTATGCCCTCTTTAACTTGCTCTATAGTTATGCCTTTTTTTATATATTCCATAATTTCTTGATTTCCAGTCTCAATTCCATAGGCGATCATCCAGCAGCCTGCGCTTCTCATTTTTTGCAGCATTTCTGGTGATATATTATTTACTCTGCCGCAGCATGACCAGGAAACATCTATACCTCTCTTAATTATCATCTCACAAATTTTAATAACTCTTGACTTATCAATTGTAAAAGTATCATCTACGATCCATATTTCTTTAATTCCATATTGTTCAGTAAGAATTTGGATCTCATTTACTACATATTCCGCACTGTGAGTTCTGTACTTTTTGCCAAATGTTGAATGATCGCAGAAGATACAATTATAAGGACAACCTCTGCCAGTAATAAGAGTAGTTACTGGAAGTTTTTTATAACATTGTGCATTGGGCCGATATAATTTCATATCAGGCAGAAGATGCCTTGCAGGATAAGGAAGAGTATCCAAACATTCGATATATTCTCGGGGTTTATTTAGTTTGAATTGACCATCTTTTTTATAAATAAGTCCATCAATTTCTTGTATTGATTTTGTATTTATTTCCTCTAAAAATTTTATTAATTCAAGTACGGTATACTCACCTTCACCAAAAACACCAAAATCAAAGGAATCATCCAGTGCTTTAGTTTTAAGAGCCGATACATAGGGACCACCTAACATGAGATATAAATCAGACTTTGCTTTTCTTAAGTTCCTGCCCAGGTCAATTGCACTGTGAAATGTAGTCATCGTTGACGTTATTCCTACAATTTTGGGATTGTACGATAAAACCTTATCAACCGTTTCTTCCATCGAAAATTTTAAAACCTCAGCATCTACAATACTGACACTGTATCCTTCTTTTTCCAGAACAGACGCAATATAACATAAACCCAGAGGGGGTGTAACACTGCCAACATCGGCGAATTTTCCATATCTTTCGAGAGTGGAAATCGGTGGGCTAACTAACCCAATATTATTTACACTTGACATGGCACATCTCCAGCCTTTTCTTCAACCAATTTCGAAATTATTTCTTCCAAACGAATAACCACCTCATTCAAATCATGATGTTTTTTTATATAGATACTTGCATTTTGACCCAATTGAATTAACCTGTCTTTAGATTTTAATAGGTCTATTGTAGCTTGTATCATTTCAGGAATATCTTTTGAGTATATAATTCCGCATTTTTCATCCGGAATTACTGATAAAAGTCCTGGCAATGGCGTGGAGATAACAGGTTTTCCACATGCCAAATATTGTAATATTTTATTAGGCAAAACATCTTTTGTAATCCCATTAATTTGGAATGGATTGATGCATATATCTGCAATATTGATATATTGGGGCATCATGTCATATGGCTGGAAGCCTGTCAAGATCACTTTACCTTGAAGTCCTCTCTCTACAACAAGGTTTATTAATTTTTCAAATAGATCTCCGCCCCCAACTATCAATAATTTTGCTTCGGGAATTACCCTAAGAATGTTCGGGAATTGCTCAATATATTGATCCATTCTAGAGAAATCAAATAATGTACCCATAAATATTATTACCTTATCATTCTCAGATATTCCTATGTTTTTTCTTAGTGCTATGGAATCTATTACCGAATGGAATTTTGTTGTATCCACCCCTATAAGAAGTAATTCGACTTTACCCTTATTTGCTCCCATCTTTACCACATAATCTGAGAGCTTTGGAGTCAAAACAATTATTTTATCCACGTTTTTATATACGATTTTCTCTAATGAATAGGTTACTTTACATAGAAACCAATTGTCTATGAGTTGATGCAAGACGTCTATTGATCTATATATAACAGGAATATTATATTTTTTTGCAAGGAATAAACATTGTAGACCATTTGTCGGAACAGAATATAATACGATTGCATTTATTTTTTCTTCTTTTATTATCCTTTCAATTTCAAAATAATGTGTAAAAATTGCGGATAATCTGCTAAATAGGGGTAACTTTATCATACCCGGTCGGCGCAAAATAACATTTGCACCTTTATGTGCTCTTTCTAGGGGTTTAAATTCTTTTGTTTTGATCGTCCCTATATCAAAGAAGCTGTCTTTTTCCCACAAGTCTTCATAATCTATCGCAAAGACGTTATGGTTTTTAGAGAACATTTCTGGTAAATCATGCATTTCAAAAACTACTTTTTTTAGCCAATCCATTTCATGAACAAAAAGAATATTCATTTTGCAACCTCAACATTTCAATTTTTATTCCAGACAACCTTGTTGATTATCGTAGTATAACTCTGAATTATCTTAACCACTTTCAAGGAAACATTGGCGTCGTAATAATCAGCAGGTTTGATATTCTCTCTTTGCTCTTCATATGAGTTGACAGCAAGATATATTGCATTAACGACATCATCTGCTTTGATTCCGCCGATAATTACCGAGCCTTTATCCAGTACCTCTGGTCTTTCTGTGCTTGTTCTGATCAAAACAGCCGGAAAGTTCATTATAGAAGATTCTTCGCTTAGAGTTCCACTATCTGAAAGTACACAGAAAGCATTTTGCTGCAGCTTGTTGTATGCAAAAAAGCCAAAAGGTTTCAGGTTCTTGATTAAAGGATTAAATTCAATATTCTTTTCAGTTATCTTCTTTAGGCTCCTTGGATGTGTTGAGTAGATTATCGGCAATTTAAATTCTTCCGCTACACAGTTAAGTGCATCTACTAAAGACATAAAATTCCTATCGATATCGATATTTTCTTCTCGATGAGCACTGACCAATATATATTTCTTCTTTTCTAAGGCAAGTTCAGTCAGTACATTGCTTTTGTCTATCTTATCTCTATACTTGCTTAAGACTTCCAGCATTGGAGAGCCAGTGACAAAGATATGCTCTTTCCTTAAACCCTCGCTTAATAGATACCTGCGGCTGTGTTCGGTATAAGGGAGATTTATGTCACTTATATGGTCAACGATCTTTCTGTTGATCTCCTCAGGGACATTCTGGTCAAAACATCTATTTCCTGCTTCCATATGAAATATTGGAATTTTTAATCTCTTTGCTGAAATTGCACTCA
>Ga0180732_1002337_pt1 | contig 10231 bp, 10 predicted proteins | sample KR11_01MetaG_FD_148674 | JGI IMG/M metagenome (GOLD analysis project Ga0180732, IMG submission 148674) | Groundwater microbial communities from the Olkiluoto Island deep subsurface site, Finland - KR11_0.1 MetaG | ecosystem: Environmental > Aquatic > Deep subsurface > Groundwater | place...
GTTTTTATTTTTTCTATTGATAACAGTTCCACATAAGCCTATTTTTAATAATAATTCCTGAACATCATCAGCTAGTTTTTTGGATGTAGTTGTGTAACTAAGTAATTGGGTATTCAGGAAAGTACCGTCACCTTTAAATAAAGTGTATAGGAACATCTTAATCAAATTAGGTGTAAGATTTTTGATTACTTGTGGAACGAATCTGCCTCTGTCTTTTCCGAATTGTTGCAGATAAAAATACAGTTGCTTAGATAGGGACATTATGTTTTGGTTCTCTTTGTTTGGTAGTTTTCCTCGTATCCCCATATTCCTTAATAATTCACAAATTTCCAATTTGTTTTCAAGTTTCTTTTGATAAAACTCAATTCTATAACTATAGTCACGAATGCAATGATATGTTGAACCTTCTGATAAAAACCAACCCATAAATTTAACAAAAATCTCTATCGGCACAGGTTTTATTTGTATTACGCCTTTTCCTTCAACAGTAGGGATACTTACAAAGTCTTGATTTTTTCCAACCCATTTCGCATTCTTCTTGAATGAATAATTTAGTAATGTTCTTTTTTCTGTCCTTTCTGCTGGTTCAATAAGAATCTCGTTTTTATAACGTTTTATTATAAGCATTCGATGATCTAAAGTTACCAGTAGGTCATATAACTGACCTTTCCAATGGATCATTTCACCAGAATAATAATATTTTTGGAAAGCTGTCGGTTTTTGATATTCTATTAGGTCGGTATTCAAAGCAAGCGTAGCGATTTTATCATCTGGTTTTACGTCTTTGAAAAATTTGAATCCGTCCTCTGTCAATACTTCTGTTTCTTTATCATAACATGTTTCATAGGTAACTTTGGAATACGCGGAATTTGAACCTTTCATCCGATCTGAGAGTACAATCAGCCTCATTTTATTGTATCACCATGTATAGTTTTTCTCTGTGGTTTTCGCCTTTAACTGCCTTCACTAAATCCTGATCTACTAACTGGAGCAAACGCATATTCACATATGCTCTGGATTCCCCTACAAGTTCCGCTATGTCAGATGAGGATTTTGGTTCTTTACAGTTGCAGAGGGCAACGAAGATTTTTCGTGAACTATTCCTTAAGTTAGCTGCTTTCAGCAATAGTTCAGGTGATAATTGATTTGCATTAATCAATTTCATGTTGTTGCACTTTTCCACAAAACATTTTAATATGCATTGCATTAATAAAAGTTGTGGAAGGTGGTTCAAATCGAAACGCATTACAACGAAAGGTACTTCTTCGCTGAAAAAAATGGAGGCGTAATTTATATGGATTCAGGAGGTAAAAAACGAGAATTTGGCTATCGCGGTGGCGGGCAATGGAATTTTCAAGCCCTCATAGACAAATTAACAGAATTATTAGGTTTACCAGAAAGCATGCTTGATTTGGGACCTGGCTGCGGAGGATTTGTAGCTACAGCAAACAACAACGGCATAAAAAGCGCAGGCTTAGAATTTAGCCAATTCGCAATAGATCATGCGATAATGGGAGCAGAAAAACACCTCATAAAAGGCAGTGTAGAACAACACCCTTGGCCAGTAGAAGAATCGTATGATTGGATTACCGCGATTGACCTTTTCGAACATCTCTTTGAGAATGGAGTAGATGAGGTCATCGCAGAAACAAAGAAAAGAGCAAGAAAATACATCATCGCCAAAATTTGCACTGCACAGCTTCCAAGAGAAGTGTGGAATGCAAAAAGAGCGCCTTATGAAGAGGTTATCGAGCAGGCAAAACGTGAAGGATTTGAATGGCTCGTAGCCAGTGGACATGTTTGTTGCCAAGTGCCTGATTTCTGGATTAATAAGTTTGTGGATTCAAATTGGGTTTACAGAACTGATTTAGCTGAGAGATTGAAGAAAGAGTTGCGTTTGCCTGAAGATTGGCGCACAACAATCATACTTGAAAATACATCACAGAAAAACATTGATGTACCCTCGCCAATGCCAACAACCTTCACAAGCGAATACTACGATGAGAACTATTTTGTTACACCGAAAGGAAAGAAATTCAGAACAACCACTCAGCACCTTGATGGATGGAGCTATGCTAACCCAGAGGGAGAATACCTTGGTTGTAAAGACATAGTGAAAGCATGGAAAACTATTTTCTCACCAAAAGAAATGCTCGATGTCGCAAGTGGGCGCGGAACATTTTTGACTTACGCTAGGGATTTTGGGATAAATGCTGTAGGATTCGATTTCAGTGAATACGGAACCAAAAATCTGTATCCACGTTGCAAATCTGAATGGGTAAAGTGTCATGATGCAACTAAACCGTGGCCATACGCGGATAACAGCTTTGACTTCGTGACTGTGCTTGATTTCTTTGAACATGTGTATTATGAGGACTTATCCCAAGTCATCCGTGAGCTGTATCGTGTAGCAAACAAATGGATATTCATTCAAACTGCTGTTTCAGGAGGAAATGGAGGATCACACGGCGGAGAAGACAAAGAAGGCTACATACTAAAGAAGGGAGAGCAACTTCCGATTGAACGCGAAAAATACTCCGTAGCTGGACACGTTACCCTTATGAATGAAGCTGCATGGGAAACAATACTAGATGATGCACAGTGGATGAGACGGCGAGACATGGAAATATGGTTTAAAACTTTAGTTCCGCAAGACGCAATTTCAAATTGGCTCAAAAATTCAGTGATCGTTTTGGAAAAAGTGACTTGAAATGCCTAAAATCAGTATCATATACGCTACTTGTCGCCCTGACTATCCCATGGTGGATATGCCAGAGATGCATCAGTTCACGCCTTTTCTGGAAAGCCTAAAGAAGCAAACATTCACGGATTTCGAAGTCGTATTCACTGACTTTCTACTTTCAAAGCGAAAAATTGATTTTTCTCCATACCCCTTTAAGATTAAACATATTGATCCGAGTGGATTTAGTTGGGCTTGGAAAAAAGGGTTATGGGCACTACAGGATGGCTTCAACTATGGATTAATCCACGCTGAAGGCGAGATTCTCCTATGGTTTGGAGATTGTTGCGAGATTCCTAATTCAGATGCGCTTCAGCTTTGGTGGGATTGGTATAAAAAGGGTTATTTTGCTATGGCGTTGGCGTTGTACTACACAGGTAACTCACAAACGCGATTGCCAAATGGAACAGTCGTTAGAGATTCCCGATGGAATTTTGTGGATGAGACTGCAAATGGGATATGGTACGCGAAGGGACAACAATACTCAGGCTACGCGTCTTCAAGCTTGCATTCCATGATAGAGATAAATGGGTATGATAGTAATTTTGATGGATCCTCTGCTTTAAGTGACACTGAAGCAGGCGAAAGACTAGAGCAATTGGGCTACAAATTTGTCTGTGATAAACGTTTAACTGTGATTGAACGCGCCCATATAGGCATAGCAATCGCATCAATCGCTCCAGATGGAACTAGACCATCATCAAACTTGGATAAGGACAAGTGGACTGAACTGTGGGGAATGCCCGACCAAGATTTCCGAAGTAACTACAGTTTACTAATGCTTAACAAGGAAAAACATAGAACACGAGCAAATGATTACGCATTAACTGAAGAAGAACTTAAGTGGATAATAGAGCATGGCGAAAAATGGGGTATAATAGCTCCGCAAAAAGGAACATACCGCCATAAACTATTAATGGACTGGTTCAATAACCCACCATTATTTGACATCTACCAGCTAAGACAGGAGAATAAAAAGTGACTCCAAAAATAAGTTTTATACTCGTGACTGCTAGAGAAAGTTTTCCTTACGCTGGAAAACCAGAAATGCACCTGTTTGAACCTACATTTCACTGTTTCAAATCACAAACAATGAAAAATTTTGAAGTTGTCGTTGTGGATGTACTTTTTGAGAGTAGAAAAGATTATTTCAAAAACCTGCAACTACCCTTTAAAGTTAAACATGTACCTGCAAAACCAAACATGTGGATTGAAAAAGGATTCCCAGGAATATGCGCCCAATACAATAAAGGCATAATATACGCTGATGGCGAACTATTATTCTTCACTGGCGACAGCTACATATTCAAACCTGACTTCATGAAGAACCTATGGGAAAGATACACACAAGGTTACTTCCCGTTAGCATGGTATCTGTACGATAATTCATTTATTGAAACTCCCGATTTAGGCAACGCATCAAAAGAAGACATAGAAAAAGCGTACCCAAACAAAGAAGCCTCTACACCAGTGCCATACGACATTTTAGGGTATAATGGAAAAAGAGTTTCAATTGAACACCGATACGGCATTGCATTCAAAGGAAACAGAGAAGTTTTTCCTGCACCATGGCAATGGTGGTTCGGATGCAGCAGCGCCAGCTTAGAAGCAATGCTCGCCATAAACGGATTTGAAACGCGCTTTGATGGAGACCGCATGTTACTAGACTGCGATGTTGGTTCGCGGCTGGAACTCGCGGGGTACGGACGATACTTAGCGGTGTTCAAAAACATATTTCTAATAAGGGTTCCATCAGAATGGGCAAAATGGAGCACTGCTTTGCCAAAAACCGATGTAAGCATAAAATGCCAATCCCCCTTAATCTACCATAGTCGCGTCTTCAATTTACCCAAAGCAAACGTACAGACAATCAGTGAATCCGACATTAAATGGATTAAAGAAGAATGGTGCGAAAAACACTGCAACATACGCGAATTATGCAGAAAAGAACACCCATGGCAATTTCCATTCGAACATAAAGAAGGATACGGAAAAAACTGCAAAAAAGAGTATTTCGAATATTGGAAAACTCACCAGTCAACTATTGATTTAGTTGAAGAGCGCAAAAAAAGAATTGCAGGCGACCCAAAATACGCGGAGGGAACATTCACTTGCGGGTTTTAGTTTTGGGCGGCGGAGGGTTTCTGGGGAGCTATGTGACAGATTTACTCATCAGTAAGGGAGTAGAAACACACGTTTTGGTCAGTGGTTTCAGAAGCAAAAACCACCCTAATTTGATTCATAAAGATGCCCTCATAGAGAAGGGCAATTTGCTAAATCCAAGTGACCTTGAATCAGCCACTAAAGGCGCAGATATTGTGTTCCATTTAGGTGCTGTTGCGAGCCACTATTGTGATGCCATGCCAGAATTGGCATTTGACGTAAATGTTAAGGGAACATGGAACCTCAAAAAAGCTTGCAGACAAAACAGGGTAAAGCGAATATTTTTTGCGTCCACAAGCTTCGTCTATGGAGATCCAAAAGCAAATCCAGTAAAAGAAAACGCGCCTTTAGAGCCGAAAGGCAACTATGAAGTAACCAAATTAGCAGGAGAAAGGATTCTTCAAGCAGTTCATCCATTCCAAGTGCCATACACCATACTGAGACTCTTCAACGTTTACGGTCCAAGATCATACCCAGATAAATTGTACTCGCAAGCAGTAACTACCTTTATAATTGCAGCGTTGAAAGGGCAAAGCTTAGAAGTACATGCCGATGGAAAACAGAACCTTGACTTCATATACGTCAAAGACGCAGCAAGAGCATTTTGGGAATGCGTAAACTGCAATACAAAAAACAGAATATTCAACGTTGGAAGCGGAAAATCAACATCAATCAACGAATTATCATCAACCATAAACAAGTTGACAAATAACCAAACAAAAATCCACTATAACCCAGCGCACCCAGCGTACCTTAATAATGTGAGAGCAGACATCACAAGCATCAGTGAATGCACTGAATGGACTCCAAAATATAATCTAGCAGAGGGACTAAAAGAAACAATAGAATTTTTCAGAGCAGTATCTCTCTAACAAGTGTTGCACTCTTCCACAAAGCATTTATAACTATTCTCAGTAATCACTGTCGGAGAAACAAATAATGGTACATCGAGTTTGTGTTGTTGGCGGCGTTGGCTTTTGTGGATCACATGTTGTTGACAGCTTAATTGCAGCAGGTCACGAAGTTGTTGTTGTAGACAATTTTTCTTTAGGAAAAATGTCTAACCTCACTGATGTCGCAGGTAAAGGATCTGTTGAAGTTTACTGCGAAGACGCAAGGCAACTTACAGCTCTCCAAGAAATCGTTGCTAAAGAGAAAGTGGACACAGTAGTTAACCTAGCTATGAAGTGCCTCCCCACGAGCTTCGATGACCCAGAAGGATCATTCATGTCAGGAGTGCAAATAGCTCATAATTTAGCTTATTTACTCCGAAAAAACATCTACAAACACCTAATTCACTTTAGCAGTTCAGAAGTTTTTGGCACGGCAATAGAGGTTCCCATGTCAGAGAGGCACCCAACATCTCCGATTACCCCTTACGGGGCTGGTAAATTAGCTGCCGATCACTTATTATTCTCGTACAATAATCTTTTCAACTGCAAAATCTCCATAATCAGACCGTTTAATCTTGTTGGCCCACGACAAAACTGGTCAACATACGCTGCTATAGTACCTTTAACGATTAGGCGCATATTGAATGGTGAAGCACCAATCATTCGCGGCGATGGCTTCCAAACACGAGATTTCACTAACGTGAAAGAGATCGCGGATATTATCCCAACCCTATTAGATTCCGATGCCTTAGTTGGCAAAGCAGTGAATGTTGGGCAAGGCAAAGAAACAACAATACTTGAAATAATAGGTTTAGTCTGTGAAGAACTTGATTACCCATTTGAGAAAGTTCTATTCGAACCAGCTAGACTAGCAGATGTAAGAAGGCACTGTGCAGACATCACTTTAGCAAAAGAACTACTTGGATACTCTCCGAAAACGGATCTGAAAGAAACAGTTCATCAAACTGTAGAATGGTACAAGAAAAGCATGTGGAATGTGAAAAAATGACAAAGCGAATTTGTTGTATAGAACCCCCATATGGTTGGTTTGCAGAGCAACTTGACCCTCCTTTTCCGCTCATGTATTTAGCTGCTGTAGCTGAAAAATGCGGTTGGCAAGCGGAAATAGTGGATATGCAGAATCTTGATACTCCACTTCCAGATGCAGACGTTTACGCTGTAACATCAACCTCTCCACAGTGGTCAACAACACTGAAACTTGCCGAGAGATTAGCAAAAGAGCACCCATACAGCTTAAAGATTGTGGGGGGAAATCATGTTTCTGCCGCCCCGTTGGACGCTGAACAGAGCAAATTTGACTTATGCGTCATGGGAGAGGGAGAAAAAGCGTTAGAAGCAATATTGGCGAATCCGCGAAGATGGAAGAGTAAGAAAACCCAGTTTATGCATGGCGAATCGGTACAGAATTTGGATTCTATCCCATTTCCAGCAAGGCACTTAATCGATTGGAGCCAGTATAAACGCGGAATATTCTGGGGCAACAAACTCATAGAACCAGCCGTTGGGATAATCCAGTCTCGTGGCTGCATATACTCTTGCGTCTTCTGTGGTAGCCACCAAATTTTCGGTCATAAAGTACGATTCCGCAGCGTAGACAATGTTATAGCTGAAATGACGCATGTTATATCCGAAATGGGCTACCATGGATTCAACTTTCATGACGACACCTTCTGTGTTAACCGCACCCGAACTATCGAACTCTGCAAGGAATTTAAGCGTCTTAATGTGGTTTGGCGTTGCCTAACCCGAGTAAACACAGTAAATGAAGACATCTTATCTGCCATGAAGGACGCAGGATGCAAAGAAATCATTTATGGAATAGAATCTGGAAGCCAAGAAATCTTGGACAACCTACATAAGGGCACCACAGTAAAACAGAATCTTGACGCAATGAAGCTGACAAAGAAAATGGGGATACAGGTTAAAGCTGGAATTATAGTTGGCAGTCCAGGAGAAACATGGGAAACTGTTGAGGAAACAAAAAAGCTACTGCGTGAATGCCCACCTGATTTTTGGAACGTAAGCGTGTTCACCCCATATCCAGGTTGCGAAGTAAATGCTAATCCTGAGAAGTTCGGAGTAAAAATTTTAACTCGAAATATCCAAGATTACGCTATGGTTTCCAAGAACTATAAGGGCAACGTAGTTATGGAAACTGAGAAAATGCAGAAAGCTGATATAGAACAAGCGCGTGATGAATTAATCGACTTATGCTTAAGTCTCACTGGAGTTGAAAGCAATTGATTGACAGATGCTTAAAAGGACAATACATAATTGCGATAGATGTTGCTTGTGAGGATGGAACGGAAATCCATGATTTTGCGGATATTAAACATTGCATGATAGGTAAAGACAATAAAATCTGGAACCACGTAAACATTTATGACACCACAATAGGCGACGACAACGTAATCGGCAGCTTTACAGAAATCGGCAAATCCAAAATTGGGTCACATAACAAGATAGAATCAGGGGTTTTCATTCCTCCAGGAGTCACTATTGGCAATTTCTGTTTTATAGGTCCAGGAACTAAATTTGCGAACGATAAATACCCAAAAGTCTCAGACAACCAGTGGTCATGGACTGTTGGAGAAGTCAAAATCGGAGACTACGTAAGCATAGGAATTGGATCAATCATATTGCCAGGCGTTACAATAGGCGAACACTCATTCATAGCAGCAGGATCCCTCGTAGCCTCAGACGTACCACCGCACAGCTTCGCAATGGGACGACCAGCACACGTAGTATCAATGCAAACCATGAAAGAATTGGGCATATTATAGAGGTCTTTTAATCAAAAAAAGAAGAAAATTATTGAAGCAATGCTAAGACAACATGATGGATTACGCCTTGGGTCATCCAGAGCTTGTCAATAATGTTACCCTGTTCCATAGGATGCCATGTAGTATGCTTAGTCCATCCACACGATGTACCATGGCGATTCAGCATTTTTGGTTACCTCAAAAAATAAGAGGGAAGAAACTAAGGATGAGCCTCAGGGATACATTCAACGCCCCAATACGTGAGTGTGTATTTGTTTGCGCCTGCGACAAATTGTGGTCCCATTAGGTTGAAGGTTACTACGCCTTCTAACACATGCACTGGATCTCGTAGACTGCCATGTAACACTTCTGCGCCTGCGGCTTCAAGCATTGGGTAATCGCGTGTTCCAGAAGGAACTGAACCTACCACTGGGTAAGCTTCAACTACTCCTGATAGTCCTGCGGCTACGGGGTTAGTTTGCTCTATAGTGAATTCGGCTCCGCCTGCATCCGTTGTTGCAACTCTTAGAAAGAGTATTTTGAGTTGATGCCCAGCGGGAACAACATGAGTTAACAGCGTTAAAGTGCTACCTAAAGCAACGCCAACAGTAGACAAAGAGCCATCATATGCTCCGCCTACAACACTGTAGGGCAATGCATCCATAACTTCACGTTTCAAACCAAGATCTTTCACGAAAGGTAATTCAAACTGCATATTTATTCGCCTCCAGGAGCTTCCGCTGGTGCTCTTACAGGCAACAACGTTATTGGTCTACATGGAACTAAGCGTTTGTATAGCTTATCAAGTATTTCGCGGTAGTTGTCGTTGCTTGGCTTCTGCACTACTGCGCTTCCTTGCACTGAAACTTCACCTATGCGCTCCGTGATCATTTTGTTAATCATGATGTTCAAAACGATGTTCCGCATCGTGATAGCTTGCGGGTTATACGCAGAGAAGTCTATTTTGAATGTTTCAGGACGCATCATAAAGTGTTCCGTTAGGAACGTTGGCTCATGGAAGCTACTCATGTGCTCTTCAAAGTGGCTAACCTCACGCAAATCGCTGGAAGGTTTAGCGCGTTTAGCCAAGCCGTGTCTGTGAATGTCCGTGGGCAACTCAATGTAAATGTAAATCTGGCCTTTAATGCCAAAAATCATTTGCCACAGTTGGTTACTCCTGTTTGAAGCATCATAACCCTTAGTGATTTCCAAGTCATCGGGAACATATGGTCCACTAGTAGCCAATGGCGCTATAGATTCAGGCCACTTATACTCGTAGTGCGCAAAATCTCTAGCAACAATGTGCTCATAAAATCGGGTGTTTTCCTTAATGTAAGAAATAAAGTAGCCCTCTTTAAGCCACCCATCGCTCCAATCTTTGAATTCTACCATCGTCAAACCTCATGCTTTCTTGTTACATAGATTATCTAAGGAAAGAGTATAAAAAACTATTTGTTTTTATTTGATTTAAAAAAAGAAAAAGGGTAAGTTGTTTTGTGTGTAGCGTTTATTATGTCTTACTACTAAAGGTCGCATTTGCAAACGAAATCTAGCCATATACTGCCATCTGTGCGTCCTACTCCTGATGTCTGTGCTTCTGCTGCGTCGTCGTAGATGTCTATGCTGGCGTAGTTGTTGTATTCGCCTTTGTG
>Ga0180732_1002338_pt1 | contig 10227 bp, 11 predicted proteins | sample KR11_01MetaG_FD_148674 | JGI IMG/M metagenome (GOLD analysis project Ga0180732, IMG submission 148674) | Groundwater microbial communities from the Olkiluoto Island deep subsurface site, Finland - KR11_0.1 MetaG | ecosystem: Environmental > Aquatic > Deep subsurface > Groundwater | place...
TTCGGATTTAGAATTTAGGATTTAAATTAAAGATATGGGAAAAAAACGCGTATTAACAATTGGAGTATCGGCTCAGGAAAGCGAAGACATAAAACAAAAAGCTGCGGCAGCTAAATCTTCAGGAGCGGCAAAAAATTTAAAAAAAATGGTTGTCAAGGGACAGGCTTATATTCAGTCTACCTATAACAATACAATTGTTACTTTGGCTGATGATAACGGCAGGGTTTTAGCTTGGTCCAGCGCGGGATCAATCGGCTTTAAAGGCACAAAGAAATCCACTCCTTACGCCGCCTCGCTGATTGTAAAGAATGTTGTTGAAAAAGTTAAAAAACTCGGACTTAAAGAAGTGAATGTGTTTGTAAAAGGAATTGGTTCAGGAAGGGATTCGGCGATAAGGTCTTTAGCGCAGCAAGGTTTGACGATTAATGCCATAAAAGATGTTACTCCCGTACCGCATAATGGATGCCGTCAGCCAAAACCAAGAAGAATCTAAAATCATATTAACATTTTAACATTAACTCATTTAAACATTTTAACATCCTAACATTTTAACATAATTTAATCCTTTGTATCTAATTCCATAACTGATATTTCAAATAATATCCTGAGTTAATTAAAAGATATTATTAAGATTTAGGATTATTAATAAGTGTTAATATGCTAATATGCTTAAATGCTAAAATGATTTATGCTTAAATGCTAATATGCTAAAATTTACTTATGGCAGTATATAACGCGGCAAAATGCAAGGTATGCCGGAGAGTCGGCGATAAGCTTTTTCTAAAAGGCGAGCGTTGCAATACGGTAAAATGCGCTTTAACCAGGCGAGCTTATCCGCCGGGACATCTTGGAAAGAATGCCCGAGTTAGATTGACCGAATACGGCTCTCAGCTAAGGGAAAAGCAAAAAGTTCGAAAAACTTACGGAGTGCTCGAAAGACAGTTTGTCAAATATCTTAATGAGGCCGTGGGCATAAAAGGCAATACCGCGGAAATTTTGCTTAATATGCTTGAATTTCGTTTGGATAATATTATTTACCGTTCAGGATTGGGTTCTTCGAGAAGCGAAGCGCGTTTGCTTGTTAATCATGATCATTTTAATGTTAATGGCAAAAAAGTAAATATTCCTTCATATCGGGTAAAGGTTGGAGATTTAGTTTCTATTCAGGAAAAAAGCAAAAAAAAGAATTATTTTAAAAATATTGCCGAGGTTTTGAAGCAGAAGGAAGCTCCGTCTTGGCTGGCGTTTAATAAGGAGAAAATGGAAATTAAAATAATGGCGGCGCCGTCATTGCAAGAAGCCGGCCTATCGGCGGATATCAAGCAGGTGATTGAGTTTTATTCTCGTTAATCATTCTTGGCGCAATTGCTCGAGATATGTTTATTGATAATCTATAAGTTAAATTTTTGAGATAATCATTATTAATTTATCAACCGCTCTAATCTTTTCTGTCTTAAACGCGGAAAAGCGCGAGGGGAAAAAATAAAATGAATATTATTACATTGCCAAAGCCGCCAAAATTAGTTAAAAAAGAAGGTAATCTGGGAATTTTTGAAATAGACGATATTTATCCCGGATACGGAGTTACTCTGGCGAATGCTTTGCGGAGAGTTATGCTTTCGAGCTTGCAAGGCGCGGCTGTGACATCGGCTAAAATCCGAAATGTCGCGCATGAATTTTCGACATTGCCGCATGTCAAAGAAGATATAGTGGAAATTATTTTAAACTTAAAGCAACTGAGATTTAAATTGTTTGGCGACGAACCGGTAAAAATCAATATTTCCGCTAAAGGCGAGGGTAAAATAACCGCGGCAGATATCAAGGCAGGCAGCCAGGTTGAAGTAATAAATAAAAACGCTCCGATCGCCACTCTTACCAATAAAAATGCCGAATTAAATATTGAACTGACTGTTGAAAAAGGAATGGGATATTTAACCGTTGAACAACAAGCAAAAGGCAAAAAAGAAACCGGCGTGATTGCAATTGACGCGATTTTTTCTCCTGTTCGAAAAGTTGGTTATGAAGTGGAAAATGCTCGCGTCGGACAGAGAACTGATTATAATAAGATAACATTTGAAATTGAAACAGACGGAAGCATTGACCCCGAAGATGCCCTTAGCCAATCCGCGGAAATTTTGATTAAGCAATTCGAGGCAATAAGGCTGATTAGCGGCAAGGTTATCGGGAAAGAGGAAATAATTTCTGATATAATAGCAGTCGAAAAAGAAATAAAGAAAGTTAAGGAAATCGCAAAAGAGCCGCAAAAAGACGAATCAGTTTTATTGAAATCAGTTGAGGATATAAAATTTTCTACCAGAACAATGGCGGCATTGAAAGAAAATAAATTAAAAACCGCCGGCGCTATTTGCAAGAAATCCGAAGCGGATTTATTGGAAATGCCAAAAATGGGCGCGGTCAGCGTAAAGGAAATTAAAAAAGAATTAGGCAAATTAGGCTTGGTTTTAAAGCAGTAAAAACGGGAGAGTAGAAAGTAGAGAGTAGAGTGTAGATAGAGGTAAATAATTTTTTGGGTTTAACTACATTCCACATTCCACATTCCACATTCTAAACTATGAAACATTTAAATAAGGTAAAAAAATTGGATCGATCCGCATCTGCCAGAAAAGCTTTATTAAAAAGCTTGACCGGTTCATTGATTAATGCCGAAAAAATTATTACGACAAAAGCAAAAGGAAGAGCGCTTGCTCCTCACGTCGAGAGATTGATAACGCGCGCTAAGAAAAAAGATTTAGCCGCCGAGAGATACCTTTTAAGATTTGTTCCCGCTATTTTTGTAAAAAAATTGATTTCTGAAATAGCGCCTAGATATTCGGCTAGAAACGGCGGCTATACTCGCTTGACAAAGATTGGCAGACGGCAGCATGATAAAGCGGAATTGGTCGTGGTTGAATTATTGAAATAGTTTTTTGAAAGTAGAAAGTAGAAAGTAGAAAGTAGAAAGTAGAAAGTGGAGAGTAGATAATAAGATTTTATTTTTTTCCACTTTCCACATTCCACCTTCCACTTTCTAAATTTATATGATTAAACAAAAAATTGAAAAACAAAAGGATGCAAATTCGGAAGATGTAAATTCCCGCAGAGAATGGCATTTAATTGACGCGAAAGATCAATATGTCGGCAGGCTCGCGACAAAAATAGCAAAAATATTAATGGGCAAGCACAAGCCTGATTTTACTCCTCATATTGACGCGGGTGATTATGTGGTTGTAATTAATACCGATGGTTTGAAAATAAGCGGAAGCAAGGCCGATCAAAAAAGCTATTTTCATTTTTCAGGATTTCCGGGCGGATTAAGCGAAACTAAATATAAAACTTTATTTAAAAAGGATTCCGGTTTGGTGCTAAAAGCGGCATTGTGGGGCATGATCGCGAAAAACAAGCTTCGCGATAAAAAAATTATAAGATTGAAAATGTTTAAAAACGATAAACATCCGTATAGCGATAAATTTAAAAATCAGGCAGTAGACAGTAGAAGGTAGATAGTAAAGAGTAGATGGCAGAAGATGGAAGGTGGAAGGTGGTAGGTAGAAAATTAAAAAAAATAATTTTCACTTTCCACATTCCACTTTCCACATTTCACTTTCTAATTACTACTTTCCACCCTCCACCTCCTACATTCTAAAAATGAAAACAGCTACTAAAAAAAATATAAAAAAAGAAGTTATCAAGGGAAAGTCTTTGCCCGTAAAAGAAGCGGCGCCGAATATAGTTAAAAAAAGCGAGAAGTATTTTTTGGGCATAGGCAGGAGAAAAACATCTACCGCGCAAGCGCGCTTGTATCCGCAAAAGAAAAGCGATGGACAGTCGCTGGAGATGATTGTAAATGGCATGGAATACAAGAAATATTTTCCTTTGAAAAAATTGCAGGAAATCGTTATCTCGCCGATTAATTTATTGCATTTGCAGAACAGGTTTAAAATTTCATGTATCGTAAGCGGCGGCGGAGTGCCTTCTTCTGCCGGAGCGATACGGCTTGGAATTTCTCGGGCGCTTATTGAAGCAAATCCTATTTTTAAAAAACCGTTAAAACGGATCGGGTATCTTACCCGGGACGCCAGGAAGAAAGAGCGAAAGAAGCCGGGCCTCAAAAAAGCTCGCCGCGCGCCGCAGTGGCAGAAACGCTAAAAACTATTTTACAGTATATTCAAAAACACTCGCCGAAATGGCGGGTGTTTTTTTTATGTTTGAAGTTTATTTGTTTTCTTAGATTAGGGTTTTATTTTTGTATTTCAATTTGATAAAGCGATAAAATATCATTGTCATCCTGGTCATAATAAATGTTATTTGAATCAGCGTAGAGGATATTAGCCGGTTCTATAGGAATATTGACAAAATCGATAATATTCGGAGTGGGCCGCGAGTCCAGTTCGATATTTTTTAATATTTGGTTTGCTAAAAACCAAATATGGGCGTAATCGCTATGCCAGTTTACATTGGAAATTTTTTGAGATAGGCGAGTGATTAGATTTTCCCGCCCGCCCGCTGGCGCGTATGTAAAAATTTCAAAGGAAGAATTAAAAACAAGATTTTCTCCGTCCTTGGAAAATACAGCCGCTTCAATATTATTTCCAATGCCGGCAGGGATGCCGCTATGGCCGATAAAAAAAAGATTTTTTTCAGGAGTAATCACAGCCAAAGTGTTTTTGGCGGAAATTAATATTTCCATCTTTTTTTCGATATTTGCCTGTTCGATTTTTTTCGTTATTTGATTTTCTGCGGCAATGGCCATGGCAATGTAAGAGAGCTGCTGTTTTTCAAGCGGGTTATTAATCAAGGATTGATAAAAGAATAAATTATTTCGATTTAAATAATAAATATTTTCGCCTTTCAAAGAAAATCCTAATATATTTTCGATGATTTTTTTTGTTTTTCCGCTTATTGTATCGTATGAATTAAGCTCTCCTTTTTCGTTTAAATAAAGGAAATAACGGCTAGAATCATCCCATTGTTCGTCGAGAATTTTATCATTTGAAATAAAATCCGCGATCGGCGAGATATTTTTTTCGGCGGAATTCAATAGAATAATCCTGGCAGCATCTTGCGGTAAAACAATGCTGAATTTTTTTCCATCCGGAGCGAAAAAAATTCTTGAATCTTGAGAAATAACGCTTGTTTTTTTTGATTGATCGCCAAGCGTTTCAATAGGCGTGGAATTAAATGTTTTTTTTGTAAAATCGTAAATATTCGCGGATGTTTTTTCGTTATCGCTTTTTAGATAAAATATTTTTTTAAATTTGTCGGAAATCGACCAGAGGAGAATATTGGTATCGCTAAATATCAAATTCGTTTTAGGATTAGCTGGCAATAATAGCGGCTGAGCATAGGTGATAAGGCCGGGCAAAACGACAAGATTTTTTTCCCAGCGATAGTAGTTTTCTTTGTCGATTTTAATATTATAAGTTTTCGGCATCAAATTATAAAGCACAAAATCTTTTTTAAAGATGCCTTTGGTGTTTATTTTATCCAATTCTTCCTCGTCGTCGATTAAAATTTTTATATTATCCTGAATATTAGGCGTTAAGTAGATTATGCCCGTTTGCATCAATTTTTTTTGCGCGAAGTCATAGCGGAATCCAAATGCGTATAAGATAACCAGCGGCGAGCTGATTAAGAATAAAATAAGGCAAAAACAAAAAAGAATTCTTCGGGTAATTAGTTTCATAGAAAATCATTTAGCGTTTAAATATTTTAACATAAATTTAAAGCATAAAACATCGAATAATATAATATTTGTTTAAATGTTAGCATGCTTAAATGTTAGTATGATTTATGAGTTTATGCCATTATAACATATTTTTGTCATTTTAAAAGTGTTTTAAGGGCTGACCCCGTTAAATGGATTGTAAAAACAATCCAAAATCCCAAAAGGATTATTTAACAGGGTTGACTCGCCCTTTAATTACTGTTATGATTTTAAAAGAAAGCCAAGCTTTTAACTTTTGATTTTTGACATTTTTAATATGTTTATTAAAAAAATCGGCATTGATTTGGGTACGGCCAATACTTTGGTTTTTGTTCCTCAAAAAGGCATTGTGATAAATGAACCGACTGTGGTAGCGGTTTCTTTGGATGATAATAAGATTTTAGCGGTAGGAAGCGAAGCAAAAGAAATGCTGGGAAAAACTCCGGAAACCATAGTGGCATCACGCCCTATGAAAGATGGCGTCATCGCCGATTATCGCATTATTGAAGCCATGCTTCGGTATTTTATAAATAAAACTTGCGGCCGTATTCAGTTTTTTCGTCCGGAAGTAATGGTGGGAGTGCCGGCTGGGATTACTTCAACTGAAAGGCGCGCGGTTATTGACGCGGCAATGAACGCAGGCGCGAAAGCCGCTTTTATTGTGAAACAGCCGATTTTGGCGGCTATTGGCGCGGGAATACCGATTAATACCCCTTCCGGCAATATGATTATTGATATTGGCGGCGGAACAAGCCAGGTAGCTGTAATATCTCTGGGAGGCATTGTTTCAGCATCGTCAGTAAGAATCGGCGGGGATAGGCTGGATCAGTCTATTGCCGATTATGTCAAGAAAAAGCATAATTTGGCGATTGGCGAACAAACAGCCGAAGAAATAAAAATAACAATCGGCAGCGCTATTCCAACCAAAGAGCCGGTTGAGTTTGAGGTTAAAGGGAGGGATTTGATCAGCGGTCTTCCAAAAACCATTGTGATTAATTCTAACGAGGTAACCGAAGCCATTTCTGAAGAATTAAGAGAAATTATTAAGGTTGTAAAAATGGTGCTTTCTGAAACTCCCCCGGAACTGGCGGCGGATATAATAGATAAAGGCATGGTCTTGTCCGGAGGCGGAGCATTGTTGAAAAATTTAGATACTTTAATTTCCAGTGTTACGGGCGTGTCTTGCTGCATCGCGGAAGAGCCATTGCTTTGCGTGGCAAAAGGAACAGGAGTGGCGCTTGATAATCTTGACGTTTATAAACGGAGTATAAAATCGTAAACTAGAGGGTAGAAGGTGGAGAGTGGAAAGTGGTAAATAAAAATAAATTGCGATTGAAATTTACTACCTTCTACCTTCTACCTTCTACTTTCTACTTTTCAGACATGTTAATCGGCATTAATGCTTCTTCGGCTTTAAAAGAAAATCCTACCGGGGTTGAAGAATATGCGTATCAGCTAATCAAACATTTGGCGGTGATTCCCGAATCTCGGGCTCATCGTTTTATTTTATATCTTAATCCAAACTTGAAATCTTCCCGCTTGAAAGATTTTGAAAACTTGCCGGAAAATTTTCAAATAAAATTTTTGAACTTTCCTTTTTTATGGACGCAAATAAGATTAGCATGGGAAATGCTAATCTCTAATATCGATGTTTTGTTTATTCCTGTCCATATTTTGCCGATGGTTCATTCTAAAAAATCGGTCGCGGCGTTTCATGGGCTGGAATATGAATATTTTCCCGAACTATATCCTTTTTGGCATCGCATATATTTGCGCTGGTCAACGAAATACGCTTTGAAAAAGTCCGCGAAAATTATCGCAGTTTCGGAAAATACCAAGCGGGATTTGGCGAGAATTTACGGAGCAAGCCCGGATAAAGTTTCCGTAATTTACCACGGAATAGAGAAAGTATTAAGTATTAAGTATCATGTATTAAGTATAAAAAAAGAAAACCATATTTTATATATTGGCAGAATTGAGTTGAAGAAAAATATTTTAGGGATTATTGAATCATACAATAAATTTAGAACTCAGAATCCTGAACGGAAAAATCAATTAGTGTTGGCGGGTGGCAAGGGGTTTGGCTGGGTAAAAATCGTCCAAAAGATTGAGGCATCGGAATTTATGAAAGATATATTTTTAAGAGGATATGTTTCCGAGGAAGAAAAAAACGAATTGATGAAAAATTCCGCGGTTTTTCTATTCCCGTCATTTTATGAGGGTTTTGGTTTGCCGATATTGGAGGCGCAGGGTGCCGGAGTTCCGGTTATTGCTTCAAATACTTCCTGCTTGCCTGAGATCGCCGGAAGAGGCGCGGTTTTTGTCGATCCAAAAAGTTCTGCTGAAATAGCGCAGGCGTTGGAAAAAGTATTAAGTAACGAGACATTGCGCCAAAATCTCATTCAAGACGGCTTTGAAAATGTTAAAAGATTTTCTTGGGAAAAATGCGCGCGGGAGACATTGAAGTTGTTGACAGAATAATTTTATGCAATTCAAAATACCAAAAAATACCCGTTATTTGGCATGGACAAAACATGTTTCAAGAAAAATGATGTTTTACGGATTGTCCGCGGCGAAAGTGAAAACCGTTTTGTCGCGCGGCGACAGAACAGAGCCGGGCATTGCTCCCAATACTATCGCGGTGATGAAAAAATCCGGTTCCAAGAAAAATCCGCAAGAGATATGGGTGATGTATCAAGATAAAAAAATAACGCAGGGCGGCGTAAGCAATGAAAGGCGGGTTATTATTACCGCATGGCGCTATCCGGGAGTTTCCAAGCCAAAAGAAAAAATTCCGATACCGGAAGGAGTTTTGAGTGAACTGGCGGCGGAGGAAGGAATTGAAATATAAAAATTATAATTATCAAACCGCTATGATGCCTTAATCTTATTCAAGTATTTCGGCATATTAACGAATGTTGGTTTTTTATTGTTAAAATGTTAATATGTTAGGATGTTAAAATGATTTTATGAAAATCGCGATTATTCATGATTTTTTGACTTATTGGGGCGGAGCCGAGCAGGTTTTGCTTTCTTTTCATCGCATTTGGCCGGATGCGCCGATTTATACATTGCTTTATGACGAAAAAATCGTCAGAGAATATTTTCCCAATGCGAAAATAAAAGCTTCTTTTTTGCAAAAATTTCCCGCGTATCTCCGCCGGCGCAAAAAATATCTTTTGCCGTTTATGGCAATCGCTCCGGAAACAATGAATTTGAAAGATTTTGATTTGGTAATTTCTTCATCATCTTCTTTTTCTAAAGGAATAATCGTCAAGCCCAAGACAATCCATATTTCGTATTGCCATACGCCGACCAGATTTTTATGGGATTGGTATTTTGAATATTTAAGGGAAAATGAATTAGGTATAATTAAAAAATCATTTGCCGTACCGATCTTGCATTATTTGCGAATGTGGGATAAATCGGTAGCCGACAGAGTGGATTATTTTATCGCCAATTCAATTTCAACCCAAAAAAGAATAGCAAAATTTTACCGAACCAAATCGCAGGTAATTTATCCGCCCGTTGACACGAATAAGTTCAAAGTTCAAAGTTCCTCGAAGGACAAGCCTACGGGGCAGGCAAAGTTAAAAGTTAAGGAACGCGATTATTTTTTAATTGTTTCGAGATTAAGCGCGTATAAGAAAATAGATATTGCAATTGAGGCATTTAATAAATTGGATTGGCCGCTGTATATTATCGGAGACGGCGAGCAAAAAGAATATTTGAAAAGCATCGCCGGAAAAAATATAACTTTTTTGGGTTTTGTGAAAGAGAAGGATTTGCCGGGTTATTACCGGAATGCTCGGGCGCTGATTTTTCCGGGAGAGGATGATTTTGGAATCGCGCCTGTTGAAGCAATGAGCGCGGGTACGCCGGTTATCGCTTTGAGAAAAGGCGGCGCCAAAGAAACGATTATTGAGGGCGTGACAGGGGATTTTTTTGATTATTCGGCGGCGCCCCTCATCGCCGAAGCGGTTGTTCGGTTTTCCGAGAATGAAAAAAAATATAATCGGGAAATAATCGCTCGCCATGCGGAAAAATTCTCGCGTGAAAGATTTGAGCGGGAGATCAAAGATTACGTTCGGAAAATAGTCGATGAAGAAAAAAAGTGAAATTATCCAAGGGGGAGTCCTTGGATAGAATAGGAAATTGAGAGATGAAAAATAAGAAAATTGCAAAGTTTAAAAATTTCTTTGATTTTATGCGGATTTTGGGGGTAAGATTAAATTAATTGAGTTATTTATAAATAATTTATGTCCAAAATTAAAGATTTACCAAAACATGAACGGCCTCGCGAAAAGTTGATTGAAAAGGGTGTTGAAAATTTGCGAGACGGCGAGTTGATGGCAATTTTACTTAGAACCGGAATTGAAGGAAAAAATGTTTTAAAGGTGTCGGAAGAAATATTGAGCAAATTTCCCAAGAAAAAACTTCTATCTCTTGATTTTCAGGAGTTGTCAAAAATAAAAGGAATTGGAGCGGGAAAAGCATGTTTGCTTTTGGCGGCTTTTGAATTG
>Ga0180732_1002339_pt1 | contig 10224 bp, 10 predicted proteins | sample KR11_01MetaG_FD_148674 | JGI IMG/M metagenome (GOLD analysis project Ga0180732, IMG submission 148674) | Groundwater microbial communities from the Olkiluoto Island deep subsurface site, Finland - KR11_0.1 MetaG | ecosystem: Environmental > Aquatic > Deep subsurface > Groundwater | place...
AAAAGAAAAGGTCACCAATTGATGACGATTTACTAAAAAATTTAATAGAGCGGAGGGAAAAATTACAAAAAATCTTTAAAGATGATACCGGAGATATCCCTCAGAAATTAATTGATAGATGCCTCTTTATTCGATATATCGAAGATCGTTTGGGATATAATAATTTAAAACAGGTTCTCAAAGAAAAAAATATTGAAAAATTATTAATTTTATTTAAATATTATAATGGTGCTTTAAATGGTGACTTATTCGAAGACGACAGCATTCAAATTACTAGTCCTTCTGTACTATCCGAACTTGAACAGGTCTTTGGTGAATATTATATTTATACTTATAGACAGCAGACAATTATACCCTATAAATTTGATAAAATTCCTATCTTGTTGATTAGCCATATATATCAAAAATTCCTTAAAAAGGATAAAATAGAAAGGGAGGGTATCGTATTCACTCCAGAAAACATGGTTGATTTCATGGTCAACGAAGTTTTCAAATCCGAAGATGTAAGCAAAAAAGTTCTGAATGGAAAAATAAAAATTTTAGATAGCGCATGCGGCTCAGGTATATTTTTGGTTAAATCTTTTGAGAGAATACTAACTGAGAGGAGGCAATTTATAGTAGACATTCATGAAAAAAGTAGATTACTCAAAGAGTGTATCTACGGAATAGATTTAGATCAAAATGCTTTAAGAGTAGCTGCTTTTAGTTTATATCTAAAAATATTTGAGGGAATAGATCCACAAATTATTAAAGAAGAAGTGTTTGATCGTTATGACAAAGGCATGGAACATTTTATGTTCCCTGGATTGAGGGATAAGAACTTAATAAATGCTAATTCTTTATTTGATGAAACATTTAACGATAAATTTGATGTAATTCTGGGTAATCCTCCTTGGGGCTTCAAATTTGACAAAAATGGAAAGCAAAAAATAGACAAAAAATGGGGAAATGATGTTTCAGATTATCAAAGTTCGCAGTGCTTTTTGCATCAAACAAAAGTTTGGATGAAAGAAGATACTGTTGTTGGAATGGTAGTAAATATTTCAAATTTCACGAATATTGGAGCTAAGGACTTTCGTGCCAAATTGCTTATGAATTATTCCATTTTGAATTTCATAACACTAACAAAAATTAAGGAAATTACTTTTCCAGAACCGGCTTGTATTTTGATTTTCACTTTAAAAAAACATGCGCATGATGTACAATTTTTCATACCGGAACTAACTCAGTTTTCAAAATTAACAAGAAAAATAACAGTCAGAGATGATGATAAGTTCAAATTCTCACAGGAAAAGTTATCAGATGATACTTATTGGCATATTTGTTTACTAGGATTAAATACATATTTAGATTTAATTAAAAAAATTACGAGTAAAAAGGATACTCTTAACGAGGACCCAAGAGAAAACTATTACTTTACTCTTGACAGATATTCCGTCATACGGCAAGGAGCAACTCTTTATTCGACCAAATTACATGAAACAATAACTAATGCAAAAAGCAAGTATGAATCTGAAGAAAAACTTGGCACTGATTACTATCCAATGGTTCGTTCTATAAAGGTGGTTAAACAATTTTTATTTAATAGAAAAAACGATTTTAAATATCTAAAGTACGGTCCCGATTTAGAAAGGCAAAGAAATATCGAGTTGTTTCAAGGAGATAAACTAGTCATAACTCGAAGTTGGCCATTGAAAGCAGCGTATAATAATGATACTATAATTTTTAGTAGTTCATTTGATATTCTTAAGTTAAAGGAAGGAGTAAATAAAAATTATTTATATGTCTTTGAAGCCATATTGAACTCCAAATTGGGTTTTTTTTATTTGGACTCACTATATAGACAGAGACCTGAAGGAAATTTCTCTAAAGTGGATATACACTCACTTAAAAAATTTCCCATACCTGACCTTACCAATAAAGAAAATATAATTGAAGATATCGTTAAAACGATTGAAAAAATAAGAATTGGGTCGAATATCGAAAAAAATCGACAATTGATAAATAAATTAGTTTTTTGCCTATACGATCTTGATTATTATGAACAAATGCAAGTATTAGACTATTATAAACTTCAAACTATAGGTAGGAAAAGTTTAGTTTTAACAGAAGAAGATTTTGATGAGTATATAGATGAGTTTAAAGATTCTTTTAGTTCTCTGATTAAGGAGAAGTACACGCTAAATGCAGAATGTTATACATCTGATTTTTTGGGGGCTTTGATCAAATTTAATTTTTCTACCGAAGAAAAGAAGACGCAATATAATATTTCTAAAAGTTTAAAAAAGCTTATAGGCATCATTCATAAGGACAAATTATATGAGATTGATTATAAACCTGTGCTTGAAGAAAATAAATTGAGATTTTATAATAAAAATAGCCTTATTATTTATAAAAGCAATCATTTAAGGGATTGGACAAGAACCGAAGCTATAAATGATGTTAAAAAAGAAATTGAAATGATTTATGGCAACCTATCCGACTGAGGCATATCGATATGGTTAATCTTGAATATTTTAATAATTTTAATATTGACAATAAACAAGAATTCATAAAAAGATTTATCTTCAATCCATTGTTCGAGGCATATAATCACTTAAAGTTGATAGAAGAAATTAAAAATAGTGATGAAGTTAAAATCAATAGGGAGATGTATAAATACATTCGAGATTTTTCATCAATTTCAAAAGAAGTCCAAAAACATATAATTTTTGTAAATTATAAACCAAAAGAAGTAGTGGGCAATGAAGAACACGAGCCGGATTTACAATTTGCTCTACCTAACTGTTTTAGCATTTTTTTTGAAGCAAAAAGAATTTACAAACCTGATTCGTATTCTATATATTGTGGAGAAGGTGGCTTGGGTCGGTTTTTATCAGGTTATTATTCTTCTGAAGATATCGATGGGGGTATGTTAGCTTATGTTCAAATAGGCAATATATTAGAAGCCCAAGAGAAAATAATTGTAAAGGTTCAGAAAATTGATTGCATAAGTCTAAATAGAAATATCGGGATTGATTCTACGTTCTTATCCACTCATAGAAGAATAACAAACAATAATATAAAAATTTATCATATATTCTTTGATTTAACATAATATTAATATAATGATTCTTTTTAGTTTCGATTGTGTTGGTTTTTCTTAGTCCCTGCTTACTGTTTTCGTGCCATCTCCTGTTGATAAAAGCCAAAAAAACATCAGACTATATAAATCTCATGCCCCCTCTCGGTGATGCCTTGGACTTTAGCGAAACGGAGTCCGAGGTAGTGACTCTGTTGCAAATAGCAAACATGCCGTTACATCTTCCCTGGTTAATCCTTTGTATTCTTCAAGGATTTCTTCCACAGAAGCACCATGCGCCAATAATCCTATGATAAACTGCACCGTAAGTCCTGTCCCCCTGATCACAGGTTTTCCAGTCATAACATCGGGATTAAGAGTGATGCGTTCAAGCAATTTTTCCGCTTTCATGTTAGTTCACCTTTACTATTATTATCTCTTTAGTCATATTAAGACCATTGATTGTCTTATATAATGTATTGAAAATCTGTATCGTTTAGAGAGCCCTGTGTTCTGATAATCATTCACCTCTAACATCGATTTTACCAGTTACAACTTCTGAAATCAGGGCTGTGTGGTATTCCTGCAAAAGGACGAGTTCTTTTTCGATTCTGGAAACGGCGCTGTCTATTCTGGTTGTTTCGGACTCGATGAACCTGACGATTTCATTTTGTTCACCTATATCTTTTGAGTAACAGAAATAAAAATCTTCAAGAAATGAGTTAGTTACTCTTTTTTGTCCAGCGGCTCCAGTCATTGAAGCTTCGCCTAACTTCATAAAAATATCAGATTTTGTTAAATAATATAACAGCTCTTTAATAATATTTTCTTTTGATCTTAAAACATGAAATTCAGTTGAGCCAAATCCAACTTTGCTTCCTAAATTTTTAATTAAAGCCCCTTTACCATTCTCAAAACATGGAGTAATCTTGGCAACAATAATATCATTTTCCTCAAAATATGTGAATCCGTTCCATAAATCCTTGATTTGCTTTTTAATTTCTGTATCTATTTTTCCATCTTCAGAAACTTTCTCCATAGGTAAAAATGTAGCCAAATCTTCTGAATTTTTATCAAACTGAGAATTTGATTTAACAGGATTTATATAAGATATCCATTTCAACCTCTTAACTTCCCACTTCTCCGGCACCTCCCCCAGCCACTCAATCCCCGAATCCTTCATCGGCGCATCCGGGTTCAGACCCTTTGTTACCGCATAGTTGATGACGGCGGCGCGCTCCTCTTTGAGCAGTTCGATCAGCTTTTGTTTCTTCTCGATAAGGGAGTCTATTTTCTGGGTGCGGTCATCAAGGTAGATGGCAATAGAACGTTGTTCAGGAAGCTCAGCATATGGAATTTTAATATTTTCTACTTCATCAACCGAAATTGCTGTGTAAGTTGAACCCGTTCCAATACTATTTAATTCATCATTTAGGGAAATAAAAAAATAATAGAGATATTTATTATTAGATTTAATTGGTCTAATAGCGCATAAACCCCTTCCAATACCGTATTCTTGGTCTGCCATATTAACTGCACCAATCGGTGCTCTAACAGATACCAAAACATCTCCACCTGAAGCTGTCTTATTAGCCGTTTCACACCAAATTTTAGGATTCGGATTTATTTTTCCAAATTCTGCGTTACCCTGTAAAAATGGCAAACCAGAATGGGTGTCATTATAATCTTCAGAACTCGGAGATTGTCCCATAATTACTCTGTCCGTATATTTTAATTTTAGGATTTCCCAATGCTCCGGCATCTCCCCCAACCACTCCACGCCCGAATCCTTATAAGCCGGATAAGGCTGCCAACTGCTGTCTGGCGTGCCTGTGGCTGCAGTCTGTTTGAGTTCTGCGGTCATTGCGCCGCCTCCTGCTCTGTTATTGAGGAAAAATGCCACAGATTGCTGATTTTTCCATCTGAATTATAAACGATAGAACACGGATTGCGCGGATGACACGGATACGCGCGGATCGGTTTATCCGTGGAAATCCGTTTGATCCGTGTCATCCGTGTCATCCGTGTTCCCGGTCGGATGATTTTGTATATAGACAAAGACTTATGCTGCTCTGCTTTGCGTTCTTCGCGCCCTTTGCGGTGAGAAGGTGCAATTAATCTGCGTTCATCCGCGTTCATCTGCGGTTTGTTGATTCTTGACAGGATAACAGGATGAACAGGATTAAAAGATAAGACGTATCCTGTCGATCCTGTTAATCCGGTCTGAAAAATATAAAATTGTTTTAACACTCTATCGCCTTTCTCAATAACCCTTCAGTCTCCTTCTCCAAAGCCAGAATATCTCCTCTTATTTCCGCAAGCCTTCGCAACGGTTTATATTTATAGAAATACTTCGTAAAATTAATTTCATATCCCTTTTTTGTTTTACTGTTATCTATCCAGGCATCAGGAACGTGAGGCAATACTTCCCTATCAAAATATGTCTTTATATCCTCTTTGAGAGGCACTCGTTCAGTATCTCTTAAATTAGCATCTGGCTTGGGCTTACCTTTTCCATCTTTCACAATATTACCTTTTTCATCCTTCAAAGGTCGCTCAATTGTAATTTGCCAATAGCCAAAATCTTCGTTATTGAAAATCTTTGAAAATTCGTTATCCTTAAAATCTCCATATATTTTAGTGATTGTTTCAATATGACCCTCTCCAATTTCATTACGCTTATTACCCAGGCTTTTCGACATTTTATTGTAAAAGCTAATGGCGTTTACCAATTGGATTTTCCTTTTTCTCTCTTTGGCTTTTCGATTAGTTACTATCATGATGTAAGTGAAAATACCCGTGTTATAGAATAATTGGTCTGGCATTGCGATGATAGCTTCGAGCATATCATTTTCTATAATCCATTTTCGGATTTCACTTTCCCCGCTTCCAGCATTGCCCGTAAAAAGAGGAGACCCGTTAAAAATAATTCCTATTCTTGAGCCTCCATTTGCAGGTTTCATTTTGGAAATCATGTGTTGCAGAAATAAGAAAGAGCCGTCGTTTATTCTTGGCAGTCCAGCACCGAAACGCCCTGCAAAACCTCGTTTCTCGGACTCATCTCTAATTTGCTTTTCAACTTTCTTCCACTCGACGCCAAATGGTGGATTGGAAAGCATATAATCAAAAGTTTCACCTATTAAACCATCATTAGTAAACGAGTTTCCGAATTTTATGTTAGAAGCGTTTTGCCCTTTGATTAGCATATCTGATTTACAGATTGCATAAGATTCAGGATTGACTTCCTGCCCGAATACTTCAAGCCTGGCATCAGGATTAAGCTCACGCAGGTATTCTTCTGATATAGATAGCATACCCCCTGTCCCTCCAGCGGGGTCATATAATGTTCTTACAATACCCTGTTTGGTTAATATTTCTCTATCATTCACGAAAAGCAGATTAACCGTCAGTCGGATTACTTCTCTTGGTGTAAAGTGCTCTCCTGCCGTTTCATTGGATAACTCGGAAAATCTCCTTATGAGTTCTTCAAATATGTATCCCATCTCCAAATTGCTTACTTTATCAGGGTGCAGGTCAATTGCGCCAACACGCTTGACAATCATAAAAAGCAAATTTGCTTCATCCAGTCTTGCAATATGTTCGGTGAAGTTAAAATATTCAATGATTTCTCTTGCATTTGTAGAGAAACCGTTAATGTAATTATTGAGATTGGCAGCAATATTATTTGGATCAGCTTTCAGTTTCTCAAAGTCAAATTTGCTTTTATTGTGGAAGTTGAAACCCGCGACATTGTTAAGGACAGGGTCTGTGTTCTGGATGTTCATATTGGCAATTTTAGGCAAATAATCCAGAACTTTTTGCTTTGTTGGTTCTAATACGCAATCCAATCGTCTTAGAACTGTAAGCGGTAGTATTACCTTACCATAATCTGATTGCTTATAGTCGCCTCGTAAAAGGTCTGCAATCTCCCATATAAAATTGGCATTCTCCTTGACGTTTACCATAATATCGACACCATTTACGCTTTTAAAGTCACTTTATAGTATATATGTGTATTTTTTTAACTCTGTCCCCATCCTGAGTTAGATACTTCATCTGAAAATGGGGAAAATTATACCCCCTTTACACTCAATATTATTTTCCTAAAAACTTTGAAACAAAAAGCACTAAAATAATAATCGCTGCAATAAATAAAAGAATGCTCAAAAGTTTATCAATAAAATAAAAAAGTGCAGAAAACATTAATGGGAGACCTATTAATAACATAGCTCCAGTAATTGTTATAGTCATACCCATAAAGACAATTTTACCATATGACATAGTGTTAATAACAACAATAAAATATATAAATTTACCCGTATTTTATAACATCAGGAATAAATCTCAAGCCTGTAAGTAATTGCCGCAAACTTTTTGGTTTTCCATCAATCTTTTTCATTAGAAATGCTCCGATATTTGTTATCTTTTGAGCCTCTTATACAATTAAGAATAACCTTTAATTCCCATGTAATTACCACCATAAATATTTTTTTAAAAAGACGAGAATGCATAATTTATTTCACAATCTGTGAGTCTGTGAAGTCTTTTACTTCTTGAAGAAGATTTGACAAGATTTTTGCAAGCCAGCTTCTTCGTGACACGGTAGTATTAGTATCAATTTGAATGCCTTTAATCCATAATGTTTCGCCATGATGAGAACCCCCATGATGGAAGCTACGCCCAGGTGCAATTCTATGAGCGAGAATATTTCTTATTTCTTTCCATTCTTTATATTCTGACGAATCTATCAGTTGATTTAGAGCATGGGTAATCTTCTCACCTTTATATTTATTTTTGAATCGTTCAAAAGTATCTTCTGGAGTAACACTTTTCATATCTTTTGGCTTTTGAAATGGAAAATCCAATGGTTTCAATATAGAACCAATGGCATATAGACCGTAGCAAAAACTCTCAATAGTTGCCAAACCATTGACGAAGAAGCCAAATAACTCACGTTCTTGGAAATACCTTTCAGGATGTGGAGGAGAATTTCCTGCCATTTTGATGGATTCAGTAAATTTCAAATCATGTTCTGTGCAGGAGAGGAAACGATAAGCCACTGCATTCCATGAACTTACATATTGAGCCCAAGAAAAAGGATGAGAATTTATCTTGGTGTTTATTAAAGACATGATAGCACCGTAGGGTTCAGCTGCAAAATCTTTTGGCATTAAATCAATTATATCCATTGTTACTACTAATGTTTCATGTTTTACATAATTATTCCCACGTGTATAGACATTATAAGGACATGACTGAGATATGCATAAAGAAGTTTCATGTTTAGTTTCACCCCACTATCTCATTGCTTTTATTGTTGCTAATCTAACCTGATTGTTACCATTGAACAGAGGTAATAACCATGAACCATCATATTAACTCCCGTCATCTCCCGCTTTTTATTGAGCGATTAGTAGAAGAGGGATATACAATAAACATTGAACACTGCAAAAAACTCATAAGGATAACCTGTGAGGAAAATGCATTAAGACATCTCATACCGTTCGGGCAGACCAGATTGACTGAATTTGGAGGGTAATATGGGCAGGACTGTTCCGAGTTTCAGAATGTTTGGAAGGGATAATATAATTGCTTTTGTTTAAACTAACTTAAAATTTAGTGGCATAATTGTCCAACCTTTAAGCTCGACCAATCTTACAACATGCCAGTATTCAAGAAAAGAAAAAGAACCAACATCAGGAATATCAGGTGTGTAATTACCTTTTATCGCAATTCCGTACATATAATGGTCTTTATTGGTATCGACTCTTAGTTCATCCAAACCAGATTGAATAAGAGCTTCAGGAATCATCCCCTGACTTTCACCAGGTTCAATATTTATATTTTCTGAATGCACTACCTTTGACAATTCAAGAGTTTCAGGTTTCTGAAACTCTATTATATTGGATGCTTTTTCTGGAGGAATTAGATGCAGGTCGTAACGGACATTTATTCTACTTTTTTTACCATGGTTTTTAAATTCAAGAACTGGAGCAGTATTCGGTTCTTTTTGGTAGTATTTCATAGACAAGTATGGCTTATGTTCATAGATAAATTGCTTGTACATCGTATCCGCCATGCCCTTTGTTGCTTTTGTGTACGTCCAAGTAACAATTACCAATACTACTATTGCTATTGCATTTACTATCGTAGCCAATAGTTGGATAAAGGCAGAATTATTAATCAATGTTTCAATCATAATTTATAAACCAACAAGTTCATTACACGCAATAGGACTTAAAGGCATCTTGGCGTAATTCTACTAAATAGAGATAAGAGGATAAAATAATGACCCGAATCGATGTTCCTTCAGAAACACTTGTTGTTGAAATAGGAAAAGATGGGTTGAACATAGTTGAAACATTCATGCAGATGTCGGGCATGGACGACAGTGCCCAGGTGATATGCGACATATGTTCAAAACCGCTCGGAAAAATGAAGGACGTGAAACACATAGAGTCCCCTGAAACAATTACAATTGCGGTAAGGAATGGATTCAAGCCAGAGCAAATGCTGAAAGCCACTGAGGATATGCTCAAAGGGCAGGGTGAGAAAAACCCTGATGACCTCATGGAAATAGTACTTGATTCGTGGAAATCCATTGTTGATAAAAGTGAAACTCCATGGGCGTTATGTGAGGACTGCTATAAAAGCATTCAAATATATATCAAAAAGCGTTGAAGTTGCAAGTATGAGCCTGTATCAGATAGGGCTTTATTGTTTTTGTTCATCCAACTTTCAAAGCAATAGGTTATTAATAACACATGGGTGAATATTCATAAACATGATTGATTTTGCAATTGAAATGGCTGCTAAAGCCCATCGTAATCAGACACGTAAGGGCACTGAAATACAAACAAGCTTTGATTTAACCCTCTAATAGTTTCATTATATCTTTATACTCCTCATCCTTTAGATTTCCTTTATGGTTTTCAAAAAATTTCCTTAATACCCTGGTTGCAGTAATTGCGTTGTGAATTTGATTATTATCTTTTGTTGCATTAAAAATTTGAGTAACTTGTTCGGGTGTAAAATTAGAAAAATCCTCAAATAACTTAGCTCTCGCATTAGCTTCATTTAAACTTCCACTATTAATTAATTTATAAAGGATAAAATCCTTCATGTCATCTTTAAATTTGGATTTAGTTCTTATCGTTTGAAAA
>Ga0180732_1002341_pt1 | contig 10223 bp, 14 predicted proteins | sample KR11_01MetaG_FD_148674 | JGI IMG/M metagenome (GOLD analysis project Ga0180732, IMG submission 148674) | Groundwater microbial communities from the Olkiluoto Island deep subsurface site, Finland - KR11_0.1 MetaG | ecosystem: Environmental > Aquatic > Deep subsurface > Groundwater | place...
TCAATCGGCTCTCTTTCTTCATAAAGTTGAAGAACGGCTTTATAAACCAAGCGATTTACCTCTTTATAAAAATGTTCGGGACGCAAAAATTCCGCGACAGTAACAATCGCGTCTTTATCAATCAAAATTGAGCCCAAAACACAGGTTTCAGCTTCGTCGCTATGGGGCGGAATATGAATTTCCTCTGCCATGATGGTAATTAGTGACCAGTGATCGGTGATCAGTGATCAGTAGGCTATTATTAACGTTTCCTCTTCAAAACCACTATCTCTCTTTCTTCAGGCAGTTTTTCTTTGGAGATAATCAATTTGTCTTTCGCTTTATTCGCCTCCTCGCCGATTGCTTTAAGAAAATCATCAACCGTAATTTCAATGCCAAAATTTGGTTTCATGTCCGGTGTCTTGTAGTGCATGGGAATAATAATCCGCGGTTCAATTTGACCAATGACTTCAATCGCTTCATTATCATCAATAGTATAAGTCCCTCCAATCGGAATAAACAGAATATCAACTCCATTGATTTCTTCCAACTCCGCCTCAGTCAATTTGTGACCCAAGTCTCCTAAATGAGCCAGACGGAGACTATCAATGGTAATTAAATAAATAGTGTTCTCTCCCCTCTTCGTTCCCCTAGAACTATCATGAAAGCTGGCAATCCCAAAAATTGAAATACCACTTATTTCGTATTCGCCCGGACCATCAACAATAAAAGGTTCTTTTCTTTTGGTTGTCCCTTTAACAGCGGAAATGTTGTTGTGGTCTTGATGATGATGAGAAACAGTGACAATATCTGCCGAAACTCGAGGCATTTCAAAGCCCACATAATCTTCATAGGGGTCGGTAACAATAATATTTTTCTTGCCTTTAATTCGGAAGCATGAATGACCTAAATAAGTAACCTCCATTAAAACCGAATTTATCACAAAACTAGTCTCTTGACAAGGGGACAATTTTGGTCTATAGTCTTTTTCACTGCCACTTTAAATGAGAAAAGAAGTCCTCATTGCTATTATTATCGGCTTTGGCTTAGGTTTGGTAATCACCTTTGGAATCTGGACCGCTAATAAAGCCCTTAAAGAAACTGCTCCGGCAACTACTACTCCAACAGAAGAAGTGGAAGTCACACCAATGCCGGCACCAACCCTAGAACTGGTGATTACTTCCCCTGAAAACAATACCATTAGTGAAAAAGAGATAGTTGAATTATCGGGTCAGACGGCACCAAGAGCCATTATTGCTATCACTTATCCTGAAGGAGAAAAACTTTTAGAAGCTGATGAAGACGGAAGCTTCTCCACTGAAATATCTTTGATTGGTGGCGATAACTTGATTAAAATTTCTGCTTTTAATGACGAAGGTGACGAAACCACTAAAACATTAACTGTGGTTTATTCCACCGCTGAAATATAAGCAAGCTTGTTTTTCGTAAACTCAAAATGAAATTAGCGATCAGTAATCAGCGATCAGTAATCAGGTTAACTAACACATTGCTTGTGGTTTTCTTGCTGGTCGTCGGTTGCTGGTTATTGGCCACCGCAACAATTGCTCAATCGCCTGAGCCATCACCTTCTCCTGATGATGAACGGATTAAACAAAAAGTTGAAGAAAGAATAGAAAAAGTCTTGAGCACTGCCGAAGAAGGGCAAAAACGAGCTTTAGTAGGAACTTTGAAGTCAATCGCTAATTCCACTTTAACTATTGAAACCCACGGTGGAAATTTTCAGGCCAAAGTAGCTATTGACGCTATTATTCTTAACGAAGATAGAGAAGAAATTGAGCTTGATGATTTGGCTATTGGCAATAATCTAATTGCCATGGGTTATTTTGATAATCAGAACGTCCTTGATGCTAAAAGGGTAGTGGTAACAGAAGAATTTCAAATCCCTGAAACAGAATCAGTTTTTGGCTTGGTTACTGATATCTCTCAAGAAGAAAAAGTTCTTACCATCAAACACCCAAAAAGTGCGACTGTTTATATGGTTGACGTCGGCACTAAAACAAAAATTACCAAAAGCGTTGAGGGAGAAGTCAAAGAAATTAAATTTAGCGATATTAAAGAAAATGATCGTCTCGTTGTAATTGGCGAACCCGAAGAAAATGAAGAAAAAATCATTACTGCAAGTCTAATTCATGTTGTCACAGGCGCTTCTCCAGAAACTACAGAAGAGGAAGAAGAGCAACCATCTCCCTCACCAATAAGCGAAGAAGAATAAAATCTCCTTCCTAGTCTATTTTTGTCTATTTTTCATCTCTCTGAATTTATGATAAAATTAGCATCAACATGGCTAGAATTAAAGCCCAAACCCTAAAAGGCTTTCGGGACTTTTTGCCAGAAGATATGGCAATTCGCCAGAAAGTAATTGACACTTTGCGAGAGGTGTTTGAGTCCTATGGCTATGAACCTTTGGAAACGCCTTCCCTTGAGTATGCGGAAACGCTTTTGGATAAATATGGCGAGGAGGGAGATAAAATGGTTTACACCTTTAAAGATAAAGGCGGTCGAGACGTGGGCTTAATTTATGATTTAACTGTCCCGGCTTCAAAAGTTTTAGCTCTCTACTCCCAAAAAATAAATTTACCTTTTAAGCGTTATCAAATTCAACGAATTTGGAGAGCAGAAAAACCCCAAAAAGGCAGGTATCGCGAAGTCCTTCAATGTGATGTTGATTCATTTGGCACCTCTTCTCCCCTAGCGGATGCGGAAATTGTTGCCATTATTTACGATTGTTTGAAAAAACTTAATTTTGAAAAATTCATTATTCGAATCAACAGCCGCCAGGTTCTTTTTAAATTAATGTCAGATTTGGGGATAAAACAAAAAGATAAACAGCTCTCAATTTTAAGGACAATAGATAAACTAGACAAAATCGATCCCGCTAAAGTGAAAAATGAGCTTAAACAAAAAGGACTTACTAGTGAAAAAATAGCCAAGCTACTTTCTTTGATTAAATCATCTCAGCCAGATAGTAATCTAAAACAACTCTTTAATTATTTAAATTGGTTTGGGGTGGACGAAAAATTTTATCAATTCGATCCCACTTTAGTCCGAGGGCTTGATTACTATACGGGCCCCGTTTTTGAAACACATGTAGAAAAACCAAAAATTGGTTCAATTACTGGTGGTGGTCGTTTCGATAAACTCATCGCGACTTTAGGTGGCCCTAATATTCCGGGAACTGGGACAACAATTGGTCTCGACCGCATTTGCGATGTTATCAAAGAACAAAATCTTTGGCCCGAAGTCTCCCCTACTCCCACTAAAGTTTTGGTGACTATTTTCTCACCAGAGTATCTTGAAAAGTCAATTGAAATTACCAATAAACTCAGGGGTTCCAACATTAATACTGAGCTTTATCTCGATCCTGAAGTTAGACTAGATAAACAACTTAAATACGCTAATAAGAAAAACATTCCTTTTGTTATTATTGTTGGTCCAGAGGAAATTAAGAAAAAGGTTATTACTCTTCGGGATATGAAAGCCAAATTACAAAGACAGCTAACTTTTAAGCAGCTTCTAGCTTTACCAACCTTACCAACCTTAGAGGTTGGCTAGGTAGCAAACCTTGGGTATTTTAAACTGGCTGCCGCTCTATCTCTGCATAAACTCCCCAATATTCTTGCGGCAACATATTTCGAATTTCAAGCATTAGATCAGTAGTGAGTGCTTCAAGTTTCTTTTTATTGAGTTTTTTAGGTTCTACATCAAGATGTTGAGTAAAAGGCTGACCAATTCCAACAAAAACCTCAGGTCGCTTAAACTCTGTTAAATCTTCAAGCTTCAAGCCCTTCTCTTCTATTAATGGAAACAAAGCCTCTGTCCCCCAGACTGCTGTGGGGATGATAGGAACGCGAGCTTGATGGGCAATAAAGATAGTGCCATGTTTCGCTTTTTTTAATTTGCCAAACTCATCTCCCCGTCCTCTTGTTCCTTCGGGTGCCATCCCTAAGATTCTACCTTTCTCAAGTAAAGAAAAAGCTGTTCTCCAATGCTTTTCTGTCTACCTTTCCTCTCCTTACTGGAAAGAATCCTAAGATTCGAAAAGCCGGACCAAGAAGTTTATGGTCAAAATTTCCACTTTTAGTCATCCAGTGAATCCAGGTAGGAAATATATCAAGCAAAACTACCGCCTCCGCCCAACCCAGGTGATTAACCACCACAACATAAGAAGCTCGCCCAATATCCTCAGGTATATTATTCTTCCCTTCGACTACTATTTCTTGAGTGACAGTTCGCAAAAGAAGTCTGATAGCATTTTTAGCCATCTTCTCCCATTCCGAAGAAATCTCAGGTGAATATTCTGAGGGAAAAATTTTTAGCCGTTCAGACATTTATACCCTAATTTTACTCCTCTCTTTCAAGTTTTTGCTTGAAGGAAGGTTCAATAAATGATAAAATCAAAGACATGAAGCAAACTATTCATCCTAAATGGTATCCTAATGCCAAAGTAACCTGTGCTTGTGGTCATAGTTTTACAACCGGCTCAACTAAGCCGGAGATTCAGGTTGAAATTTGTGCTGCTTGTCATCCCTTCTTCACCGGAGAAATGAAATATGTTGATACCCAGGGGCGCGTAGAAAAATTCCAGGCCAAACAAAAAGAAGCCAAAGCTCGTGCTTGGAAAAAGAAAGAGAAAGTTGAAAAGGAAAAGAAAGAAGAACGACCTCGGACTCTAAAAGAAATGCTTCAAAAGAAAGGGTAATTTTCTCAATGAACAAAGATATTGCCATTATTGAAATTCGTGGTGCCGCTGGAGGCGATGAAGCCAAAATTTGGGCGGATAACCTTTTGCGGATGTATCTCCGTTTTGCCGAAAAACAAGGTTGGCAAATTAAAACTCTAGGAGAAAAAGTTTTAAGAATTGAAGGTAAAGACGCTTTTACCTTGCTTCAAAACGAAGCCGGGGTTCATCGCGTCCAGCGAATTCCGACCACCGAACGCCATGGCCGGATTCATACTTCAACCGCCACCATTGTTGTTTTGCCAGAAATTACTGAAGTCCAAATTAAAATTAATCCCCAAGATATTGACTGGCAATTTTATCGAGCTTCGACCCAGGGCGGGCAAAATGTTCAAAAAGTTTCTTCTGCGGTTCGTTTAACCCATCGCCCTTCGGGAATAGTGGTTACTTGTGAACAAGAAAGAACTCAAGAACAAAACCGAAAAATTGCTCTTAATCTTCTTCGTTCAAAACTTTGGCAAAAAGAACAGGAGAAAAAACAAACCCAGCTTACGAGTATTCGCCGGGAAGCAGTTGGTCATGGCATGCGCTCTGAGAAAATCCGTACCTACAATTTTCCTCAAAACAGAGTTACCGATCACCGGTTAAATAAGAAATGGTATCATTTGGAAGAAATCATGGATGGAAATTTGAAGAAGATTGTTAAAGCTGCTACTGTTATTGACTAAATTCTTCGAGGACAGTTTCTAGTTCTATTTCCTTGCCATCTCGCCAGATTGTCAGAGCAATTCTATCACCAATTTTCTTGGAATTGATTAATTTCGCCAAGCCCCCATCTTCTTCTCGCACCAGTTGACCGTCAAACTTGGTAATAATATCACCCTCTTTTACTCCAGCCTTATCTGCTGCTGACCCAGAAACAACATCAACAATATAAGCGCCTTGCGGGACCTCATTTAACAAAGCTAAATCTTGGCTAATGATTCGGTAACGGACGCCAAGAAAGGGACGAGCAAATTGTCCGGTTTGATTAAAGTTGTCAATTGCTTCTTTAATAATATTGATAGGAATAGCAAAACCAATATTTTCACCTCCAGCCACCACCGCCACATTAATCCCAATTACCTGCCCGGCTGAATTCAAAAGCGGCCCACCCGAATTACCTGGATTGATGGCGGCATCGGTCTGAATAACATTATCTAATTGCTCTACATAGCCTTCATAGGGAGAACCAGCCGTTATTCCTCGCCCTAAGCCAGAAATGACTCCGGTAGTGACCGTGTGTCGGAATTCACCCAAAGCCGTGCCAATGGCAATAACAAATTGACCTACTTTTAACCTATCAGAGTCACCCATTTCAACTGGCTTTAATCCACTCGCTTCAATCTTCAATATAGCTAAATCATTTATTGGGTCACGATAAATCTTTTCGATCTCATAAGTCTTGTCGTCCTTAGTAATAATTTTATAGTTCGCTTGAATATCGCTAACCACGTGTTTATTGGTTACTACCAAACCATCAGCAGAGATAATAAAGCCGCTACCAATGTCTAGTTCGATTTTTTCAGTTTTTTCTTGAGGAAGGGTAAAACCAAAAGGACCGATTTCAATCGGACTGAGAACTGATTGTTCTTTAGAAGCTCTGACCGTCACCACCGAAGGACTGACTCTCTCGGCGACATCAATCACCACTGATTCTTCAGTCAAAACTCGCTGTTGAATTAAGGAGGGCAACTGTCCTTCTTCTCGAGGAAAGAAGCGGTCAAGGATTCTATAACCAAAGAGCCTATCGGAAATTGCCCCACCCAAAATTGAGCCAATAACAACAATAAGAATTGCTAAGCCAATGAGAAGTTTTTTAATCGGCAAGAACTTTAATTGCTTCTCGAAGTTGTTCATCTTCTTTGGTAGTGGGATCATCTTTTATTTGATTATCAGGAATAATGCCATTATTGTCAATAAACTTACCAGATGGTAAAAGCCACCTGGCACTGGTAATATGTAAGCCTGCTCCTCCAGGTAAATCTTCTGCTTCCTGAATTGTTCCTTTACCAAAAGTCTTTTCGCCAACAATTATGGCTCGTTTGTACTCCTGAAGAGCGCCAGCAACAATTTCTGAGGCTGAGGCACTTCCTTGATTAACTAAGACTATTAAAGACTGATGGAGAAGCATGCCTTGACGGTCAACCGAATAACTTTCTTGGTTACCAGCAGCATTTTCTTGTTTCACCACTACCCCTGAAGATAAGAATTCTGAGGTGATAAAGACTGAGCCGCTCAAATAGCCGCCAGGGTTATTGCGCAAATCCAAAATTACTCCTTGGACAGTCGGCTGATGAGTTAAAATCTGATTGACTGCCTCATCCCACTCATCACTCGTGCGTTCGCCAAAACGCATTAGTTTGAGATGAGCAATATTTTCTTCAAGAAAGACAACTTCCACGCTGGCAACAATAATGGTGGACCGAACAATGAAAACCTCATGGGGTTCTTTTTCTCCCTGGCTAAGAAGAGTTAGCTCAACCGTTGTTCCTTTAGGACCACGAATTAAACTCACTGCCTCGGGAAGAGTCATATCAGTTGTTTCCTGCTCATCAACCTTAAGAATTAAATCACCGGCTTTCACCCCGACTTTTTCTGCTGGCATTCCTGATAAAGGGGCAATGACTGCCAATTGCTCATCAATATAACCTAATTGAATCCCTACCCCTTCAAAAGCACCGTTCAAATCTTCCTTAGCTTCTTTGTTCTCTTGAGGGGGAAGAAAAACTGTGTAAGGATCACCAAGAGAAGCGACCATACCTTTAATTGCGCCATAAATCATCTCTTGAGGCTTAAGAGCAGTTTTATCTAAATAAGAAGCAGTTAATCTATCCCAAACTGTCCAAAATAAAGAAAAATCAAGGTCTTTATCAGCCGGTGTTATCCGGTCAATGGTAATTTTCTGAGGTCCACCAATATTAATTGTTAATCCTTGTCCGCCCAGCCAATAACCTATCCCCCCTACTAAAATGACAAAAGCGATAATGAGAACCGTTAATCTAATTTGTCTTAAGTTTAGTTTCATCGCTCTACCCAGGAATCAAAAGTCGTTTTTCTTGGCCATCAATCAAAGCCATCTGTCCATTAGCTTTTTTTAATTCTCCCCAAATTTCTTGACTAATTTTATCATCTAATCCCAAAACAACTACAGGCAAAGAATCATCTCCCTCTTCAATTTCCTTTTGCAAAGATTTATCCGTTAAACTACCAGCAATAAAGCCAACTGCCTCTAAACTAATCGCTTTATACCATAAACCTTTAGGTAATTTTCCTCTCAGAACAACAATCTGCTCCTGACAAGTTCCATCAAGAGAAAACAAATCATAGTCTTCTCCTTCGATTACCATCAAGTAGCCAGTTACCTTCTTTCCTCCTCCCCAGCTGCCTTTTATTTCCACAGCCGCAAACGATAAACTAACTGAACTTGGAGTAGTAGCGCTCACTCTCCCTGTAAATGGTGCTTTTATTTCTTCTTCAGCAAGCTCTTTTTTAATTCGCAAAATTCCATCTTCAGTTAAAGAATCCAAAATTCCGTTAAGGGGGGCAATAAATTTCTCGCTTTTTCCTAAGAAACTTTTTTTCTGGGCAACTAACTCTCCTTGCTTCACCTTTTGCCCCAATTTTTTTTCTAAAAACTTAAGGGCTTTTTTTGGCGAAACGCCAATTAATTTGCTTAGATGATAGCTTTTTGTTTGGGAAGAAGCCTTTCTCTTGGCAATAATTTGACCTTCTTTAACTTTTTGGTCTTTTTTTACCTGTAACCTTACCCCAGAAGGAATGGGTAAGGTCATTGAGGCGGTTACTTTTTCCAAGCTGACTTTTTGGGCAGCCATGTCTATATTTGGGTCGTAAAAGGAATTAAGCCTAAAAATCTTCCTCTTTTAATAGCCTGAGCGAGGTGGCGCTGGTGTTTGGCACAAACTCCGGTCCGACTGCGAGGAATTATCTTGCCCCGGTCGCTGACAAAGCGTTGCAAAGCCTCTACCTCCTTGTAATCAGGTTTTTTACCTGATTCGCAAAAAGGACATTTTAATCCTCGGACTGGTCGTTTCCGCTTCTGTCTCATAATAGATAATTATTAATTTTTAGAAAGGTATATCTTCAGCCTTTACCTCTTCTTTTTCCTCTTCTTCGTCAGCTTTTTTGGCTTCTTTTTGGTCATCAGCCTTTTTCGCTGGCTTAGCCGCTGCCGAGGCTGGTGTAGAGGTTGGCTCCTTTCCTTTCTTTTTCTTGGGCGCAGCCACTTCTGCTTCCTCTTCCCCAGCTGGCAGTTCTTCTTTCATCTCCACAGGCTCTTCAGGAGAAACTTCCTCTTCAATCCTCTCTCCTGGTGCCCGTTTAGAATCAAGAATGAGCATCTCGTCAATAACAATCTCGGTTGTTTGACGAGGGCTACCGTCCTGAGCCGTCCATTGCCTGGTTTTTAAGCGACCCTCAACATAGACTCGCCGTCCTTTGAACAAAAGCTGGGAGCAAATTTCCGCCAGCTTGTTCCAAGCAACGATGCGGTGGAATTGAGTATCTTCCCGCTGGTCGCCCGCTTCGGTTACCCAAGTACGGTTCGTTGCCAACCCAAAGGTACAAACCGCTGTCCCTTGGGGGGTATAACGTAACTCGGGATCCCGAGTGAGGTTACCAATTAACTGAGCTTTATTGAGCGACCTGGTTGCCATATCCCTCCTTCCTCGCTCACTCCTTTTTAACTAACAAGTGACGAATAATTTTTTCTTCCAATTTGAGCTTATTATCAACCTCAACTGGGGTTTTAACAGGTAATTTTATTGCCAATAAAAAATAATACCCCAGGTTCTTTTTCTTGATGGGGTATACTAATTCTCTCTTCCCCCACTCGTCTGTTTTCTCAACCTTGCCTTTTAAATCTTCAATTATTTTTTTGACTTTGGCAATCTCTTTTTTTTGATCTCCCTCAGCCAAATCTGGATCAATTACTAAAACAAGCTCGTAATCGCGCATGTTATCTATTCCCTAATTTTGAAAAATTGTACTTCGCAGTAACGCTCGTATAATCTCTCGTGCGAAATTATAACACAAACTTTTTTCTCTAACAACTATCATTTTCCAAATTTAAATTCAACTACATCGCCATCTTGCACTCTGTAATCTCTGCCCTCTAATCTTATTTTACCTTGACTTTTTGCTTTTTGCCAACTATCTGCTGAAACCAAATCCTCAAAACTAGCTACTTCTGCTTTAATAAATCCCTTGGCCATATCCGTATGAACCTTCTCCGCTGCTTCTAATGCCGCGGTTCCTCCCTTCAACGACCAGGCGGTCACTTCCTTCCCCCCTTTAACAGTGTAAAAAGTAATTAAGCCCAAAAGTTTATAAGCTTCTTTAATCAATTCATCCACTCCTCCTCCTGTCTTGGCATTGACCACTAAAAATCCTTCTTGAGGTCCAACCTCGTCCTGATTAAGAACATAAAGAGCTGGTTTTTTAATCTCTCCCAGTTCCAGTTCTAAGTCAACAATTTCTTTATCTC
>Ga0180732_1002342_pt1 | contig 10216 bp, 10 predicted proteins | sample KR11_01MetaG_FD_148674 | JGI IMG/M metagenome (GOLD analysis project Ga0180732, IMG submission 148674) | Groundwater microbial communities from the Olkiluoto Island deep subsurface site, Finland - KR11_0.1 MetaG | ecosystem: Environmental > Aquatic > Deep subsurface > Groundwater | place...
TAAATCACAAAATAAATGTATGGTGTGGCAATCCGGTTGCCTTTTGCGAGATGGAGGATTTAAGATGAACACTGTAAAATACATGAATGAAGAAGTTGTAATAAAAAAAGCAATGGGGATACTAATTAAGGAATTAGGCCCTGTAGAAGCTATTCGATTTATTACCATGCCAAAAATAAAAAGAATGGAAAGTGTGAGACGTCACAGAGAATGGCAGAAAATGCTGAACAAAGATAATTTTTTTGATGATGTCTTTTCAGGAGAATAAATTTGAGGTTTTTCCAGATATTTGGTTGATGTAAGCAGTTTCGTTTCTTTAAATTCCATAGCTTTCATAGTCTCTTTAAAATCACACACACTTAATATAATTGTTTAATGTGTTAGGTAGACACGCTTTCAGACCCCCTCTAAAAACACAAACCTCAGCCCCCCACCTGCTCCAAACCCCACCGTGCCTCTCTCCTCCTGCATCAAGAGAACGGAAAGCGCGCTTCCCCGCGAAGTGCACAGTTACCAATATCGTCAGCCACGATCTTTCGGAAGTGAACTATGCAGTCAGTGGAACCGTAATATGCAGTGCATCGTAATCAACAACAGGCATTTTCCTGACGTGATTTTTCCCTTGCTTAAGTTCAAGGAGACCCACACCTTCCAGGAAAGTGAGATCATTATGCACATTCGACTCCTTGCGCTTTAGCATCCTTGCCAGTTCGCTAATAGATTCCGGCCTCTTTTCCCTGATAATATGAAGCAGGCGCAGGCGCTCGCGAGTCAGAATTTTTCCAATATCCTCTGCCGTGCGCGCCATTATCTTATGGGGTTCTGGCTCATGTATCTCACCGCGCTTGACCCTTTCAAATAATTGATTCAGATGCTCCCCGTATTCTTCATCGCTCATAACTACAATTTCAACGTCTTTTAATTTCATCGATCTTCCTCCGATTATGTTCAATCAATCTCATTAACTCATTAATCAATTCTTTCGGACTGCTAAATTCTATCTCTTGAACATCATTTTCAAACAGATGTTTGTGGTCTCTTTTGTTGAGTCCTTTTATTATATGGGCATTATCGAAACGCATCAAAGTCCTCCATCCCTCACTCGTTGCAACACGGTAATTGAAACTGTATCTTACACCGTGTGGGATTTCAGATGATACCGGTACTTGTGTTACAGAGATGTCAATAATCTCGTCTTCGGAAAGTATTCGAGTCTCTCTAATGGTTCTTTCTGGCACAGGATAAATAGGATTTTTAAACTATATATAGTTATATGCTATTACCATATAAATAATAAGCGGAAAAAAGAAGCCAGAACAACAGACCACATCTGTACAGAACCCCCCCATAAAAACACAAACCCCAGCCCCCCACCTGCTCAAAACCCCACCGTGCCTCCCTTCTCCTGCATCAAGAGAACCGAAAGCGTACCCGCGAAGTGCCCCGGCAGCCGCGATACTGAACACAGGCGAACCGGAAGGCGCCGCAGTTTTACTATTTGAATAGTTAACTACTTAATGGTATAAATTAAAATATTCCCTCATGAATATAGAGATTTCGCCTGAATTGGAAAAGCTTTTTAAAAAATATGTTCTTGAAAAACATGGAAAATTAGGTGGGAATTTGGGGGAAGAATTGGAAAAGGCAATATCATTGTACTTGATCCAACAAAGCGCCATGAAAGCGTATGTTAAAAAGAGAAAAGGCAAGTTAGAGGCGTACAGGAACGAACAGACAGCATGAGCACCGAATTGGAAGCAAAAATTGAGAGCATGGAAGAATTGATCCGCGCAAAATTGCAGGATAATCCGGGAATCAATTTAATATAGTTAAAAGCCTTTAAATCATCTGATATGCATAGAGTCGGAATCGCGGATACCACATTCTCCCGTATCAATATGGGAAAAATAGCAATCGATGAACTCAAGAAAAATGCGTCTCTCCAGATAGAGCGCTACACAGTTCCAGGAGTAAAAGACCTTCCTGTGGCATGCAAAAAACTGATCGAGGAGAAAAAATGCGATATGGTCATGGCTCTTGGCATGCCCGGCTCACAGCCAATAGACAAAATGTGCGCCCACGAAGCCTCACAGGGGATAATTCAGGCTCAACTCATGACAAATACGCATATCATCGAGGTATTCGTGCATGAGGATGAGGCAAAGGACGAGACAGAGCTTGCCTGGCTCATGGAGAAGCGCACCCGCGAGCACGCGCAGAATGCGGTCAAGCTATTGTTCCACCAGGACAAACTGCAAAGGGAGGCAGGTACGGGGCAAAGACAGGGGTTTGTTGATGTCGGGGCGTTAAAATAGATTATTATACTTGCCAGCATTAGTGCTACTCATGGACCCATCAGACAGATCAGAGATATTGATCGCCGGAGTGATATTCGGTGTTTATATAGCATTCGTCCTTACAAGGCATATTTGTAATACTATCCCGGGGTTATGCACGGCATCATGGGTCATATTTGGGGTAATATTTATAAGCGCTTTGATATTCATAATGGTGAAGATCTTCAGCGCATAGATACTTTAAAGAAATGACACAAAAAAACTCCTCCCCTGATATCCACGAACTGCTTTTGCGCCTCGGCTACCGTGAGGCGGGCATCCGGAATATCATAGATGAACTTGACAATTTATTAAATGACATCGGGTTTTATGAACTTGAACAGAAAGCGAGAGCGGCGATAGATTCAAAAGACCAGGCAGGTCTTATCAACACCCTGAAAGAACTGATGAAGCGCCTGGAAAATAAAGGTATCTGCCGCCCCGATTATCCCACAGGTCTGATAAAACTCCTGGTCAATGGACTGGACCTGAGGGGTCAAGACATCTTTGCTGTCATTGATAACTCCCGCATATCCCATGAAGAAAAAATGAAAGAACAGGAATTCCTGGCATCATGCGCAGCCATCACCCAGCTCGGATATATTATTCTGAGCAGGTTCATCCATAAAGAAAAAGCTGCAAGTTCAGGTCCGCATGTCTTTATCATAATAGACGGATTCACACCAGATTCCTTGATCTTCGTGGATTTCAGCATCGATTCTATATTTGAGATAGATGCCGGGCTATATGAACAGAAAGAAAACAATTACTATTTGAAAAACCCGGTGTCAGATGATGAAACATCAAAACATATCGCACAGTATTACTCCAGTTTCCATGTTACTTCAGGAATTGGACTTTCCCATAATATCCATAACAACCTTGGCATGGCATACGACAGGGCGGAATTGTGCGGGAACGCGATCGAAGAATTTAACGTTGCTCTCAGGCTTGACCCAGGATATATCGAGGTCTTGAATAATCTCGCAGTCACTTATCACAGGATGGGTCTGGTCGATAAGGCGGTCGAAAGACTTAAGGAGGCGCTCAGGCTTAGACCCGGATATCCGGAGGCTCACTGCAACCTTGGGAACATCTATGCATCGGCAGGGAGGTTCGGGGAAGCGCTCGCAGAATTTGAAGCGGCGCTCACACTCCATCCCAATAATGCGCTCGTCCACTATGGTCTGGGGAACGTATATGCAGAACATGAAAAACTTTCCGATGCTATTAGAGAGTTCCAGGAAACATTAAGGCTTGACCCCGAAAATCTTCCTGCCCGCAGCAGCCTCGGAACGCTCTATGCCAGACAGGGCAGGCATGAGGACGCGCTCAGGGAATTTCAGGAAGCACTCAATCGAGACCCTGAACTGCCGGAAGTGTATCATGGTATCGGGAGCGTGTATTATGAATTGGGGAGTTTCGATAGATCGGCAAATGCATGGATACGGGCAGTGTATCTTGAACCTGAACTTCTTGAACATGTGCCCGATAAGCTGCTCCTTAAAGTAAAGCAGGGAGTTTCAAGAATAAAGTGAGGGCTCATGTCATCAGATAAGATAGTGATCAAGGGCGCCCGCGTCCATAACCTTAAGAATATAGACCTTGAGCTTCCACGCAATAAATTGATCGTGATAACAGGGCTTTCCGGTTCCGGGAAGTCATCGCTTGCTTTTGATACGCTGTATGCAGAAGGACAGAGGCGGTATGTGGAGTCTCTGTCAGCATACGCGCGCCAGTTCCTGGGTCAGATGGACAAACCTGATGTGGAATACATCGAAGGTTTATCACCAGCCATATCCATCGAACAGAAATCCACGAGCAAGAATCCCCGTTCGACAGTTGGCACGGTCACAGAGATCTTCGACTACCTGCGCCTGCTTTATGCAAGGATAGGAAAACAGCACTGCCCCAACTGCAAAAGTGAGATCACTCCCCAGACTGTTGAACAGATAGTAATAAGGCTCATGAATCTGCCTGAAGGCGCAAAGCTCCATGTGCTTGCCCCAATTGCGAGACAGAGGAAAGGCGAATACAAACAGATCTTTGAAGAACTTGCCTCTTCGGGATTCGCCCGCGTCCGTGTGGACGGAAAGATGCATGAATTGTCCGGGGAGATAAATCTTAACAAGCAGCAAAAGCACGATATTGATGTTGTGGTCGACCGGATCTCAATAAAACCAGGGATAGAAGAGAGGCTTGCGGATTCTGTGGCTACTGCGCTGAAGCAGGGGAACGGTATTGTCGTTGTTGAGGTGATCGGGGACAAAGAGCTTCTTTTCAGCGAGCATGCAGCATGCACGAAATGCGGTATCAGCTTTGAGCCGCTTGAGCCTAACATGTTCTCTTTCAACAGCCCGCGCGGAGCGTGCCCTGCCTGCCAGGGGCTGGGGAGCACGATGGAATTCGACCCTGACCTGATAATTCCTGATAAGAGCATATCCCTGGGTAAGGGAGCCATAGAACCCTGGGGATACGAGCACGGATATTATTTCCAGATGCTCCAGTCAGTGGCAAAACACTACGGTTTCTCACTAGATACACCTTTTTCTGAACTGAAACCCGAACACGTAGATGTGTTACTGCATGGAAGCAGTGAAGAAGTGCTTTTCAGGTATGTTCCGCGGGTAAGGGACGGGCTGTGGGAGCACAGGAGCGTTTTTGAAGGGGTACTCCCGCATCTGGCGCGCAAATACAGGGAATCGCAATCTGAGGAAGGGCGGGAAAGGATACAGCAGTATATGAGCATCAAACCATGCACGGTATGCAATGGCGAGCGGCTGAAACCTTCCAGTCTTGCAGTAACAGTGGCCGGGAAGTCCATTATCGAAACGACACGCATGTCTGTCAAAAAGGCGATAGAGTTCCTTAACAGCATCACTTTTTCTGAAAAAGAGGCGATAATCTCAAAACCAATTATGAAGGAACTGCGGGCTCGCCTTGGGTTCCTGATGGACGTTGGTCTTGATTACCTCACACTTGACAGGGCTGCCGGCACCCTGTCAGGCGGCGAGAGCCAGAGGATACGGCTTGCAACACAAATTGGTTCAAGCCTTGTGGGTGTTCTGTATATTCTGGATGAGCCAAGCATTGGTCTTCACCAGAGGGATAACGGCAGGCTGATAAACATGCTAACCCAGCTTCGAGACCTGGGGAATACGGTGATAGTGGTTGAGCACGATGAAGAGATGATACGCAGCGCTGATTTTATCGTGGACATGGGACCGGGCGCTGGCGTGCACGGTGGCGAAGTTGTTGTCACGGGAAGCCAGGATGATATCATTAAGTGTGAAAGATCCCTTACAGGGAAATACCTGAGCCATGAAAAAACGATAGCAGTCCCGGGCAAGAGAAGAAGGTCGAATGGCAAAATAACGATCGTGGGAGCAGGTGAGAACAACCTGAAGCAGATAGATGTAAATATCCCTCTTGGCGTGATGACATGCGTTACTGGTGTCTCAGGTTCGGGAAAGAGCACTCTTGTCAATGAGATCCTGTATAAGGCGCTTGCGCGGAGGTTCTACCATGCAAGGGATAAGCCTGGGGCGCACAGGGGCATAATAGGGCTTGAGAATATCGACAAGGCAATAATAATCGACCAGTCACCCATCGGCAGAACTCCGCGTTCAAACCCTGCAACGTATACCGGGGTTTTTACGCCTGTAAGAGACATGTTCGCAAAACTTCAGTCCTCGAAGGCTCGCGGATATCTGCCTGGACGGTTCAGCTTTAACGTGAAGGGCGGCAGATGCGAAGCCTGCAAGGGGGACGGTATAATCACGATCGAGATGCACTTTTTGCCCGATGTCTATGTGCCGTGCGAGGTGTGCCACGGGAAAAGATTCAACAGCGAAACCCTGGAAATTGTCTACAAAGGAAAGAACATAGCCCAGGTGCTGGATATGACAGTAGAGGAGGGACTTACGTTCTTCGAGAATATTCCCAGGATAAAGCGGCAGCTTCAGACGCTGTTTGACGTGGGTCTTGGATATATCAGGCTTGGACAGCCTGCAACCACGCTATCGGGCGGCGAGGCGCAGCGCATAAAGCTCTCCACTGAACTCAGCAAAAGGAGCACGGGAAGGACGCTCTACATCCTTGATGAGCCTACAACGGGTCTGCATTTTGCAGATATACAGAAACTTCTGGATATGCTCTCGTTGCTCGTGGATGCAGGGAACAGCGTGGTGGTCATAGAGCACAACCTGGATGTCATCAAGGTGGCTGATCATATCATAGACCTGGGTCCTGAAGGTGGGGATAACGGCGGGAGGATAGTTGCAGAGGGGACGCCTGAGAAGGTAGCGAGGATAGAGGGATCTTATACAGGGCATTACCTGAAAAAAGTGCTGGGGATGTAAAGTCCGGCTCACCGCCATACGTGGATATCGCTATGCGATATGCCTCGCAGCGTGTCCTTTTTCAGCCAGCGCGCAAACAGGGGAACCAGCATCATTCTTCTTTCTTCGTTCTCTTTTTTGGTTTAGTTTTGGGTTTATCTTTTGGTTTCTTTTCTGGCTTATCTTCAGTATCCATTTCCGGTTCTTTCACTGTCCCGTTCTTCTTCTCCTCTTCAAGTTTCTTCTGCCACTCGATGAAATTGCAGTGAGGGCATCCGATATCCCATGGACGCTTCCCTTTGGTAACGATCCTTATGAAATAAAGACCGTGCTGTTCACACTGCTTATCAGTGACCACTATCTGCCCTGCCTTGGGTAGTGGAAGGGAAAAATCACACTTCGGATAGCCAGAGCATCCAATGAACCGCGAGCCTTTCCTGGATTTCCTGATTATCAGGTCGGATGAGCACTTCTTGCAAATCCCGATAATACGGTCTTCGTAAAGACCGTTCCTGAGCGCTTCACTAATATGCTCTTTGTTCTTGTCCATATCCTTGAACACACCACCAAGCATCTCCCTGGATTCCTTTATCACGAAATCCTCAGTGTTCTTGCCTTCTGATATATCATCCATATCATTCTCGAGTTTGCTTGTCATCTCAGGTTTTGTGATGGTGTTTGCGTACGTCTCAAGCGCTTCGATAACAGCGTATGCTGTCCTTGTAGGCTGCAGGGGATTGCCCACAACATAAGCCCTGGAATAGAGTTTCGAGATGATCTCATGGCGCGTGGATTTTGTGCCCAGGCCCAGGTCTTCCATTATCTTTATCAGATGCCCCTGCCCGTATCTTGAAGGGGGCTGCGTTTTTTTCCCCACAAGGTTCGTTTCTTTGACCGTCAGTACCTGCCCTTCCACAAGTTTTGGCAGGATCCTGTCTTCAGGAACATTGTATGAGTAATACCATCGCCATCCCTGGTCGACCAGCCTTGTGCCATTCGCCCCGAAATCTTCGCCGCTTATATCAACGATAACAGACATGGTCTCCCATTTCGTTTCGCCTGCAAAAGTGGCAAAGAAACGGCGGACTACCAGTTCATATATCTTCCACTCATCTTCCCTGAGTTCGCTTCGTTTGGCAGGCGTTGCAGGGTGTATTGGCGGGTGGTCGGTGGTCTCTTTTTTGCCTCTTGTTGGTAGGAGTTCTCCAGCGAGGAGCTTCTTTGCATACTCATGGAATTCCGTATTCAAGAATGAGGCGAGAATGCCTTTAGTGTCAAGCAAGGCAGGATAAACAGTATTATCGGTACGGGGATACGAGATGAACCCGTTAACATAGAGATACTCTGCTATCCTCATTGCATTGGCTGGAGAGATGCCTATCGCGCTTGCAGCTCTGAGGAACTCCGTTGTATTGAATGGAGTTGGAGGCTTTTCGTTTCGTTTTCCTGTTTCGATGCTTTTGACAGTTCCTGTTTTTCCGAGTTTTGCGTGTATTGCTTCTGCTTCGGCTTTATCCAGGAACCGTCCTTTCTTATGCTGCGCCTCGAATTCTCCGCCGTTTGCCAGTATCGCATATATTTCCCAGTACGGAACAGGCACGAAAATATCCCTTTCTTTTTCCCGGTTCACCAAAATAGCAAGCGTTGGCGACTGGACTCGCCCTACCGAAAGGAACCTGTCCCCGTACCGTCCTGCGTTTATCGAAACGAATCTCGTCAGCACAGCGCCCCAGACAAGGTCTATGATCTGCCTGGATTCGCCTGCTGCTGCCAGGTTAAAATCGATCTTCGTAGGATGTGCGAATGCCTGTTTTATCTCTGCAGGGGTTATAGTGCTGTAATGCACGCGGTCTGCCGGAACATCGGGATTTACCTTCTGTATCACTTTCAGGGCTTCGACGCCGATGAGTTCGCCTTCCCTGTCGTAGTCAGTGGCTATGGTGAGATGCTTTGCTTCTTTCCCCAGTTTGCGAAGCGCTGTAACAATGTTGGCATGAGTTGGTGAGGTGTGTATCTCGGCATGGATAAGTTCCTTAAGATCAGTCTTTTGCCAGTTATTATATTCTTTCGGGAAATCCACTTCCACAATGTGCCCTGAAAGACCTATCACCGCTGTTTTATCGAATGAATAGGTGTCAACGCCGTTAATTCGTTCCTTTTTGGGTTTCTTTTCGGATAGTATCGCCGCGATCCTCTTTGCAGTGTCGTGCTTCTCTGTAATGATTAAATGCATCGTTTCCTCAGACCACTCTGGATTAGCCATTTAGTTACATAAATAGATTTGGGCTAAAAAAAGGGGAAAAAGTCAAATTATGACCTTTTTGGGCATCTCCACTCCGCGTATCTCTCAGTCGAACAAAGGCATCCTTGCAGCAACAAGATCCTCGAAATTCTTATCCGCATGCTCAAGGTACATCTTCTTCCGTTACGTTAACTGATTAAAATATTATTGTCTTTCAATCTTCAATAGTATATTCAAAAACAAGCTGCGCCACCACAAAAAAAATGATATCATATATGGCAAGTATCTGAAGCTCACCCCATATTTCAGAAATATCCCCTTTTGAGAGCAATGTCCCTGTCGCAGTCACAGCAGAAAGTATCACGGGGATGAGTACAGGGAACAGTATTACGGGGAGCAGTATCTCTCTTGTCCTTGTATTCACGGTGAGCGCAGAGAGAAGCGTTCCCACAAAGATGAAACCGAAAGTCCCAAGTATGATAACAAGTGCAAGACCTGGAATGTTCTTTAGGTCATAATTAAAGAGAACAACAAAGATAGGAATTGTTGTTATCTCCATCAGGAACATCAGTACGGCATTGGAAATGACCTTGCCGTTATATATCTCAGCCCTGTCCACAGGGCACAGCTTCAATCCTTCAAGGCAGCCTTCTTCCTTTTCTCCTGCGAACGATCTTGAGAGACCAAGCATCCCTGCGAAGGTGAATGCTATCCACAGCATCCCTGGCGCAAGCAGGTCTATGACCTTTTTATTGATGCCCTGGATGGGTATAGTCGACTCATTACCGAAAGCGAAGCTGAAAATGACCATTACAAGAAGTGAGAATATGATCATTGAATTGAGCATCTGCTTGGTGCGGAATTCCTGCCTTAAGTCCTTCATTGCTATCTCAAGGAACTTCATTTTCGCTCCTCCACGAACTTCTCATATATTGCCCTGCACTGGAGGAGGTCTTTTATCTCGCTCTGGCTCATTTCATGCGCGATCTGCCCGCCTGTGAGGATTATGGCGCGGTCGCACATCGATATTCCGCGCTCTATGTCGTGGGAGATGAGAACGCGTGTCTTATCGTGCGCGTTCGTTCCTGAGAGTATCCTGTCAAAAGTGGCGCTTGCGTGCTGGTCAAGACCTGTATAGGGCTCATCGAGGAATAAAATAGAAGGATCGTGGACAAGGGCTCGAGCTATGGAAAGGCGCTGCTTCATACCCCGTGAGAACGTCCTTACGCGATCGTTCTTCCTGTAGCTCATGCCGACCTGTTTCAGCAGGTCGTTTATCCGCTCTTCGAGGTCGCTTG
>Ga0180732_1002343_pt1 | contig 10211 bp, 8 predicted proteins | sample KR11_01MetaG_FD_148674 | JGI IMG/M metagenome (GOLD analysis project Ga0180732, IMG submission 148674) | Groundwater microbial communities from the Olkiluoto Island deep subsurface site, Finland - KR11_0.1 MetaG | ecosystem: Environmental > Aquatic > Deep subsurface > Groundwater | place...
ACAAGAACGATAGATTCAAATGGTAACATCAACCAGACATGGCAAAACCATACCGCAAGAACAGCTCCTGAAGTCACTATTCCGCCAGTAAAAGTTAAATTAACTTTTATTGTTACTGATAATAATCTACCAATAGCAAATGCAACCATTCAATCAGGCGGTAATTTCAGAGGCGAAACTAATGAAAATGGGACTGTTGCTTTTGAGGTTCCAATAGGAGTTTACAAATATGCGGTAAGGGAGAAAGGATATGTGAGAGCTACTGGAACAGTGACTGTGGCAGATGAAACGACCGTAAATGTAAAATTAACGCCGAGGAAATAGGTATAATTTCATCGAATTCCATTATAAAATTGCAACCCGGTTTAAGGTACGGATATGATTCGATGTTGTGTGCCAGAACAACGAACTCTGAAAGCAAACTCATGGAGTTTATGGATATTTCCAGGCTTGAAATTTAAGAAAAAATAAGACTGAGAACATACTCCATTTACATCCTCATCATTACACAGTGCTGTTCATACTGCAAGGCATAGGAATTTTTCATATGCAGACTTTTTGCTTTTCATTCGCAAACATTATGGCTTCTCACAAGTGTGGCGGCTCAGTCCGTCGCTATCCCCTCGCTCAGCGTTTCCTGGACAATCTCCCTGACCACTTCCCTGAACTCCGGGTCATTGTAATCGAAGCCTGTAGCCTGACCGGGATCCTGAGATATTTGCTGGTCTGAATACCATGCAGGCGGCTCCCCCTCACCTAACACTGATTCCTGTTCGGACACCGAGCCTTCAACCACATCCCGTAGCTCACTTATGTTCCTTGGCCCTATGTAGTTTTTACCCGATATCCCCTCCCATCCCACCCCTGTAATGAGCGGGTTGGCTATTTGCGCCATCTCCTCATATCTTGCATCCCTTGTGATCAATATGCGGTTCTTGACCGCTTCCGGAGTCCCTGGCATGAAACCCACCACGGGACCATAGCTCTTCATCGCCGCATAGTAAGCGGCAATCTTCTTGAGGTCAACCAGTTTCTCGATATCTTCCGGTTTTGCAAGTTCTGATCCCTTGCCGTAGCGAACCGCATACTTGTCATAGCCGCCAATGTCCATCGGCTGGAACCTGGACAGATCCGTGCCCTGCACCGGCAGTTCGAACTCCTTCCCCTGCTCCGCATCCCTCAGCCCGGATACCTTATCATACAGCGCCCTGTACTCAACCAGTGCAGCCTCGATGACCTTTATCTGCGCTTCTGATGCTGGATCGCTGTATCCCTTCGCCCTGGCGTTTTCTACTTTCTTCTTCTCTCCCCTGAGATCCTTTTCTGCGCTCGTTATTGCCGCCCTGACAGTGTTCAACTGCCGATTGTACATCTTGATGTTCGTAGATTTCCTGAGATCGTACCTCTTCTTTTCCTTCTGAGCCTTATTCTCAGGACGACCGCTATTATCCAGGGTTCGCGCATTGATTTCCTCCACGCCTGCAGTGTACTCCGCCTCATACCTGCCCCATGCCTCTTCCCGCTGGAGTTCACGTTCCGGAAGGTTCTCAATATATAACTGTGCGCTCAGCCATTCCAGGTTCTCTTCCCGCGTCTGAGTGATGAAGTTCCACGGCAGGGGCGCTCCGCCGAGTTCTGCAGGATAGAAATGCCCGCCCTGAAGCTGTTCGAACTTGCCCGATATCCCCGACTGGGCGCTTGCCCAGTTGTCTCTCTGCATTAGCGCTAACCGCTGCCTTCTCTTCCATTTTGCCACCTTATGAGGTCTTAAACGCTACAGGATGTTTGAATGTCAGCGTGAAGGTCTCCATTGCAACGCCACCAGCGGCAACATTGTCGTTCATCTCATTTACCCTGGCTTCCTTGTATATGCGGTAGCTTACCGGGTTGGTATTCATGTACTTCTTGGCGATGACCATGTAAGAATCGTTCGTGGCATTATTATTGAGCTTCGTCATCAGGTCGTGGTTTGTTGCCTGCGCGAACGCTATGTTCAGTGCGCCGACTCTCTGCACCACATCCACCGTAACAGCATCGTTGCCGAGTTCTGCTATCTCTATGGTCTTTGTAGAGACCTGCATCTGGATTGCCTGCTGCACGCTGTATGCGCCGTTCTTGGTTTTTGGCATGTATATCTGCACTACCTGACCTGCAGTGCATGCCGGGATTGTTACCTCGGCAGGGGTCACTGAAGATATTGTGATATCTGCCGGTGCTAGCTCTACGTTATCGACATAGACCCTGGTATATTCCGGATCCGTCTCCCCGGCTTTGCTCACCATTGTGAATGCTATCTGCGCTGCGGTTGCAATGAACTCTTTAAACTCAGCGTCATAGGTTTCTATGACGACATTCTTCCCTTTAGTTACCTGTACCATATCTTGGAGTCTCCTTTCAAAGAGCGTACACTCTTTTTCAATGAGATGTGGGGATTGTATTTAAAAAGTAACTTACTATTGTATTATCGGAGTAATGTCACGGACTCCGCACTGGAAGGTTCGGAGCATCTGCGTGGATGCTCGTGGCTATTTCGTACTCAGATTGCTTATTTTCAGCTTTTCTTTTCAGCCGCAGAAATGCATTTCGGTGGAATTTGCTCCATATGTTCTTTTATCTGGGATGACCTAACATCAGTCTGTTTGTTAAGCCAGTTTATTACTTGTTCTCTTTTATCATGAGAGTCCAAAGTAGTAATAAATTTATAATGACTTTTCAAACCCTTACTACGAATTACTTCGATAGAATTAATTAATGTTTCGATTGTGACACGCAACAGAGTGAAATACTCCTTATTACTCGTAATTCTAAGTTTGCTACCATGAACTATTTCTGATCTCAGTTCATATATGAATAGAATATTTGCAGGATGTGTAAATCCCTTATCAACAATGGTATTCAGCAAGAGCATACGAGATGCCAATGCCTCTCCTTTCCTCTTATCATCAGAAGTAGTCAATATTGTTTCTAATGCTGTTGATAAAAAGATGATTTTGATATCCGAATCTTCTTCTTCGATACCACGTCCAATCCATGTTAAAGCTCTTACAAAACGATCTCTTAATTTTGATTCAAGCTTACCTTCTTCCAGCAGCTCTGAGATGTTACTAATAAATTTGTTAATGCTTTCCCCATAATCTTTGTCGATTCCTGTTAAAATTGGTTTATATTTTGTTTTATATTGTACACCAACGAATGAAGGAATAATCTTCGTCCTGTAAACAATAAACTCCCCTTGCTCGAACAGCAAATTATTATCATAAAGGATTTCCTTGTGATTTGTTGAAATTGATGCTTGTAACATCCGAATAATAAAATCGGCTTTAATTTTTGCTCTTTTAACAACTAATTCTGAACTATTGCCTTTTTCTAAAATGATAGCACCAGTTTGATCCACAATTTTTTCAAAAATATTATCATTGAATGCATTAGACTCGTTCTTTATCCCAAATTCTTCAAGGAAGGAGCCTTTCAGTTTCTTCAGGATTATGTCGCCAAACTTAAACTCTGAATCCTTTACATCTAAATTTAAAATAGGGATTAAGACCTCATAATCGTCAAGTGGTTTTGATAAACTTTCTAAAAATGCTTCGATTTTTTGTTTTGATTTTGTTGAATCCATATATATTTGATAATCAGCTATTATTTCACATGTAAAATGCCAAAAAGCGTCTTCTAATTCTCGGTCTTTTAAATATTCTAGGACTTTCTCACCTCTTAATCCAGCGAAGACTTTAAGGTATAACCAATAATATTTATCATATAAAATGAAATCATTACCGTTTGACCTGTCAATTTTAATATCATCCGGTACATAGCACGACATAACTGCGCTTTCCCCAGTTATTTCATCTTTTGGGTATTCTAACGTAAGCTTTCCGGAAAAATCATAAATTAAATTTTTTGTTGTTTTGCTTATTCCATTCATTTTTTTCAAGTTGTATTTTCAAGGACTTAAATATTTAGTTATTCGAAAAACAATCAATTTCATTTTAGGACACAGTTTTTCTTTCCAATGCTTTACAGCAATTTCCAAGATTTTTTTCTTTCAATTATTTAGGCGTCTGTATCCAACTTTGAAGGAAATTCTTCATATTCCTATCTCCTTCTTCGAGAAAAAAAATCCATCACCTTCAGTCACTGACCTCGGATTGAAATCCGAAAGGCATCGGGGGGATGCTCGACGGTTTTGCATTTCCTTAGATTTTCTTGTTTTCTAAGAAAAAATTCAGGCGAAGGGCTGTAATTTGAAAGAGCGCGTTACAGTTTATTAGTTACAGCATCGGTGAATCCAACATATGGATATTTAAAAGTCTTCCATTCATTTTTAATGTCAAAAAATTCTATTTCCTGATATGCAATGTGGATTATCAGCCCTATAAATTTAATTTTAGCATACTTTGAACTGGACGAGTAAGTTTTCAAACTATCTTTAAATTGTTTTAGTTGAGCTGCCTTTTTTTGATATCTAATATCGCTTTTTTGACCTACATTAAAATTTCTCATTACATTCAAAATATAACCCTTCTTGGAATTCTTAAGTTTGAATGCGTCATTTTCCAGATGGTCTCCACACATATCTTTTGCGCCACTCTTTTCTGTACCTATCTCTATTGCAATTAAGGGATCTAGGTACTGCTCCTCGATTTGGAATTGCCAGCCGTCGATCAACTTTATTTCATCTGGATCAAGAATGGCTATATCGACTCGATAAGCGTCTGGTTCATTTATGCCATATTCCATTTGTAAAGGAGGAACGCTTAATGCATCGATCAAATAAGATTCTTCTGAACCTAACTTATCTATATTTTTTTTGTATCGTTCATATATACTTGTTGGAATAGGTTTGGAGAGTTCTGGGCATTTAACAAGAAGTTTCGCAACCAGTCTGACTTGTAAACTCTTTTCTGAAAAATGGAGAAGTGGATTTTTTGATAGATCAAATATAAGCTCCTCTATAGATTCTTTAACACATTTCTCAAACATATATCTCAACTTCCCGCAATTTCACACAACCACATTAAATCTGGATCACTTAAAGCTGTTCATTTTAACCTTTCCTCCACTAAATAGATGCTGCTACCTTTTTGTGCAAGGTAATGTAGACTATCGGGGGAATAAAAGTAAATCCCTGAGCCAACGATGCTATCGTACTGCTTCCCCTCTTCTTTCCCATCCACTACTACGAACCACTTATTGCCCAGTTTAGCCCTATAAGCCACATGCTGGCTATCCGGGCTGAAGATTAGATTGTCTACATAATCGTACTGCCTTCCCTCTTCCCCATCCACTACCGTAAACTTCTTATTATCCGATCTAACCTCAAAAGCCACATGCTGGCTATCCGGGCTGAAGATTAGATTGTCTACATAATCGTACTGCCTTCCCTCTTCCCCATCCACCACCACAAACTTCTTATATTCCAATCCAGCCACAAAAGCCACATGCCGGATATCCGGGCTGAAAATTAGATTGTCTATGGAGTCGTACTGCCTTCCCTCTTCTCCATCCACCACCACAAACTTCTTATATTCCAATCCAGCCACAAAAGCCACATGCCGGATATCCGGGCTGAAAATTAGATTATTTATATCATAGTACTGCTTCCCCTCTTTCCCATCCACTACTACAAACCAGTTATTGCCCAATCTAGCCCTATAAGCTACATACTGGCTATCAGTACTGAAGATTAGATCATCTATTTCATCGTACTCCTTCCCCTCTTTCCCATCCACTACCACAAGCAACTTATGGCCCAAGCCTTTATCAGCCACATAAGCCGCATACTGGCTGTCCGGGCTGAAGATGAGCTTCTTTATGTCGTATTGTTTCTCCTCTTTCCCATCCACGACTACAAACCAAATATACGACTTATTGCCCGGTTTAGCCCTAAAAGCTGCATGCTGGCTATCCGGGCTGAAGATGAGATCGTCTACGTCATCGTACTCCCTCCCCTCTTTCCCATCCACTACTACGAACGACTTATTGCCCAAGTTAACCCTATAAGCCACATGCTGGCTATCCGGGCTGAAGATGAGCTTATCTATTTTATCGTACTCTTTCCCCTCTTTCCCATCCACGACTACAAGCAACTTATTGCCCAAACCTTTAGTCACATCGGCTACATAAGCCACATGCTGGCTGTCCGGACTGAAGATTAGGTCGTTTATGTCATAATACTGCTTCCCCTCTTTCCCATCCACTACCACAAGCAACTTATGACCCAAGCCTTTAGCCACATCGTCCACATAAGCCACATGCCGCCCATCCGGGCTAACTTTGAAGGATCCACTTATCCATGAAGAAAAATTGATTTGGGTAATAAATTTTTCAGATACTACTCTATTTGGGGATTTTTCCTCTATATTTGGAGATTTTTCCAAACAGCCTGTTATACCAATGTAAACAAAAATAATAAACAAAAATAACACCATATTTTTCTTGGACATTTTCAACCTTCTTTTCCCTATTATTTCTTGTACCTCACAATCCGATTTTGCCAAATAGAATTAGGGAATATCTTGTCTCTCAAACAACTAAAGGCGTATAGTCCGTTCATGTCTTCATACTCTCCGAACTCAATTTAGTGGAATATATAATACTGGATGTAATTGTATAATCTATTTGTATAAATATTTTTTCAATCTCTTCGAGATTTTATTCCGAGAACCCATTTCAACAAGAGCTTTTAACATTAACTGCGCCTGATTTTCAGTTTGTAGATGGTTGTTCTGGCATCCGTTTGCCTCTTGGGAGCATGAGAACGAGCGCGTGGGAGCAGTCACAAACCCCGTACGATGTACGAAACCTGTATATGGCGTTTTTACTAAAAGAGTTATATCACTTGATTATAACGAAGTAATATATTATAAAACTATTGTTTGACTCAAAAATATACTCGATGCTATCAAATTTGATGTTGGGGTGGGTGCATAGGTGCAGATGTTCAAGGATTCATTTTGCTATGAATTCCATAAAAACTATTCGCGCCTATTTTTGGCGCTTGAAAAGTGCTCTTCAGGCTTACTATCGCTCATACGAGCATGAGGACGCCCATCGTTTGCAACCTCAGTAATAAGCATCATTCCACCTTACCTCGATTGTGCAGTTATGGCTCGAACTTGAGTCATCGCCATAAACGAATGTATTCTTCCCGGCATCTGCCTCCGGCACTGTGCCGCTTATGTTGCCCGACCTGCTGCCGTTTATTGATACCGCGCCATCCTTCGATACGACCATGACATCGCCCGGATCAAGCGTTCTGTACCACTCCATCCTGTCTGCTCTGTTGCTTATCGCTGGATTTATGATAGCGCCAATAGCGGTCAGCGTCCATTCGGGGTGTTGTTGGGGAACCCTAACTCCTTTGGCGTATAAGACACACCATTATTCCAGGTATTTGTTATTACGTGCTTTACCAGGTCATCTGTATTGTTGAATACGGCCATTTGTTAGAAGGTATTGTCCTGTTCGTATATTAAATTTGACTTACTATTGTATTACAATAGTAATAGTTATATATGATTAACAAATATAACATGGTATGGAGAATCAAGGAACTGAAGACATAGAACTGATAGGCTTGCGGTGTGTGAATGCCAAACTGTACCAAAGATTCCGTGTGCGTTGTGCCGAAAAGAAGATCAACTATGGGACTGGATTCGAACAGGCAATAAACGCATGGCTCATTGCTTCGTCTGGTGATGACCTGTTGTCCCAGCCGCCTTTTGATACGATAAATCCCAATGTAATAAACGAATTCCGCTCGCGGTGTAAACGCCATGGGTTTGACATTCTCCCTGGCATCGCCGACGCAATGGTCGTCTGGATACGCAATTATGCCTACACCGACCCATATCCTTCCGAGGACAACGGCAAGGTTGGCAAAAAGAAACGGAAGGCGTGAATATGGCTGAAGTCGCAGGGAACTTTGCATCTGTCAGCATGATCCTTGATAAGCTCGGCGCAGAATGAATGAAAAGTCTTAACAATTACTTCCTTTCCCTGAAGGAGTTTCTCGACTTTTTCGCGCATGTTCCTTGCAGCTTCTTTGGAGAAGGTGAGGGCGAGGATCTGGGAGGGGGCGATGTTTTTCTTTTCCACCATGTACGCGATCTTTGCGGTTATGGTCGTGGTCTTGCCTGTGCCTGCGAGGATCAGTTGGGGGCTTGTGTGTGTTTGATGGCTTCAAGCTGGCGGGGTTTTAGGGTTGAGAGGAGGGAGTTTAACATATTACGGTGACCCCGATTATCATTATTCTTAGCTCAACGCAAGCGACTTATACACAGCATCGATTGGATCCTCATAAAAAGATATCTGGAATTTACTGAATAAATCAGGAGGTACTGCTGCAATTTTTGAAGCCGCTGATATTGGAATTAAAACTTTCTTAGCCCCTGCATCCAGACAAACCTGTAGGAGGTCAGATAAGTTCTCAATATTACTGATAGAACCGCCAATAGTAATTGTACCCAGTACTACAGTTTGTTCCTGTAATGGCTTCTCTAAAGCGCCCGAACATAAACTGAGGAAAGCTGCTAATGCAAGATCATCAGACATTCCCACACCAGTAAGATCCTGTACATTTAAGTGGTAGTCTTTTTCTTTAGTAGATATACCATGACTCACTGATTTTGCATTTGCTTTGAAATAGTTAAATGCAGTTTGAATAGCTTCTTTAGCTTTTGGACTCGAACCAAGACCTGATTTTTCATATTTTCCAGAACCTGAAACAACTTGTAACTCTATTTTGTACACACCGATCTTGCTTGAAGCAGCTCCAGATACGGCATAAACTTGTCCTGGTTTAGTAATCCCTACAGGAATTATCTTATTCCCGCCGCTTTCCGGGACAGTTACGAAATGTTCTGACAAATCCTTATTATCGATATAAGAGAAGTTGACATCGAAAAACTCTATCCCACCGATTTTCTTTAATTGCTCTTTAACCCTTCTCCTACCTATCAACGCATATTCCAATATTTCCTGAGCTTCATCTTTGGATATGTTCTCATCAGGATATATGAGCTTCATTAATCCAGAGTATGTTTTTTTCACTGCAATGACATCTCTCTGATTCAGATTATTCCCAAGCTTGAAATAATTAAACATATTGTCACTAAATGACCTTTTTCTCATTTCCCTTAAGAATTCAGCAAAATAATCCACTATAAAACCAAATCTGTCGGTGAAGTGTTGTGGTCTGAACTTTGGAACCTCCCATCCTGGCAAATAATAGTGGATCCTATCAAAAAATGCACTGTCGTTGTTCATGCCTTCGGGGAAGGGTGCAAAAAGATGGAATGTTTTTAGTAATGATGAAATGCTCTGGTTGATATTACCTACGAATACAACAGATGCATTCGCATTTATCTGATCTTTTCCCCTGGCAAAAGAACCAGATGCCATATAATCTTTGAGTATCTGGATCCCGTCCTTGTCTTTGAACCTTATCCCTGCGACCTCATCGAAAGCGACAACATCCCACATTCCCACGAGTCCTACCTGTCTTGTACTCATGTTATAGAATAGATTTGCTACTGTAGTTTGTCCTCCAGATATCAATATTGTGTTGGGGGAGATTTCCTTGTAAACATGAGATTTTCCGGTGCTTCTAGGCCCGAGTTCAACCATGTTATAATTGTTTTCAACAAGAGGCACAAGACGTTCCAGTAAATGCCATTTGACAGGATATTCAAGTTGTGTGGGTTCCATTCCTATGGTTCTTATAAGGACGTCGATCCATTCATCTTTTGTGAAACTTTTTCTCTTTTCTATGAAATCATTTATGTTCACATTTGGTATCTGTATTGGTTTTAAGCTGGAGATCACAAATGGGGAAGGAGAAGATTCAGTTGAATATTCCATCTTGATGATGCACCAGATACCACCACCAAGCAATTTTTCATACTTTTTTACATACTCTGGCTCAACTTCCACTTTCATGATGCCGAGATTAGAAAACAATGCTTCGTATACATCCCGTGTTTCATTAAGTCGGACTGTGACTTTGTCTATTATTGTGTAGTATCCAGTCTCTCGTATTTTTGATTTGATCAGTTCAGCTTCATCAGGGCGTACGTAGTTTTCGGATAAAATCTTTTTTACTTTCTTTACTCCTTCCTTGATTAGTTCTTCATCATCTGTTGCGCAGTTTGATCCCAGGAGGTACTCCAGAACATAAACCGGGACGTTGTGACCGACCTTCATAAGTT
>Ga0180732_1002344_pt1 | contig 10210 bp, 10 predicted proteins | sample KR11_01MetaG_FD_148674 | JGI IMG/M metagenome (GOLD analysis project Ga0180732, IMG submission 148674) | Groundwater microbial communities from the Olkiluoto Island deep subsurface site, Finland - KR11_0.1 MetaG | ecosystem: Environmental > Aquatic > Deep subsurface > Groundwater | place...
ATAGAGCCTATGGTGAATTTACTCAATTAGACCTGGAGATGTCCTTTGTTAACCAAAACGATATTATTACTTTGGCTGAAGATTTATTTACAAATATGGTTAAAGAACTGTTTCCGGAAAAACACATCAGTCAATCTCCTTGGCCACGACTATCTCATAAATTTGTCATGGAAAAATACGGCACTGACAAGCCGGATTTAAGAAAAAATAAGAAAGATATCGACGAACTGGCTTTTTCCTGGACCATTGATTTTCCTCTTTTTAAAGAACAAACTGATGAAGATTATTTTTATGGATCAGGAAATGCTAAGTTTGCTCCTTCCCATCATATGTTTACTTCTCCCCATCCAGAAGATATTCTTCTTTTAGATAAAGATCCTTTAAAAGTCCGCGGATTGCAGCACGATCTTGTCTTAAACGGCTTTGAGGTCGGTGGCGGTTCAATCAGAATCCATCAACCAGAGGTACAAAAAAAAGTTTTTGACTTAATCGGATTTACTGAGGAACAAAAAAAACAGTTCAACCATATGCTTGAGGCTTTTACCTATGGCGTACCACCCCACGGAGGAATTGCTCCCGGGATTGATCGTATGCTATATGTTATATTGGGCGAGCCTTCAATCCGCGAAGTAATGGCTTTTCCAGCTTCCTCAGGTGGAAAAATTTCCGTCATGGAAGCTCCGTCTGAGGCAACTGATGAACAACTGAAAGAATTGGGAATTAAGGTTTCACTCCGTTAATATGAAAATCCGATTTTATTTTCTCTTTACATTCTTTACCCTGCTTTTTTTATTTTATCCAGGAGATTCGTATTACTTCCATATCTTCAGCTATAACCGCCCTTTATTTGCTGAAAATAAATCGCCGGTAAAACTAAAGATCGAACCTGTTCCCTATTTAAAAAATCCTTACTCTCAACCTTTAATATCTGCTCAGGGTGTCTACATTATCGATCTTCCTTCATTTACGCCTATATATCAAAAAAATCAGAAAAGTCGCTTTCTACCTGCTTCAACGACAAAAATCATCACTGCCTTAGTAGCTTATGATATCTACAACCCCAACGATGTTATCACTATTAAAAAAACTATTTCCAACGGACAGACAATGGGACTTTATATTGGTGAAAAAATCACTGTAGAAAATTTACTCTACGGAACATTGGTTCATTCCGGTAATGATGCTGCCTATGTCCTGGCTGATAATTATGGTTATGATAAATTTATCGATTTAATGAATAAAAAGGCTAAAGAAGTAAATATGGAAGACAGTCATTTTGAAAATCCTGATGGACTTGATGAAAATGATCAGTATACTACTCCATTTGATCTTGCATTAGCTGCCCGTTATTTACTTAAAAATAATTATCTGGCTAAAATTGTCTCCACCAAAGAAATTATTATTTCTGATGTCGACTTTAAATATTTTCACAAACTGTCAAATGTAAATATATTACTTGGAGAAATTGCCGGCATTGGCGGTTTGAAAACCGGTTTTACTGAAGCCGCTGGTGAAAATCTTATTTCTTTTTATAAAAAAAATGGTCATCAATTTGTTATTGTTATTTTAAGAAGTGAAGACCGATTTACTGATACAAGAAATGTAGTTAAATGGATAGAAGAAAACGTAGATTATATTACTTTATTGTAGGTATTCTTCTTGAACTGCTGTCACATAAGCGACAAAATCATTATCGCCAATAAATACGTAGACCGGTTGTAAAAAACGTTGGTAAATATCTGGATCAAAGTAACGAAGTTTCATATCTTTAATAACAATATTTTTTTGTCCCTGGGTTCCAGCTACAATTATTCCTTTGCCATCTTTTAATTCTTCCCAAGCTTGATCTCCGGTTTTTACGGGATATATCCCAATCTGATCCTCTGATTTTTCAAAAAAAGACACTTGCCCTCTGATAATTTTTTCCTGATCTTTATCAAAAAATAATATTAAATAATTTTGACTGGTAAAAAATTTGGGAGTGACAACAGATGTTGCCTCTATATCCGGCCGAAAAAAATCAATTTCAACTGCTTGGGCTTCTGATTGTTTTTCTACATTAACAAAATCTTTAATATATTGATTATATTTAAGATAAGTAATATTATTATTACCACGTGCTAACTCTTCAGGATATCGACCCATTGTCTTTAATAAATTAATGGCTTTATTTTCAATTTCTGTTTTGGATAATATTACCGAACTTGACGCAATTAAATTTGGATCAACATCAGACTCAAAATTAAAATTAAAATTTCCTATGTCAATTGTTAATTTATGGTTGTCTGAAGAAAAAGTGGCTAGACGATCGACTAATTTATAGTTTGCCTTATCTAAATCAAAGCCAAAGTTCCTAGCCATTAGTAATATTTTTTCTTTATAGCCGAAACGGGTAGGAATCTGAGGCAGATAAAATATTGAGGCAGTATCGGTAGCTGTCACTGGTTGTCCTTCAATGGTGTCTAAGATAAAAGAAAGATTTGCACTTGTGGTCGCTATTTGAATCTTTGGTTTATCAATTTTTCCAAAAATTAAATTAGTGGTAATAACAACTGGTTTATTTGATTCTAAATAGATAAAATATAGTTTAAAAGAATAAAAAATAATCAGAACACCTAATATTCCCAGGATAATATATGGCAAGGCTTTTCTAAACCAATATGATAATTCTGTTAAGGACATATTAAAAATATTATTCACTACAACAATCGAACATTTTACTGATCATTTTACTCAACTTACCCAAAAAATCATTTTTTAAATATTGTATCGGTGTTTCCTTGTCCTTCCGTAGTCCCGACTCAGTCGGGACTAAGGAGGATCCTTTATTATCTTCTTTCAAATTAACTGCCCAAAAAAGATTATAAAGATCCCAAGATTTTTTGAAAAAATCATGAGCCTGCACATCTTCTCCTTTTGCCTGAGCTTTAGTTCCTACCTCCATTAATCTCATCGAGGCGGCCAGCAAATGTTTGCTTATGCACCAGACTTCTCCTTCATAATCTTTGATTATTTTTTTCAAAAGTTCAACTCTCATTGCCCGCACTTCTTTCAAGATATCAAAATATTTTGTTTTGCTGGTTTTTTCTGCTGTAAAAAACAAGTGCTCTTCAATCGAGATTAAATTCATTATCGCAATCGAAAGATCTTCATCGGACGAAAGATCCAATTTTTCACCATTTTCTAATTTTTTCATCTTATTTAAAAGCTCTTTTATTTTTGTCTCTGAATCCATATTTTTGTCCTTTACTGTCATCCCCTCGTAGGAGGGGATCCAGTCTATTAATTTCAATATTGTAATTTTAGTCTAGATTCCCGCCTTCGCGGGAATGACAAATAGTTAACTTAAATTAACAATTTAAAAAATATTGTCGTTAATATTAATAATACCAGAGGAACGACTACTTTTTGATAGGGAAAATATACCTTGTTTTTATTTGATTTTCGTAACAGTTTATCTATACTAATTGCTAGCATTGCTGTAAACATTCCAACCGTCATCCCAAAAACAATTTTATCAATTCCTAAAAACTTATTTCCAGGATGGTTCATCTGCTTGGTATAAGCTAAATAAACAATTGTCAGTGCATAAAATCCTAAAGACCAGAAGATGGGATTATTAACAATCTTTTTTTTAATACCTGAGGCAATCCAAAAAGCGATAGCAGTATTAAGCCCTGAAAGCCAGATGGAAACTAACAGATCATCAATTCCTAATTTTTTCGCCAGTATCAATCCTCCACCAACTGTGATCACACACACCGGACACTGAGCATAGACTGGAGTAAACATAACTATTATGATAAAATTTTTTTAAGGAATTTACAATTACAGCAAACCTATGAAACCTTGTCTATTGTTTATAACATGTAAAAACCAAGAGGAAGCTGATAATATCAGCAATATTTTGTTACAAAAAAAACTAGTCAGCTGCATTAAAAAAATTCCGATTGATTCTTCTTATTTATGGAATAAAAAAATAGAGTCTAATAAAGAAATTTTAATGATTATGGATTCTATCGAAGATAATTTTCAACTTATAGATGAAGAAATCAAAAAGCTCCATAGTTATGACGTGTATACGTTATTTATGACAAAGATCGATAAAGTAAACAAAAAAGCTCTCTCTTGGTTAAAGCAAGAATTAATACCTTTCTCTCAGTCACCCTAAGGGTGACTAGGCACGAAAAATATAAATTCTTTAGAAGATAAGTAGTATATTGTGATTTTTACCTTGTTATTATAATCTAAACGTATCATTTTGTAGCATATAGTCCATTGACTTTTCCATTGGACACCTTTAGGGTGTATTTATGACCATACACCGACCCATATTAGTTACCGGACAAATTTATCATCTTTATAATAAATCAATTGCTGATGCAACAATTTTTAATGGTTTAAATAATTTAAAACGAGCAATAAGTTTGGTTGATTATTATCGATTTAATCAAAGAATTAGATTATCAAAATTTTATTCTTTGCCCCAATCAGGACAGCAAAATTATTTAAAAGAAATCCGCTCGACCACTCCTCTTGTAAATTTCTATGCTCTTTCCTTTATGCCTAATCACTATCATTTTCTATTAAAGCAGTTACAAGATAATGGAATCAAAAAATTTATCAGTAACTTTCAAAACAGTTATTCTAAATCTTTTAATTTAATAAATAAAAGAGAAGGTTCATTATTCCTTCATAGTTTTAAAACTAAAATTATTACTAGCGAGGAAATATTTATTCATGTTTGCCGCTATATTCATATAAATCATGTCACTTCTTATCTTATCGAATTTGATCAATTAAGAACTTATCTTTTTAGTTCCTATTCTTGGTATTTAAACAAAAATATAAATAGATTCGTTAATACTGATTTAATGATGAATCACTTTAAAACCAAAAACAGATTTATTAAATTTCACGAAAATCAAGTCGACTACCAAAGAAGATTAAAAGAAATTAAAAATATATTACTCGAATGAGGCTAGTCACCCTAAGGGTGACTAAATATTTCAAAAAATGATATAATTTTACTTGTAAATTTTGCATAGTCGGGGTGGCGGAATTGGCAGACGCGCTAGCTTGAGAGGCTAGTGCCCGCAAGGGCGTGGAGGTTCAAGTCCTCTCTCCGACACATTCATTTCCTCTCAATCGTGTAAACGTAAGGATAATACAAAAATATAGCGGGAGGATCGTCGGCCATGATTCTTTGCAAATCATAATAAATTTTTTCTCTTTCTTCTATGTCGACTGTCGCCCGGCCATCTTCAAGTAATTTGTCGACTTTGACATTGTTGTAATTACTAATATTGCTTTGAGTCTGAGTCGAATGCCAAAAATAATATTGATCCGGATCGGTCGGGACTTTCAAATACGCCAAAAACAGATCAAAAGAAGTCGGTTGTTCATAAGTGGCTAAATTTAACTCGGTGTTAAGACCAATGCCTTTAAAATCTTCAACTAAACTATCAGCTATATCATAGTATTCATAGTAAGTAACTAAGTTTAACTTGGCTGCTTCTGTTGATTCTATTGTTTTACTAATTATTTTTTTAGCCGTTTCTAAATCATAGCTGTTACTTTTTAAATCAGCATTATATGCCCAAGAAGTAGGAGGAATTGATCCTTTAGCGATCTCGCCGTTAACTTCTAATTTTTGATAATCTATGGACATTGCCATAGCGTCTTTAAAATCTTTATTAGTCAGTATTTTATCTTTGCCATTGAGAAAAATCGTTAATAATTTACTATAATCAACTGTTTTTTTAATTTTTGTATTTTTCCAACTTAAAAAAGTATCGGCGACTGATTTTTTATACAAAGTTATCTTATTTATTTCGCCTCTTTTGTAAGCATTAATTAATTGATCTTCGTTATTATAAAATTTGTAACGAATGCCGGTTAAATTTTTTGTGTTAGGTACCAAAGACAACTCTTTTACATATCCATAAGACATTTTAATTTTTCCTGTTTTATAAAAACCAGCCACACCAATCAACGGATATCTAATTAACGGTTTATTTAGAAAGGTGGGGAAAATTCCCAAAGGTTTTTGCAAATAAAAATCAACTGTTTTATCATCAACGACCGCCGTTCTTACATCTTTAAATTGATAATCAATATCAGAGGCCGTAAATTTTTTATTATCACTCCAAAGAAGATTATTTTTTAGATGAAAACGGTATTCTTTCCCCTCGGCCCTCGCCTCCCATGAATTGGCTATGACTGGAATTATCTCTCCTTTATCAGTCATCATCACCAGACCATTTGAAATTTTATTTATTATTTCATCCGGAATGCTATGAAGATCATAATTTCCTATCATACCGATTATTTCTTCTTTAAATAAAGCAATTTTCATATATGGAGACATCGATAAAATTCCTACTATTCCAATAAAGCTTATTAAGAAAGATATAATAATTAATCGGATATTTTTTTTAAAAAATTCAACTATCACCCAGTAGTAATAACGAATTGTTTTTTTATTAAAATTCATATAATCTCCGTTTTTAGACAAAAAGATTAACAATGGAGATAATAAAAAAAATGATAATAAATATAACTGTCAACCAAAGAATGCTCTTTTCCATTCCTCTTCGAGTCTGAAAAGATTCACCTCCCCCGCCCCAAGCACTTCCCAGACCGGCTCCCTTACCTTGAATTAAAATAAAGACAACTATCAGAACTGCCAAAATAATATTAATAATCAAAAATAAATTTTTCATATTATCTTTTCCAAAAAATTAATAATTGTTGAGACCGATATTGATGATATAAAAACATTAGTAATCTGATTTATTTTTATTTGACTTATTACTATCCCAAGAAACGAACCTCCGGAAAAAACCCATGGTTTAATATCTATTAAAGAAAAATACTTTGATAAAAAATAGAAAATAAAACAATAGGCAATTGTTGATATAAATCCTAAAGATAAAATATTTAATGGTAATAAGATTAACTTGCTTATTGGAAAAATTAAATAAAATATCAAAGCAATTAATAACGATGCTTTAATATAAGTAAACCAATCGGGTTTTATGATAAAACCCTTATCCCATAAAGACGTTAGAAATACGGCAATCATTGAAAAAATAATCATTCGGAAGATTTTCTTCATTAGTTAAATTATATCAAAAAATCCTTGTCCCGTAGGAAAAGATGATATTTTCTGGCGAAACGATGAGATTCATCACGGATTGACCTGATTAGATTAAATCCTTTACTAAACAATGATGGTTTTATTACCGGAAAATTATCAACGCCGATTACTAAATGATCCGGATTTTTTGCAATTCCAATAACCGGAATATTTTTGTTTAATGATTTTATCAAACGAACAATTTCTTGGACTTGAGAAATTCCTCCATCTATTATCATTAAATCCGGAATTGGCCAATTATTTTTTAATCTTCTTGTTAAAACTTCGTTCAGTCGGTCAAAATCACTGCGATTCTTTATATTCTTTATTCTAAATTTTCTATACTGTTTTTTATCAAAGATGTTATTCTCAATTACGACCATTGAAGCCGTCGCATAATCTTGACCCAGATTAGATATGTCATATCCCTCAATTCTCTTTATACTCTTTAAATTTGGATAATAAGATTTAATCATTTTGTTTAAGTCATTGGAATAATTAACTATTCTTGAAGTAAAAAAATCATTATTAGTCAAAGGAAAATGAATCAGTCTTTCCAATCTAAGAATTTTATTCCGAATAATAATTGCTTCCTCAAATTTTTCTTCTTTAATATTTTTTTTTAGCTGTCGATAGAGATTTTTTATCATTAAATTTGTCTTCCCTTTTAATAAGGCTAATATTTGATTGATGTTTTTACGATAATGTTTTTTTTGGATTAAAGATGTAATTTTATTTGGACAGGGATTACATAATCCTATTTTTGAATAAAAACAAGGATGTTTGGTAATATTTTTTTGAGTACAGAAAGGAATGACATGACGAATGTCATTTATTAATTCTGTTGCCACCTTAACTGAGGAAAATGGACCAAAGTAAATACTTTTCTCATCGTCTTCCTTTCTGCAAAGAAGAATTTTTGGAAAATTATCCTTTATGGTAATTTTTATATATAAATAGCTTTTACCGTCTTTACAAATGGCGTTATATTTAGGCTGGGACTTTTTTATCAGATAAGATTCCAATAATAAGGCTTTAAATTCATTTTCTGTGACTTTCGACTCAACTGAATCAGACAAACTAATAATCAAAAATTCTTTTTTATCCATTAGCGCGTTTTTTAGATGGGAAAGAACCCGGGCTTTGATATTAATTGATTTTCCTACATATAAAATTTCGTTTTTTCTTTTAAAGAGGTAAACGCCAAAAGTCGAAGGTAAGTAATTAACTAATTTTTTATTTATCATCTTCTTTTATTAATCGATTTGAATAATAACCACCCTATCAAAGATACTCCTATGATTAATAAAAGTTTTAATAGCAAATTAATTATGTAAGGATTAATCTTAATGTCTTGTTCATATAACTTTTTATCAAATATTTTTATATTGATTTTTCCTGTTTTCTTTTTATTCCTTAATAAGGACTGATAATCAAAAATGATTTCTTTTTTTTCGTAAGGAGCTAAAGAATCTATAATATATTTATCTTTTGATATTTTTATAAAATCAGTATTTATTAATACTGGAATATTATAAAGATAAGTGTTTCCTTTATTTAAAACATTAAATTTTCCTTGATATTTTTGATTATCACTAATTAATTTCGAAATATTAACATCAATTATTAAAGGACTTAATTTTTCTTGAGGTTTAGTCATTGTTACTTTGACGCTGATATCTTTTGAATCATCAATTTTGTACATTCCGACTGGTAATGGATAATCAGATTTTTTACCGTGGACAACAAAGGTAATATGATTTAAATCAAATGAAGTGAAATAATCTATTCCTGAAGTATTTTCCCAAGTAGGATCGACTGGTTTCCAAATTCCCTCATCCTCGCTATAATATTCCGGCCAGGCGTGAAGAATGTCAGATGACAAAGAAAGCGGTCTTAATTCCGGATCTGAAGAATTTCCATATCCTTCAATTTCCCGGCTGAAATATCCTTTTTCTCTAGAAATGGCGATAAATAAATCAGCAAACTCCATACAAACAGCCATTTCTGGCTTTGTCATTATAGCATCAGCTCCCAGTCGAGAATTATCTGAAGAAACTCTTTTATAATTATACTTTAATTTAGAAACCACATAATTATAAATTCCACTAATTGTCTTGATCTGAGAAATTTCCGGATAATCTTTCAGTTGCCAATATTTTTCTTCGTTAAAAAGATATTTTTTTTGATTTATGAAAGCTTTTCTAATGACTGGAATTACTTCTTCCCGGGGAAAAGGAAATAACTCAACAAAAATATCTGCTTCAATAACTTTTTTTTCTAAAGGTCCTAATAAATATTTAGCCAAATAATTTCCATCTCCATCTTGATATGAATAATTTGGTAAATAATTTAAACTATTAAGATAAATTTTTTGATATAAAGTATCCGGAGGAAAGGCAATTTCTATCATCTGAGGAGTAAGGTTATAATTTTTTATGTTGTAAGTTAAATTCGTTTCATATATTTGACTATTACCAAATACAGCATAAATTGTTCTTCCTGGCGGATTATTCCAAATAATTTGATCTTTAATTATATTGTCCGGACTTGGTTTAGCAATGGAAATTTTTTTTTCTGTATTTTTAGGCAATAAAACAGTTACTTTATAATTGCTGTCTTTTTTATTTTCAACTATAGGTAAAATTACTTCCCAAATATTTCCATTAATCTTAAAAAGATTGTTTTGATCATAAGTCAGATAAAAATTATTTAAAGAATTTACTCCGGTATTGGGATTTAAAAATTCCATCTCAATTGTTGTCTTCATATCATCATGATTTATAATTGGGTTTATTTCACCGGTATCGTCAAAAACCTTTAGGTTATTAATCGCGAAAGTCTTTGGAAAGCTAATCGTAAATTTGTTTACATATATATCAGAACGAAGATTGGTAATTGAAATATTAAATCTCACTTTAGAATTAAGATTGTTATTTACCTGTGATAAATTATATTCGACATCATAATTAGTTTTAAAGTCAGCAGCATAAACATTAGAAAAAGGCAATCCGCCAGCTGGCGGAAAAAAGGCAAAAGTCAAAAATACTCCTATTGTCATCCCGACCA
>Ga0180732_1002345_pt1 | contig 10209 bp, 8 predicted proteins | sample KR11_01MetaG_FD_148674 | JGI IMG/M metagenome (GOLD analysis project Ga0180732, IMG submission 148674) | Groundwater microbial communities from the Olkiluoto Island deep subsurface site, Finland - KR11_0.1 MetaG | ecosystem: Environmental > Aquatic > Deep subsurface > Groundwater | place...
AAAATTCGTCGCCAACTCGCCGAGACCCAACCTGCGGCTTACCTGCCTGATCTGGCAATGTCGCTGAGCAATCTCGCCAGCCATCTCTCGGTTCAGGGCGATGCCCAGTCCCGCACCGAGGCGCTGGCGTATGCGCGGGAGGCGGTGAAAATTCGTCGCCAACTCACCGAAACCCAACCTGCGGCCTTCCTGCCTGGCCTGGCATTGTCGCTGAACAACCTCGCCACGTATCTCTTGGCACAGGGAGATGCCCAGTCCCGCAGCGAGGTGCTGGCGTATGCGCGGGAGGCGGTGAAAATTCATCGCCAACTCGTTGAGAACCAATCTGCAGCCTACCTGCCTGGCCTGGCAATGTCACTGAACAACCTCGCCTGGCATCTCTCGGAACAGGGGGACGCCCAGTCCCGCACCGAGGCGCTTGCGTATGTGCGGGAGTCGGTGGAAATTGATCGCCAACTCGCCGAAATCCAGCCTGCGGCTTACCTGCCTGGCTTGGCAATGTCGCTGAACAACCTCGCCAAGTGTCTCTTTGAACAGGGTGACGCCCAGTCCCGCACCGAGGCGCTGGCGTATGCGCGGGAGGGTGTGAAAATGTACCGCCAACTCTCCGAAATCCAGCCTGCGGCTTACCTGTCTGATCTGGCAGGGTCACTGCACAATCTCACCAACCATCTCTCGACACAGGGCGACGCCCAGTCCCGCACCGAGGCGCTGGCGTATGCGCGTGAGGCGGTGAAAATTTATCACCAACTCGCCGAGACCCAACCTACGGTCTACCTGCCTGGCCTGGCAATGTCACTGAAAAATCTCGCCAGCCATCTCTCGGCTCAGAGCAACTCCCAGTTCCGTTCCGAGGCGCTGTCATGTGTGCGGAAGGCAGTGAAAATGCATCGTAAACTCGCCGAAACCCAGCCTGCTGCCTACCTGCCTGATTTGGCAGGGTCGCTGAACAACCTTGCCAACCGTCTCTCGGAACAGGGCGACGCCCAGTTTCGCACCGAGGCGCTTGAGTGCGCGCGGGAGTCGGTGAAAATTTATGCTCATGTCTGGAAGGCGATGCCCCATGTGTACGAACGGAAGTTTGAAATTGCCAGCCGTACCTTTGTTCGTTGTGCTGAAGCGTTAGCGTTGGATGGTACGTCAGAGCTTAAGGCCTTGTTGATGGAGATACAGAGCCGGGATTATCAGAAGCTATGATGGCTTTTATGAAAATGTAGAAACTATTAGTAAAAAAATAGGAAATAAGGGGCAGGTCTTGCAATCCTACAATGGCATTTTACAATAAATTCATGGTATTCCCTTTGGGAATAGAACTGGTGGGCGGCCTCTACTGTTTTTCCAGAGGATTTGAGTCACTGCATCTGACCGGCAGGTGGCGTATTTTCCTGGCCGTATTGCCAAAGGAAAAGAGAAGTTTACCGAAAAAATGAAGTATAGATCGACTCCGTGCGGGCCGCGCTCTGTATAGCTTGCGGGTAGCTATTGTTGAACCGCCCTTCGCCCACATCTGCCGGATCATGGACCTGTTCAGATTTACCCTGTGAGGCAAAACCAAGGTGAATATCCAGTGGAACCTCTTCTGCATTGTCCCCAACCTGAAAACAAAAAGTGGCAAGATATGTGCCGATCTTTGCCTGATCAGCACCCAAAAGGTAAAACTGATTGACAATAAAGTTGATTTGCATAGAGAATAGAGCATTGAATACGAGAAACAAGACGGTCGGAAATCAAAACTGATAAAGATATCCAACCCCAATGAAAACAGTGAAAAATTCACTCATTTTTCATTCGGATTATTATTGTAAACCGGGTTTTCCTGCAGAGTCGTTAGGTGCCTGAGATGGAGATATAAATTCAATTATGAGCAATCTGGAAGAGTTAGGGTATAGCGACTGGTTTAAGAGTCGAGTAGATGATGAAAAAATCGCTGCTCATGGACTGGCGCGGGTAATATCTGTGCATAAAGACAGTTATACCGTAAGCAAAGGTAAGGAGGAGGTATTTGCTGAATTATCAGGAAATCTTCTCTATAGCACAGAGTCTGCTAGTGATCTTCCTACTACCGGTGACTGGGTTTATGCAGACTTTTACGATGATGATACCCACGCAATAATATATGGTGTTTTACCCAGGAAGACTCTTCTCAAAAGGAAAACAGCTGGAAAGTCAGTTGATTTTCAGTTGATAGCCGCAAATATTGACGTTGCTCTTATTATTCAATCCTTGAATGACAATTTTAATCTAAGAAGACTGGAACGCTACTTAGTAATGGTCAATGACAGTGGTATTGAACCTATTATCCTGTTGAGTAAGTGCGATCTTGTATCTCAAGAAGAAATTGACGAATTCAAGAGAAGTGTCCTCAGTATCGCTCCTCAAACGAGCGTGCTGGAATTTAGCAATCTGAGTCGAGAGAATATTGATTCAGTTACCAGCTTATTAAAAAAAGGATCTAGCTATTGCCTGCTCGGTTCTTCTGGTGTCGGAAAAACCACCTTGCTCAATAGCATAATAGGTAATGAGAAATTTGAGGTTAAGTCTGTAAGTAAGAAGCAAAGCAAAGGCCGACACACCACTACCAGCCGTCAATTAGTTCGCTTAGACAATGGGGCCATGATCATAGATACTCCCGGAATGAGAGAGCTTGGCAACATGGTGCAAGATGATGGCTTAGATGAAACTTTCTCGGAAATAGTGGATCTTTCCCATAGATGCAGGTTTGGAAACTGCTCTCATACCAGCGAGCAAGGCTGTGCAATCTTGGCAGCCATAGCGGCAGGTGATCTCTCAGAGCACCGCTATCAGAATTACCTGAAGATGAAAAGAGAAGCCGAATTCAATGAGTTGTCGTATTCAGAGAAGAGAAAAAAGGACAAGAATTTCGGCAAGCTGATTAAAACTATCTTAAATGATAAACAGAGATAACGCGCCTAAAGTATCAATTCACCGACCAATTCTGCGAGTTGTTGAACGGATAAGACGGCCCGCAAGCGGTCCGGTCTTGTCAACGGTGGATGCTTCGAGGACGTCGTTAGGCAGCAAAGAGATTGAGATGAAGGAAACTATTAAACAGCAAGATCTGGGGAATGAGTTTTATACTCCAAAGGGGTGTTACATCGTCGAGTTATCCAATACACCTGACGATCCGGATTTATCAATTGCCCGAGCAAGAGTAGTATAATAAAAGGGGTCAGAGCCAAATTAAAGTGAAACAATGTTTAATTTTACTCTACCCCCCTTTTACTTGGATTACTCCCCATGACCACGGTGCTGGCCGCCGACAAGAGGCTGGTCCGGCAGTCTGGCGTTCATACGGAATCAGGCCAGCCGGTGCATGGCTACGAGATCCATCACGGCCGCTCGCAGACCGATCTGCCGCCAACCCTTGCCTTCACAGATGGAACTGGATGTGGTGCATGCGACGCCTCGGGACGGATCTGGGGCAGTTATCTGCACGGGATTTTCGATTCCGACCCCTTCCGCCGCTGGTTGATCAACCGCCTGCGTCAGCGAAAATGATTATCGCCGCTGCCCGGTATTCCCGCCTCCTATGATCTTGAACCAGCCTTTGACCGCCTGGCCGCAACCGTCCGGGAGAGTGTGGATATGAACGAACCGGATCTATCAGCTTCTGGGGCTGTGAAGAAAATTAACCAAGGTGGAGGGCAAGCACGTCGATAATTCATCGTAAAATCCATATGAAAGTTTTCACATTACTGGATAGCGTTAGCTGAAAAAATATGATAATTAGTGGCGTTATGAAAAAACCTCATTTTGTAACGACATTTTTGGTGACCGCACTCGTGATTTCTACCCTGATTCTGGGGGGGACATTCATCTGGTTTTACCTCCGTACTGAAAAACTCTCCTTGAAATTGATTCATCAGCAGGCCCAATCCCTTTTTCAGCAGGTGGTTCTGACCCGACGCTGGGTTACCCAGCATGGTGGTGTATTTGTTAAAGTTCAACCAGGTGTTAATCCAAATCCATTTCTAACCAAACTACCGGGTCTCAAGGTGAATATCAAAGACCAGGACGGAGTCAAATACACGCTGCGCAATCCTGGTCTTGTTACGCGGGAGATATCGCAATTGGCCAACCAGTCTGGACTCTTTACCGCCCGCATTACCAGCCTGAAACCGGTCAATATGCTTACCAACAGCCCTGATGAGTTTGAAAGAGAAGCTCTCAAACTTCTCGAAGAAGGCAGGAATGAGGTTGCAAAGATCCAGAAAACATCTCAAGGGACGATTTATCGTTATATCGCCCCACTTTATTATGAACAAACCTGTAATCGTTGTCATTCTCAACAGGGATATGAGGATGGGGACATCCGGGGAGGGATAAGTATTTCCATTCCTATGGACAAACTGGTGTTAGAGATGCAACAGACCCGGCTCTATACCATAATTGCCGTAATTGGTATATTTATCACCCTTGCCCTGATTTTATTAATTATAACTCGACGCTTTCTCAAGGAACTGAATATTGCCCATGAAGAACTGGTCAATTTAGCGTCTGTCGATAGTTTGACTGGACTTAATAATCGTAAAAGTGCCATGATTCGTTTTGAAGAGGAGATATCCAGCCAGACCAGATTCAAAGATTCCTTGTCGTGTCTCATGCTGGACATAGATCATTTTAAGACTGTCAACGACAGATATGGCCATCAAGTCGGTGATGAAGCTCTTGTCAAGGTTGCAAAGACATTGTTTGAGATGACACGGAGCTATGATATCGTCTGCCGCTACGGAGGTGAGGAATTCATGATTATCATGCCTAGGACTGCCCTGAAAAATGCCAAAATAGTTGCTGAGCGAATACTCAAAAAAATTGCTGACGATTCGATTGAAGTACCCAACGGTCAATTCTCTCTTACTATAAGTTGCGGCTTAGCACAGCTAAACGATAACGAAATCGCAGACAAGGTCATCGGTCGTGCCGACGCAGCTCTGTATCAGGCAAAGAATGAAGGACGAAACCGAATTTGCATTGCTGATGACTAAAGGCATGGCCATGTTTCTTGATTTTCACACTTGCATCTTCCAGAACTGCTCGATTTTTTATTAAGCGACTTGGAAAATATTTCCATACCATCACGTATCCCGTTTTTGGGTCAGCTTTGGCTGCGCCTCATTTCGTACTATCCTGCGTATTCCATGCCTAACCGGTCCGTGATTTCTCGGAAATCCGGCCACCCGTTCCATTTTGGTCATCGTAAGGGGGCAGTCTTGTAACAGGTACAGGGGATAGGCCACGGTTTTATATCATGCCAAAGAACGTGGCCTGCCCCCCTATTTTTTATCCTTATGGAGGGGACATGAAAAGTAGTATTTTGTTGGTTGTTGTAGTTCTTATATCCGGAATTGCCGCACAGAACCAAAAACCCGCTCAAGATTTTGTGACGATTCTTCAGAATGCATTTGAAACTCAACAGAGCGATATCCAAATTCAAGGAGAAGGTATTGTTACAAGAATTTTATCTGACGATCTCGTGGCGCCAAGTCACCAGAGGTTTATATTACGAATAAGTCCTAAGCAAACAGTGCTCGTAACTCATAATATTGATATCGCAGACAGAGTCCCAGATTTACAGATAGATGGTACCATAGAGTTTTACGGAGAGTATGAGTGGAATGTGGAAGGCGGTGTCATCCATTGGACACATCACGATCCGGATGGCGATCATATAGATGGCTGGCTAAAATATGCTGGCAAAATATACCAGTAATACCCTTCATGGAAATATGGAATTATCAACCTATCAAGGCGCCATATGACTACCTCTCGCAAAAATTCTCAGCTCTGTCCGAATTGTCGCGGCCTCATCAGCCGGAACGAAACCATCTGCCCATATTGTGGCATCAAATCACCATGTTCCTGGTGGAAAAACAGTGTGGTCCTCCGCTTGTTCCATGATCCTGATCTTTTTCTCAAGGGCTTGGTCGGCTTTAATATCGCCCTCTTTGTCCTCTCGCTGATCATGAATCCCGGTGGCATGGGTATGGGTATGAGCCCCTTTGGTTTTCTGTCGCCGGACAACCGGAGCCTCCTGCTGCTGGGAGCGACCGGCACCATGCCCATCGATACTCTGCACCGCTGGTGGTCGCTGGTTTCAGCCAGCTATCTGCACGGCAGTCTGCTCCATCTTGTCTTCAATCTTATCGCCCTCCGCCAGATCGGCCCGATGGTAATCCAGGAATACGGTCTTGCCAGGATGTTCAGCATCTATACCCTGGGCGGTATTGGCGGTTTTCTGCTCTCCTATCTGGCCGGGGTTCCTTTTACCATCGGTGCCTCGGCAGCGGTCTGCGCCTTGGTCGGTGCGGTTCTTTATTACGGAAAAAGCCGGGGCGGCACTTATGGCCGGCAAGTGTTTCAGCAGATCGGCGGCTGGGCCATAAGTATTTTTGTTTTTGGTCTACTGGTGCCGGGAATCAACAACTGGGCTCATGGCGGCGGTATGGCGGCGGGCGCCCTCTGCGGACTGCTTTTCGGTTATCAGGAAAACCGCCGCGAATTACTCAGTCACCGGCTGCTCAGCGTCGCCTGTGCGCTCGGGACTATTCTGATCTTACTCTGGGCGGTGGTAACCGCAGTCATCTACCGCTTTTTCTGAACTGTCCTGTAGGTAGGGGACGGTTCACGCTGTTACATCACGCCAAAAAACGTGGTCTGTTTTTCATTATTCCCCCACCTGCCACTTCTCATGTTCCCATCATCCAGGAGTTGTTCGCTGCTCTCATTGAGCTGTGAGGAAGAACTCCATCTCAAGATGAAATGGACGTTTCCTGATCCATTTTATCTTGAGTGATCAATGGCACATTTCTTTCTGCAATGAGCTATGATCTTCACATGATTTTTCAGCGATATCTCTTTGATTTTATGTATTATTTGACATATTATTGAAATAGTAAGATTAAGAATACAGGCAAACATTAAAATAGGCAGACTGCAAAGAGGTTCAAATTCCATCCCTATTAATTTTGTATATCAATAAATGGAAAAGTTGTCCATGAGAGGATGGCCACCTCAAGGATCAAGATCGGACACGAGACAAGATTTATGATAGTGGTGGAATGGGATCCGGTGGTGGAAATCGCTGATCCGTACTGAAAAAGAGCTGTTCAGGGTTGGGATTGACACCCCTGTGCTCACTCCAGGGTAGGGGGACTCATTATCTCATCGTTAGTTTCCTGAGCCTGAGTCCCGCCAGAGAGGTATGGGTGGCATCCTAGTTTTCAATAAGGGGAAATCAGAACAAGGGCATTCCGTTACAGGATCTTGTTTACCAGTTTAATGCCACTGTCTTCGGGGCTGTTTTCGATGGTGAACCCAAGGTGTCTTGCTAACTTGAGCATTCTGTCGTTGTCGTTGAGGATTTCTCCTGTCATAACCTTCAGCCCCTTTGACCGGGCTGCATCCATCAAAGCTGTCATCAGTTTCTGGCCAAGTCCCTTGCCGCTCATGTTATCAGCTACTACCAGGGCAAATTCACAACTTTCTCCATCGGGGTTGATAGCAAAGCGTGTCACCCCGATCTCGACATCCTCTCCCTGTTCCGTTGTTACTGCAATCAGTGCTATCTCTCGGCTGTAATCGATTTGAGTGAACCGGACCAGCATCTCAGTGGAGAGATCCTGCAGGGTGTGCATGAAACGGAAATATCGTGATTCAGCAGAAAGATTATGGACGAAGGCCTGCTCGATTTCTGCATCTTCAGGCCTAATCGGCCTGATGGTTATATCTTTGCCGTCCGCCAGGTGATGGTGACTGACCAGGTGGGATGGATAGGGATAGATCGCCATATGGGCGTAGCGGTCGGTGCTGGGTGGCCGATATTCAAGGACCACCCGGGCATCAGCAGCGAGAGCACCGTTTTCGTCGATGATCAATGGGTTTATATCCATTTCTTTGAGCAGAGGGAGTTCGCAGACCATCTCTGAAACACGCAGCAGAACACTTTCCAGGGCCTCGTTATCGACTGGCGGCATGTGGCGGAATTGGCCCAATGTCTTGGCGACATGGGTTCTCTGGATCAGGTCCCTGGCCAAAAACGCGTTGAGCGGAGGGAGTGCCACAGAATGATCTCCCATGACCTCAACCATGGTCCCTCCGGCCCCAAAGGTGATTATCGGGCCAAATACCTGGTCATTGCTCACTCCCACCATCAATTCACGACCGTTAGGTTTGACGATCATCGGCTCGATGGCAATACCGTCCAGGGCCGCGTTTGGCCGATGGAAGCGAACCTCGTCAATAATTTCCTGATAAGCCACCCGCACGGCCTGGGCGTTGCCAAGATTGAGCCGTACGCCACCGGTATCGGTTTTATGCGAAATGTCCTGGGAGTTGATCTTCATCGCCACCGGATAACCTGACTGCTCGGCGATCAGCAAGGCCTCGTTGGCGCTTCGGGCAATCATGGTACTTGCCACCGGGATGTGGAATGCCGAAAGCAGCGCTTTGGATTCCATTTCGCCCAGTACCAGGCGCCTCTCAAGCAGCGCTGCATCGATGATCATGCGTGCACCTTCTATATCCGGCTCCAGATGATGGGACAAGGGGCCGGGCATCTGCTTCAGGAGCTTTTGGTTCTGGGTGTAGGTAGAGAGGTACGAGAAAACTTCTACTGCCGGTTCCGGAGTGCGAAAATGTGGTTTTTTGGCTTGTGCAAAGGCGGCTCGGGCTTCGGCAACCTGGCTTTCTCCCATCCAGCAGACGAGAAGGGGCTTGCTGCTTTTGCTGGACAGCTCGATAACAGCCAAGGCCGATTCCAGCGGTTTTGTCATGGCTTGCGGCGTCAGGATGACCAAGACGCCATCGACATTGGGGTCATCAAGGCAGGCCTTCACCGCCAGATGATAGCGATCGGCCTGGGCATCGCCGATGATGTCCACCGGATTTCCGTGGGACCAGCTTGGAGGTAGCGATTGGTTGAGTTGGTCGATGGTCGCCTCAGACAGCGTTGCAATAACGACTTCCAGATCAGACGCCCGGTCGGTGGCCATGACGCCGGGGCCGCCGCCATTGGTGATTATGGCCAGGCGATTGCCCACCGGCCGGAAACCGGCAGACATGGCCTTGGCGGCGACAAACATCTGGGTGATGGTCTGCACCCGCACCACGCCGGCTCGACGAATGGCCGCATCAAAGACATCGTCTGCGCCCACCAGTGAGGCTGTATGGGTGAGTGCGGCTTTTGATCCTGTGGCATGTCGTCCGACTTTGACCAGGATTACCGGCTTGATCCGGGCGGCGGCGCGGATGGAGCTCATGAAACTTTGGGATTTGCGGATGCCTTCAATATAGAGCAGGATGCTTTTGGTGGTGCTGTCGGAGATCAGGTAATCAAGGATTTCGCCAAAGTCCACATCGGCGGAGGAACCGAGGGAAACAAGGGTCGAGAATCCGACGGCGTTACTCTGTGCCCAATCCAGGATCGCGGTGCACAGGGCTCCCGATTGGGAGATGAAGGCCAAGTTGCCGCTCTTGGCCCCGCCTTTGTTGAAGGTGGCATTAAGTCCTAGCGATGGCCGCATCAGTCCCAGGCAGTTGGGGCCGATCATGCGGATTCCGTACTGCCGGGCCTTCTTGATTAGCACCTGTTCCAAGGCCAGCCCGGCGGCTCCTGATTCACCAAACCCGGCGGTGAGGATCGCGGCAGCCTTGACGCCATGTCTGCCGCATTCATCGATGAGCGTGAGGACGGACTGGGGTGGGGTGGCGATAATCGCCAGATCGACAGGCTGGCCAACAGAGGCAATTGAGGGATAGGCCTTTTGGCCCTGAACTGTCTCGTGGCTGGGGTTGATTGGATAGATCTTGCCCTGAAAGTCGCTGCTCAACAGGTTGTCGAAAACGACCTGCCCGACCGAGTCGATGCGATCGCTGGCGCCAAATACAGCAACTGATTGGGGCTCGAAAAGCGAGCTCAGATAATGTCTGCCCATGGTTTACTCGCAGCAATAGAATTAATTCATAGTGCTATACGCACTCTATATCTATAGTATTATCAAAATTTTGGAAGATATTGAAGGGGTATTCTCATGGTTTAACAATCTGCAATATTAAATCAGATATTAGATATAATGGTTAACACTTAAGGGTACCTTGAAAAATCAGGCTTTTTATTCAAGATCAAGGCGTGAAGAAAATTTTACCGCAGGCATATAGTCGATATTCCGAGGATAAAATTGTTAGAACAAC
>Ga0180732_1002346_pt1 | contig 10203 bp, 15 predicted proteins | sample KR11_01MetaG_FD_148674 | JGI IMG/M metagenome (GOLD analysis project Ga0180732, IMG submission 148674) | Groundwater microbial communities from the Olkiluoto Island deep subsurface site, Finland - KR11_0.1 MetaG | ecosystem: Environmental > Aquatic > Deep subsurface > Groundwater | place...
TATCTGAGAATAATTGACTCCTGAGATGGTGACTGTCAACCGTTCACCTCCACCTTCGGGTTCTCAATGCGTCGGATGGACTCTATCGTGCCTCGCAGAGCTATGGTTGATACCGCTGAGGTGAGACAGGAGGCGCACAGCTTCTTATCCTCCGCCCCTATGCCGTCGTCCTTACCCGAGGTTGTGAACCTACAGTGATAGAACTTGGAGTCGTTATCGACTGGCTTGGCTTTGCATCTATCGCATATTACAGGTCCAACCATCAGACTTCACGGAATCCTACCCTTCTCTTCTCCCACCTATCATAGAAGTAGTAGCCACACCCTTCATGTAAAATAGGTGGGTTATCGGGAAACGTCTTGCATCGGATTGGACGATCCGAAGAATCGTGGATTAGACAGGTGGCTTTTCCGTTGCTCTCGTAGACTAGATGATCACACTTCGGTTCTTCTCTCTCACAGCACCATCCACATCGCTTACAGCTTCCCTCACGCTTGTATCGAACCATTGGAAGTCTAGGGATGCCAAGCTGAGATATCATCATTTAATCAAGCTCCACGGCGCGCGCGACGAACTGAGGGCGACACATCATATAATTATTGGCAGTTTAATTAAATATTCTTGGTTAGGGTTTAAACCATATTAAGACATGCATAGGTGTAATCATGATTACCGAAAGGCGAGGATGATCCCGCCGTATCCCAGAGTCATCAGAAGATCCGGCATGAAGCTGTGTGCCTCTGTCGTGAATCCTAATCTATTCAATTCCGTTATAGGCCATAGGCATTTGTGGCCTGGGTGCGGTATGCTCCACCAAGGGGTAGTTATCATGGTGAAGCGGGGGCCGATTTTTTCAAGAAGCTGATACCCGTCAGCTTTGGAAATGTGCTCCAGGCTATCGAACATGAACACTGAATCTGCCGAGCCTAAAGGGTAAGTTCGCATGTCCCCCACGTAGAGCTCGTCGTAAACTTCCTTACGGTATGCCTCCGCTAGGGCGGAAGTGCCGAGGTCGACCCCGACGAGACGATCAGTATGAAACCTGATCAGGACGCCCCCGTCGCCGGCACCGCATCCGAGATCAATGCTGCTGTTAAACTTCCTGCCTGTCAGCGCATCTCCCACGATGCGCTGTATCATATTATGCAGATTTACACCAGCCCTAGCGCCTTAGCTATGCTCAACATATCTAACACTATGGAAGTCATATCGGCAACTAGGGCGGCCTCTAGCTGGTCCTGCCTCGCTAGATGTATGCCATACATTCCAGCGCTTACGCCAAGAACAGCGAGCAAAATCGACATGACATGGTTATATTCCCTTGGCATGGCCAGGGATGCACCGGAAGCAGCAGTGGTCGCAATTATTAACGGCTCGTATATTGACATATCAATTAATCTTATAATATCTGAATAGATATTTATTTATTGAGTACCTTGAGGGCCTCAGTTGTAATTCCCGCTCTTAATGAAGCAGAACTCATCGGTAATGCTTTGAGGGCCATTCGAGCCCAGGGCGTCCCCGTGGAGATCATCGTCGTCGACGGCGGGAGCGAGGATAAGACAGTTGAGATAGCAAGGGGAATCGCCGACGTCGTCATTGAGGCTCCTGGGACGAATATATCTCAGGCACGGCAGATAGGTGCCGAGGCAGCTAGCAGTGAGATAATAGTCTCCACGGATGCAGACTCCGTCCCCCCGACAGGGTGGCTGGAGAAACTCCTGAGGCATTTTTCGGATCCTAATGTCGTGGCGGTCGGTGGCCCCGTGAGGGCCCTGAATACGGGTGTCGTTTCAGATCTTTATGCCTCTGGTCTAAGCGCTGCAACGAATATGGGGCTATTCGTGGGCTTCAACATGGCGTATAGGCGCGATGCCTTTCTCAAAGCTGGGGGATATTTGAATGTCAGGAGAGGGGAAGACTGGGAGCTGGCGACCCGGCTTAAGCGCTACGGCAAGATCGTTTTCGACCCTGAGGCCTATGTTTACACAGATGTTCCCTTCAGCCGTCAACTCGAGTTTGCGAATATAGCCTGGAATCTGGGACTGCTCGGAATCGGGGTCGCTACGAATAATCCTATTCCCACCGGCGTCGGCACCGGATACTTCCTCGCCACCCTAGGGACCGTCATCGATCAGGTTCCCGATGGGATTCATCACAGCCAAGTAGCTGTGGCTGGTTTGGCGCTTACAACGGCCATCAAAGGATCCATATCCCCCTACCTTTACAGGCTACTCACAGGAATTTTCGTAGGTATCATATCTCACCACTATTTTACGGAGGATGTTTTCGACCCTGTCTGGACTCGGATAAATGGCTCTCTATTAGCAGGTCTTTTTCTGATTCTCCTTAGCACTAGTTAAGATAAAAATAGATGTGGTTTTGGTGGCATGGCGTGGTATGGGTTGGTCTGGTCTGGGATGGAGTGGTATGGCCTGGTTTGGAACGGGCTGGGTTGGTGTGGGTTGATTAGATCCACTCTTTTTTGTGGATTGTGAGTTCAGCCCGTCGCTTTGGGCCGAACGGTAGGCCTTGCGCTTGTTCAAGTAGCTTCTCAAGTAGTTCTCTATTCTTTTCGGGGAAGTCTATTGTGAGTTTTGCGGTGCATTTTGGGATGACATCATAGTATAAAATTATCATTGATTGGCTTCTTCCAGCAGTTAGCTGAGGAATCTTGTGGACATAGAGGTTCTCGACGTTTTCAAGTGTCGCCCATTGTGGTCTTATGATGAGGGATTTTACCATCTTCTTGTAGCCTGTTCTGAAGCCTGGTTCCTTCATGGTGTAGAGGACTGAGCCCGCTTCTTTCAGGAGTCCTGCGAGCTTTCCGTAGGGTCCTCCCAGGCGGAATATGATTTTATCGTCTTCCTCTTTGAAGGTGTAACAAGGCTGGATTTCTATCCGGGTTTTCTCCTTTGTCTCGGCCCTCTCCGTCTCCTTAGCCAGATCCTCGTCTATCTCATGTTTGGTAGTGGTCACGTCTATCTCAGAGAAAACGTCCTTCGGCACCTCGATCTTCCGAGGAGGAACCTCGGGGCAGGCGTGTAGATCCCGTATCTCAAGGGTTAGTTCACATCTCAACTATATCAACTCCTTTTGGGTGGATTGGGGTGGTCTGGTTTGGAATGGAATGGTTTGGACGGGTATGGTCTGGAATGGGTTGGTCTGGTCTGGTTTGGCCAGGGCGAGTGGTTTGGATTGGAGTGGTGTGGCTTGGCGTGGTTTGGTTCGGGCTAGATTGGATAGGTCTGGTCTGGATTGGCGTGGAGTGGGTTGGCGTGGTATGGTCTGGTTTGGAGTGTGGTTCTCTCTCCATTCTTGGAGAAGAGAAGAGGGCTTCACATCAGGTATCCGTTCTACTCTGAACTTGAAGCCGTGTTTTTCAAGTAAAGCTATGGCTCTTATCTGAGACTCTCTCAGCCCATCAGCGGCAGTTTTGACCTCAACGAACTCGATCTCACCGTCTTTCAGAAGAATGAGATCAGGAACGCCTGTGTGAATGACATCGTATCCCTGAGCCTCGTATCTCTCGAAGATCTTGCGCTCGTTATCATTCAACTATCTTCCTCTCCTTTGGTATGATTTGGTCAGGGGTGGCTTGGCTGGGTCTGGGTTGGATTGGTATGGCCTGGCTTGTAGTGGACTGGATAGGCGTGGTGAGGTATGGCCAGGGGTGGCTTGGGGTGGATTGACGAGTAGAACCTTTTCCAGTTTTTCTATTCTCGTCTCGATTGCGTTCAGCCCTTCCAGTTTTTCAATTCCAGCTTCGATCGCATCAAGTCGTTCGCGCATTGATTTAAACGTCTCAGATATCTTCATCAACTCCTTCATCAACTTTAACCATCTGCTCAAGCAGTTCCACAATAAGGTTCCTCAAGGTCTTGTCTTCCTTTACGGCCTTGAGCCTCAGAGCCTTATGGAGTTTCTTGGGTATGGTAAATCGGATTTCACCCACATAAATCACCTTATACAACACGGTGCGTGAAAACATATTTAAAATTTTCTATGTACCTACTAAATGAGATAAGAGCAAAGATTATTACTACTTCCCCTATTAATTGAATTGAAGATGTCAATCACGCCTCTTATGTTAGATTGGGACGAAAGCTTCAGCATGACGGCAAATGTCACGAGCCCAGGACCTCAGAGTGTCGTTTTACGGGGCTATGTTACTGAGCGACGGCCTGATGGGCTGTACGCCGCCAGTTTGCTTCCTCAGCTATTTTTCGGGGCGGATGGCACGCAGCTTTCCACTTGGAGGCAGTACCTCACCGGAACGGGTGAGCAGACCATTCTTTCTAGGTCTGGGGGGCAGCCTTCGATTCCTAAGGAGGAGTTGTACTGGCGACGGGTTGGCAATGCGGTAAGAGCCCCGGTAGGAGTGTATTCCGTTGGTCAGAAGATACCTGGCTCTCTGCAGCCCCTCAGCCAGCTCGCCCTCTCCACGGGTGGGACTGAGAAGGGAAAATTCTATGAGCTGCACATAGACACTGATGGGATTCCTGATCCTGGTAGGGCCGTCAATGCGCTTGTAGCCGGTTTGAGGAATCAGGGCGTGGAGGCTGTCTGGGCCAGCGCCGACGCTAAGAGTATACGGCTTCAGATAGCGGGCTCCCCTATGTCATGGCCAGTGATCTTAAGTCTTCTGCCTTCGATACTCAGCTTGATGGGGATAGCCGTCATTCTCATATCCGTCTACTTGGTATTTGCGGCGATTCCAAGCTGGATTTGGGGGCTGCTGGCCGTCGGCATCATGTTTCTCACGATCGTCCCAGTCTTCCTTCCTGACCCGGTAAAGAGGAGAAGATAATGGCACTATATTCACAGACCTATGATACTCCTTGGAGCTACGAGGAGGAAGCGGTTCGGGCTGTTCCTCCCCTCGCAGCCCAGGGCGTCATAGAGAGCTATACGTTTCCCTCAAGTGCAGACGTAAATGTGCAGTCTAGCTGGAGCATTATAGCCCATAACATAGGTACTGAGGGGAGATTCGCGGCTGGGATCGTGAATAGTGCTGGCAACCCTGGAAACATGACTATAATATGGCAGAGCGAGGAGACCGTTATTCCGCCTGGAGATTACTTCAGGATCTACTCCGTGAATCCGGAGCCATACTGCGTTAGACTCAACGAGACTGGAGGAGTAAAATTCGCAGTTGCAGGCAGTTACACTATCCGGATCTGGGCAATGCACGAGGGAGCCCCCGACGAGTGGTTTTACGATGATGAACGAGTCCTCACGGTTAACGTTGCGGGGGTGACGCCCCCCGAGTGGCCTCATACTATTCCGGTACATGTTTTTGATAGTTTTAAGCTGAAAGCCGAGTCGTGGCAAATTTGGGTGAAAGATTCCCGGACTATCATTGACATAGATACGTCTTTGCTTTTAGGCGGTAAACTTGATTACACGGTCAAATATAATCAGGGATCGCCCTTAGCCGAAACAGCTTACATAGCCTTCAATGACATAAATATAGTCACCGAGAGTCTTGCAAAAGGAGAGACTAAAAGTGGCACCATCGATCTGACAGGCCTCATAGGTAGCGAAGCTAAGATTAGCATTAGCCTTGAATCAATGATAGGATTCTGGTCTGAGATTTCATTCGACATCTGGCTCACACTGGGCTTCAGCGAGGAACCCCCCGTACCGCCTGGACCAGCACCCTTTGACTGGATGGAGTGGCTTAGGGATAACGCCTGGTGGATATCCCTCGCAGTACTCGGCACGGGCTTGATCATAATGTACAGGCCAAGTCCCCCAGTCGTAATATACCAGCCTCCAGGTAAGAGAGATGAGTGAATATGCCCAAAATCTCCGGCGTAGCCGTTGAAAAATGGACTCGGCGACCAGTCGTAGGAGTCAAAATCCAGATTGGGCATTATATCGCGCTGACCGATGCTATGGGACGCTTCAGCATAGAGTCCCCGCTCGGACCAGTCCAGATCAGCCTAACCCACAGAGATTTCCACCCATATGTCATGGCACTAAACGTCGTGAGGGCGGCTGACATCGGAGTAATATCCTTAGACTCGAAGGTGGTAGCACTCTGAACATACTTCAATTGAGAAGGGAGTTGGAGCCCCAGCTTCTCAGAAGGCCGGGCATAACAGGCGTCAGCAATGTAGGGAATACCCTCAGAATATACGTCGAGGGCACCGACGACGATTTCCCCGCTAAGATAGATAACTTCCCCGTCGAGGTCTTCAAGACAGGCCCAATAAAAGCCCTAAGCCAACTATCACAATACCAGCAGCCCGAAACCCTCTCTGGTGCTCCGTGGATAGTCCCCCAAGCCTCAGTAGATCCGCTCAGAACCGGAAGATATAGACCTGTACCTGGGGGCGTATGTTTTGATGAAAAGACCCGTGTATTGACTAAAAGGGGTTTCCTGGACTACACCGAGATCACATATGAAGACAAAATAGCAACTTTAAAGGAAGGTAAAATAGAGTTCCTTCACCCCACCCACATCTACATCTATGATTATTCGGGACCGATGGTTCACTTTAATGGTCAAAGAGTAGATCATTTAGTTACCCCAAACCATAGATTATACGTCCGCAGAAATAGTAGAGCCAGACGAAAGAAAAATCATTTTGAAATAATGATAGCTAAAGACGCAGTAAAATACTCTCACCAATACCTCTGCTTTACAAACCTTGCAAAATGGGACGGTAACCCAAACTGGACCTTTGAAGTTCCCGACGTCCAATCCTCAAACCCATGGAGTCTAAAACAACCTCGGTTTAATCCAGAGGACTTCGCAGAGTTTATGGGGTGGTACTTATCAGAAGGCTATTCTTCTGAGGTAGGAAATGGGAATTATATAGTGGGTATCTGTAATGAAGACCCCCAGAACCGGCTACATTTTATGGAGTTATTTAAACGCTTAGGGTTAAACCCACAAGATGCCGTCCACCAAGTAATAGTTCGCTCAAAAAAGCTATGGTCATATTGCAAGAGATTTGGCACTGCAAAATATAAATTCATACCGCCAGAGATTCAGGAGATGCCCCCACGTCTTTTGAAGCGGTTCTTTGAAGCAATGATTAAAGGAGACGGACATAAGGACTCAACAAGAAGCAGGTATTATAGCTCATCCCGGCGACTTAGGGATGGAATTGCTATAATTGGGATAAAACTAGGATACAATATTTCTTTAGGATATAGGGAGAGAGAGGGTGGTGGTCTACCTAGCATAAAAGGGAAACACGAGGAATATTTAGTCAGTTTTCATAAACCGACTCTACAATATCTCCCTAAGGCTTCTATCATTGAAAATTATAAAGGCATCATCTGGGATGTTACAGTAAAAAACCATGTAATATATGTTGAAAGAAATGGTAAAACCTGTTGGACTGGAAACAGTATTGGGCACAGACTTGTGACCGCGGGAACGCATGGTGTCTCCCTGAGGTTTCTGGGTTTACCTTATGGTTTGTCTAACAATCACGTGTTAGCCGCCGGGTCCACTCTTCAATATCCGAGGGCAAACATCGGGGACGGCAGCCTACAGCCAGGCGTTTATGATGGTGGCACTTTGGATGATGCTGTGGGATCTCTACACTGGTATATGCCGATAGATACGGGAGGGCCTAACCTGGTAGACGCGGCACTTTGGGAGCCGTATTCTCCCGATCTTATGAGCGATGAGATACTGGAGATAGGGGTGCCCCGGGGGTTGGGCACGGTGCAGGTGGGCGACATAGTGCAGAAGTCTGGGCGGACAAGTGGACTCCTGTCGGCGGAGGTAATCGATGTGAATGCCACCGTGAATGTCGGTTATGGAGATTTCTCAGCCGATTTTCACAACCAGATCATAACTGACCTGCTTGGTCAACCCGGCGACAGCGGCTCAGCCGTGCTTGATATGGTGGGGCCCAACCTCGTAGGCCTCCTCTTCGCGGGTAGCGATTACGTCACCATCCACAACCACATAGGAAACGTCCTAGACGCCATAGGCACCACGATACCTCCTACTCAAGTCGGTAGACCTAATCCCGTGCCATTCTTGCTGAGTAATGCAATGTTGGTGCTGAGCCTTCTTTGGTAGGTAACTCTTTTTAATAGAGCGAATGCTCTTTTTAATCGAATTGATATTGGGCACTGGGATGATGTGACCATTGGTTGAAGTAAGATTCGCCTTCGTCGGGTCGATTGAGGGCGTTAAATGCATCCTGGACGGAGAGGTAAAGTACTCAGACGCAGGCGGGTTTTGCAGCTTCTTCGACGTTTCACAGGGAGCGCACACTTACAGTGTCTCGAAGACGGGCATGCACGTCGTTGCGGGTCAGGACCCCTTCGGGAGGCCGTTAGGGGCTGCTGGGACAACCGTGATAGAGTGGGCTCCTGACCCCGAGTACCCTTGGCCAGAAGACCAGATCTGGTGGATGACGCTCACCTTCGAGGAAGGAGCGGAGATTATCTCTCCCATCGAGGCGGCGATTGCTATCGGCTCCGCAGTCACGGGGCTGATTATGATCATGTATGGTTTAGGCTGAAATTGGACGCGCGCGCCAAGAGAAGAAAAGGATTTAATTGTTATGAGTTTAAAGGATAGTTGACTGTCATGAGAGTCACTCAGACTAAACAAGTCGCCGTAACAGGGGATATAACGGTCTCCGTAAGCGCACCCTCCAAAGCCTACACAGGCATCGCGATAACGGCAATTGCAATCTGGGACACCGCCGCAGGCCCCTTCGACGGTGTTTTCTACTGGGGAGATGGAACATCAGATATAATTAATACCACCAGCAAAAGCATATCCAAGACACACATCTACGCTTCGGCTGGCACATACACAATCTCAGTAGAAATAGTAGACCGTTATACCGACGCAAGAGGAACAGACACAGACACAATCCAAATAGCAGCTAAACTTTCAGCCACCCTTTACCCATCACCCTCCTCCGGTCCAGTGCCCTTGGCTGTCGCCTTTGCCTGCTCAGCTTCGGGCGGATACCTGAACTACAGCTGGACCCTGGACCCAGGGGACGGCTCCGCTCCCTACAGCGGGACGAGGACGACAGGGGGTGAATGGACCCAGAACCACACCTACAACAAGGTGGACACCTTCTCTGCGACTCTGACCGTTACGGATGCACTTGGCGCGACAACGGTTACCGGGAAGGACATAATGGCTGGGATCACGCTCGCGCATGAGGCGATCGCCATAATCGGCTCCGCTGTCACCGGGCTGGCCATGATCATATATGGCTTAAGCTGAAACAGGAGGGCCCGTCGCCACACTTAATCCTCTGCAAAAAGCAGGTAAAACAGCGGGCGTCAGTGGTTCTTCCCACTGCCTGCGCGGGCCCCGAAAAACAATCCAATTTATTTGTAACCATTCTAAGACACTAGCCCAACTGAAAAACAAACACAAACGCACGTAACCATTTAGAAATATCAATATAATCCTCCCATTTAGTCAATCCAAGGACAAAAAACAGCCCACTTACCCATACATACCACTACAGATGCCCATCAGGTTTTATAAGGCATAAGAGCGAAGCTTTTTTATAAGTACCCTTCGGAGTCCAATGGACGATGACAAGAAATCATAACCCCACCCAGGGAAAATGGACACTAACCCGCCTCGTGAGGCGCGAAATAAGACACCACGGAGGCGAAATGCCCCTCGAGGACCTTCTCAGAAACCTAAGCGAAAGGGGATACCATACAGGACCCCTTAGACGAAACCTGAAAGCCCTCGACGTCGAGGTCATAAATGGTAAAGCAAGAATGAGGTTTTAGGGAAATGCAAGTAAAAAGTGCCAAAAATATAATACTATCAAAGTCTGAGAGTAACCCGGTATACTATATAATAAAACAGATTAGGTTACTTACATTACTTGGGAGTACCAACCCTGATTTCAGTGCCCCTGCACTCCCTGAGTTAGTTTCAATTTCTGAGAATGACCTTAGGAATGTGGGAAGAATCTTGACCTCTGATTCCCTGAGAAGGGTGGCTTGGTACTTCCTTGATTATGGGGCGGCGACCTCTCTGATCCTTCAGTTCAGGGTTGACGTTCCTGAGGCCACGTCCTTTAGACACATAAAGACGCTTCAAAAAATGGGGATGGTAGTACCCGCTGTCAGGTCTAGGCATCATGTGGCTTGCAAAGGAGGTCCAAGACCAACTGTTTGGATGGTTCCAGATGCTGAGTTTGATCAGATAAGTGAAATGCAGAAACTCCACAGGAG
>Ga0180732_1002347_pt1 | contig 10203 bp, 9 predicted proteins | sample KR11_01MetaG_FD_148674 | JGI IMG/M metagenome (GOLD analysis project Ga0180732, IMG submission 148674) | Groundwater microbial communities from the Olkiluoto Island deep subsurface site, Finland - KR11_0.1 MetaG | ecosystem: Environmental > Aquatic > Deep subsurface > Groundwater | place...
AATATCTATTGATACTACTAAGTATACAGGGGCGACTTACTATTTCGAGGCTGTTGCTAACCCTACACTCGGTTATTATGAGTTACGGTTACATGACTCGGCACATACTACCATTGCAATGATAGCTGCTAACAACATCGGTATTTATAGTTTATATAGGAGTGCTAGTTTTACTCCTACTAACGGAGCAGGGAATTACCATCTTTATTTGACTGGGTCCGGCAATTTGTTAGTGAAGTCTGCAAGGATAGTAATTATCCAGAATTCTGCAACGATAGCATTGACTTCAACAGCAATAGAGATTGGAAACGCTGAAAATTCAACAAGTACTTCCTATGTAGGTTTAGCATCACCAAAATATTGGAAATATACTGAATCTAACTGGAATGGCACAAAAACATTTTATTTCTCTGCTACATTATCAAATACCAATAAAAGTTATACTTCTTATGCACGATTAGAAGTTGCGGATGGATCGGGAGACGGTTTTGCGGGCTGGTCAGCAGTAGCCAACTCAGAAGTATCTGTAACTGGATTAACTGCTGTATTGGTGACATCACCTGCTTTAACTCTTACTGCGGGAAGGAATTATCGTGTCGCTATTTATTCAGGCGTAAAATATATAGTTAATATATTCAATGCAAAGATTATCATTGATCAAAGTGCAAATCCAACAAAACTAGAGCCACAATATCTGTTAGCAAACACATCCTTTATAGCAGGCACAGCATTACAAGAAGCATTGACTACTTTCAATCCTACGACAACTGAATGGTCTGGAGTAACAAATACTTATACTTTACAAGCAGAGGCGGCGAATGGGTCAACATCAGATATAGTATTACAAAAGAGTGATGGCTCAGCTACTTATGCAACAGTAACCGATCCTGATAATGCAGGGGTGGCGGCAATTAGTTCACCGCCTGCGGTATCTACAATTATGGATGTGAAGGCATCCACGAATAACAATGATGTCTATGCTGCGAGGATACTGGTTGCGTGTGTTATTGGTGCGGCGGCTACTGAAGCCAAAGTGTTTGCTCTTTCAAAACTTACTCTGGAAGTACCTGCTAAAAGTATTTTGCTTAGCAGGTTAAGTATAGAAAACATAGCCAAATCGTATATTTTATCTAAGCTCAATCTGGGGCGGTTCGCTACGGGATATACCAAAAGCAATCTTAATTTAGAGCAATATACCAAGAATTATATCAAATCTCAATTATCGGTTGAAAGTCCAGCGGTGGCATTGTTATTAATGCGGTTAAACTTAGAACGATTTGCTGAGGGATTCTTAAAAAGTAATCTTAATTTGGCTCGATACACCGAGCAATTCATAACTGCCAATCTTAATCTTGAGCAGGTAAATAAGTCATTCACTATGGCATCATTGTCATTGGAATTCCTTAATAAAGATTATATATTATCTTCTTTGAGTTTAGAAAGGCTATTAACGGCTTATGTGCTGACACAGATAAATATTGAAGATGTTGAACGGGATTATATACGACTATCATTGTCAATCGAAGGACTAATAGAACAGATTGGTAGTGCGTTTCTTTTATCATCAATTAATATAGAAGAAATCGCAAGGAATTATATTTTTTCAAAGCTCAATATTGAAAATAGAGGTATTGATTATCTCAATTCCTCATTGTTCATGGAAGATATCGCTAAATCGTTTCTAAAAAGTGATTTGAATTTAGAAGAGCTTAATCAGTCATTTCTCAAATCCTCTTTATCCGTTGAAAATATTATTAAATCGTTCCTGAGAAATAGTTTGGATATAGAGGATATAAATGAGTCTTATATCAAGTCGTCATTATCATTAGAAGAAATTGTTAGTTCTTATATAAGAAACAGTTTGAGCATTGAAGCAATAGGGAGATCATTTTTTGGTAGTTCATTATCAATCAAGGATATTGCAAGATCATTTTTAGAGGTTTCGTTAGCTATTGAGCAAACGGGGGGGGCTTATCTCGGTATTTCTTTATCAGTAGAAGAAATGATTAAGACTTTTCTAAAAAGTAATTTGAATTTGAAGACCATTGCTCAGACTTATATTAATTCTTCATTATTATTGGAATTAATTGCAAAAGCGCATATCAAAACATCTTTGGATTTAGGTGCAATCATAAATTTATCTTTTATTGATATGGAACTCAATCTTGAAGATTGGGCAACGGGATACTTAGAGTCTTCATTAGATATGGAGACTTATAGTGTAAGGTATATTAAATCGAGTTTGAATTTCGAGAGTTGGGCTTCTAGTTATTTGTTATCTCAATTAAATATAGAATTAAACCAATGGAGTTATATCAAGAGTTCGGCGAATATTATTCCTGCATTAACGGCTTTAATATTCCTCAAAACACAATTAACTTTAGAACGGTGGCAAGCTAATTATGTATTACTGGCATTGAATCTGCATATTATAGATTTGAATATTATGCACATGGCAATTAGCGTAAGCGGGAAAAATGATGGCGTTTCTGTGATTAATAGGAGTAGACAAGTATCGGGAAGCAAAAAGCGTGGTACTATAATAATTAATCCGAGCAGAAATGTAACAATAAACAAAAAAAGGGATACGACTATATATTAGGGAGTGAGTTAAATGGCTACATATCACAAGATAGGGGATAAAGCATTAGCGACAACCGCACATGCAGGTCAAGTCGGAAATAAGAATGCCCAAAACGCATTTAAGATATTCTGGAATAAACCAATGTCAGCGCAGCCACGATTAGAAGCTTGGGACTCAGCGGCGGATTTGACCGCCGGTGCAGCACCATCAGATGAAATTTTAGCAGGGACAGCATCTTCAGGAAACAAATCATGGCTCGGAGTGGCGGATACGGGGGCGGCATTACCGGGCGCTAATTGGTATGGTAGTGCAGATGAACGCATAGCAGGAACGAGTCCTGCACTAATACAGGGCGTTAGTAAATACATGCTCTTGGATAGCCTTACTGTTGGTGTTGTAAGCAGGTTATTCAATCTCGCCCTTAAAGTACCTTCTGATGCGGCTCAGTCAGGAACAATTCAGCATACGCCTGTTATCGCATTACGATATTACTATACGGGTTCTGCGCCAACTATCAGTTGGAGATATAATTCTTCAACAAATGCTACACCAATCTGGACAACAATCGCAGCAGGGTCAGTGGGGTACACTTTGCACTTCACGGGACCTGATACAGTTACAGCAACTTTAGACCCGTTTACCAAACCTGCTGCATTAACAGAAGTAGATGAGTACTGGCTACAAACAGCATAGGGACATAAGTTATGTTTTTAGTTCAAACTATTGATGGCAAATATATATTAGAATCCGAAGGCTTTAAATGGATTGATGTTCCAGAAGGCATTACTGATGTGCAATTAATACATCCAATCCTAAATCTTTCCGTTGGATTGCATGGTTACGAGAAATATGCCTTTTTAAGTGAGGGCGTTTACGTTATGCAGGGCGGATTCAATGTCCCACGAATTGCGGAAATATTATATGGCAAACTGGGTGGAAGTTATGTTTCTGTTAGATTGTTTAGGACTGGCGGCATTAATACGACAATTTCTGATAAAGAACCTGAAATTGATTCTAAGGTTTGGCGCAATAAAGAGGCGGGTTAAAAATGGCACGATCAACAATGACTTGGATTATAAATGAATTACGGCGAAAAGTGCATGATATTGGTGTTGAGCAGTTGGATGATGATGTTGTTGCATTAGGTGATACAGTGAGACTTCGGTGTGTCTATTATAACTTTGCTTCTACGCCAGTTAGCCCTACAATATCTAGGATCAAAATTGTTAATCCCAATGCTTCTACTATTGTGGCTTCTGCAACGACAGCGGCATCTTCAGCAACGGGTGTCAGATATTATGATTATCATGTATCTACTGTGCAACCAGAAGGGGTTTTTCGGGCTGAGTTTAGTGGCTATTTAGGATCGGTTTATTCAGTATTTCCATTTGAATTTGAGGTAAGAAAAACGCAGCGTATCTGGTCAGATGACGAATTACAGAATTATCTTGACCGGCACAGGGTTTTCATAGGGTCGCCATTACGTGAGGAATTGAAACGAGATAATTTATATAAACGATATTTGAGTGATTTTGATACGTTTGAATGGGCGGATATATACACGACACAAGACAGTACGGGAACAGAAGTAACGCCTACTGCAAGTAATTTGATAGCGGGTGAGTTCACTTTTACTACGGCACAGGATAAGGAACTATATTTAGAGGGGCATATTTGCGACATATACTTATCTGCTGCTGAGTGTTTAGAGGAGCTTGCAGGTGATCCTAGTCGGTCTAGTCAATGGTCAAGAGGTGGGGTTAGCCACACATCACAAAATGTACTTGAGTTAGCAAAGTATTATCGCTATATGTCAGGTGGCGTTCAGAGCCGAAAGATAATCAGGGTGTATTAAAATGCCTTGTAAAAAAAGAAAAAAACGTAAAGGTCGGTATTTTTGTCTGGACAGAATGAAATGAAAAAGAATAAGTATCATATCCCACAAATAAAACTCAATACCGAGTATGAGTATGTCAATATACTAACTAGGACAGAAGGCAGTCGTAACGCATTACAAGAGCCTGTTATCACGTGGGTTACGACTGCGAATGTTAAATGTTTTAAGACGACTCCGAATCTCGTATCGGCTGAGGCTTTAGTGATGTTTACGCAAGGATTAATACAAATAAGTAATTATTGGGCTATGTTTGAGTCAGATGCGAGTCTCACAGCGAGAGATCATGTTATTGATGAAGATTCTAATATATATGATGTTATGGAAATGAAGGATTACAAGACGCACAAAGAAGCGTTACTGAAAACGGTAGAGAAGGGTTGATATGGACTCTAATTATGGGATCGCTGTCGCGGTTCTTTCTAAGCTTATTGGAGCAACGAGTGTGCGTAACATGGTTGCTTCTAGTAATATAAGGTTAAGTTACGGGGTTGAGCCTACGACTTATCCTGCTATACGAATCCGTGTCGCTGGCGCAACGGGAGATAGTTTGGAGGGGTTCTTCGGTGGCGATCTCTATTTGAATATATACACAGCTAACGAGGCTCCGGGCGGGCATTTGGGCAGTATGTATAATGTTGTACGTGGAAAGATACATGATAGAGCGAGTAGTCTGACGACTACGAACATTGGGTTTGCTCTTATTAAAGAGCAATTTGTTGAATATCCGATTTACGATCAGGAAACAGGTAAGTTTTTCTTGAGTAGCCGGTTTCGGATTGTGGCACAGAATAGAACACGATAAATTAGGGAGTTGAGTTAGATGGCTTCGACACACAGTTTCGTTCAGGTAAATGCACAGATATATGCTGCAACGCTTGGAGTGGCGGCGTCTGCATTGGTTTCGTCAGTCAATGAATTAGCTAAATTTGATGGTGAATTCAATATTGACCTAACGTTTGACCAGATTACGAGTAAATGGAGGCAGCGTATAGATCAAGACAGAGACACCATAGCAATCAATGGGTCCTGTAAAATTGGAGGGGTGCAATTCCGCGCTTCGACATTAAAAAAGCTAATGTCTAGCGTTTCTAGTGGTACTATGCAATTATATGGATCGTCAGGTACAGCAACGGCTTCATTCTGGGAAATAAGGTCATCAACTGCGCCAAAGACGATTCAATTATGTTTTCAGTTCACGCATTCGTACGATAACAAGAAAGTGCAGATATGGACACGGGCTCAGACAGATAATTTTCCAATGCCCTTTAGTCCGGAGGTATATACGAAACAGGATTTAAGTTTCAATATGATAGGATCAACCAATGGTGGCGGTTTCTTTAAGTACCTAAAAGAGATATAATAAAGGGGCTTTATATGGCAAAAGTAGAAGGGCTTGATATAATCCTAAAGAATATAGACAACAAGAAGAAAGCCGTCTTTAAGGCTACTCGTGAAGGCATGGATTATAGTCTGCAAAAGACGCAAGACCATATAAAAACCGAATATGTTTGGAGTAAGACTCATAAGGGATTTAATGACAGAACGGCAAATTTAAGGAATAGCATTAATCATCAAGTTGAGACGGTAGCACAGGCTATGAGTAAGGGGCATGTTCTAGGGTGGGAATATGCGACTATGGAATATGCTCCTTATGTCGAATTAAGATGGGAGGGGAAACATGCTTATTTATATCCGGGTGTACGTGATATGAGAGACGAAATTTTAGATATAATACAACAGTCTGTCGAAACGGCAGTAAAAACTTTAGGAGTTTAGGCATGGCGGTCAAGAAAAAGAGCAATATCTTTAATATATTAGAGGATTCGGGGACGAGTGAGAAAGCCAATATCAATACATTGATGGCAATAGTAGAGGAGTTTGGTGCGATCCCTAATACTATGTATGTAGATGATGATTTGAAAAAGGGATGGGATTATGAGAAAGTCAGTAAATTGGCTTTCCATATAGCGCGTCAAAGCGATCCTGAAACTAAGTTAGATGTTATTAGAGAGCAGATAACGCATCACAATATTTATAGTCTTGTCGGGCATATCAATAAGTCATTAACGCTTGAAGTACCGCCTGATTTACAGGAACTTATTTTAGCTAGTATAGAGTTTTCAAGGCTTGATGTTATCAAACGCAAACTCAATACCGAGCAGATAAAAGAGTTAGTGCAGTATGCGATAGACAAGGAATGGATAACAGAAAAAGATTTTGAGAAAGCGACTGATGAGAAGGCTGAACCACCAAAAAACTAACCAGCGATGAGATACTAAATTTGATTGTGTTCTTGGTTTTGGAGGTATCTCATGGGCATAATTGGACGACTGAGTACACGAATACTTTAACACTTGATAAGGTATTATGTTATCATCTATTTATAATCAGAGATCGGCAGGAAGGAATAAAGGCAAGTATGATGCCTGATGTTATGACAAGGCAAGCTCCTACGGGTCAACCGAAGGTAACGGAAACAAGTCTTGGTGGTAACATGACACGCAAAACGGTGTCTTTTTCTATTGGTGATTTAATGCAGAATTCGGGTATAGTAAACGACATTAACCGAATGAAGTAAGGGTGAGTTAATGGCAGGGGACGATTTAGGGACATTACGAGTCGGTATAGACGCCAATCTTTCTACGTTTAGCGCAGGATTGTCGAAAGCTAAGGGTGATTTACAGTCATGGACGACTAATACCATGAATGTAATAGAAAAGAACGAGGCGGCGCTTCGTGGGTTAGGCATGGCATTTAGTGGCATTGGTATCGGTCTAGCGGGGATGGGCGTGCTTGCCATTAAAGAGTTCTCCTCGTTTGAGAAAGCAATGAAGAATGTCCAGTCTATTAGTCAAGGCACGCAAAAGGATTTCCAGATACTATCTGAATATGCCATGAAGCTAGGCAAGGATACGGCTTTTAGCTCAAAAGAAGCGGCGCAGGCTTTATATTATCTCGCTTCTGCGGGGTATAGTACAACAGAACAGATGGAGGCGGCTAATTCTGTCTTATTAGTTGCGACTGCTACACAGTTTGATTTAGCGAGAGCTTCGGAATTGGTTGCTACGACTATAACGTCATTCGGATTAAAAGCACAGGACGCAGGGCGCGTTGTTGACGTAATGGCAAAATCAACAGCTATTGGGCAGTTGACTATGGAGAAGTTATCGTTTGCGTTACCTATGGCGGCATCAAAAGCGACAGAGTTGGGATGGTCATTAGAGGAGACAACGAGTTGGTTAGGGTTATTGGCTGATAGCGGGCTACGGGGTGAAATGGCAGGCACTAGATTAAGGGATATGCTCAATGATTTGTTGGTTCCATCAGAGAAGGCAAAAATTGGGTTAGAGCGTATTCATATACCGCTAGAAAAACTCCCTGCATTATTGCGCGATCCGCATGCATTGTTAACAGCATTTACTGAAGCGGCGAAGACTGGATTACTTGACGCAGCAACGTCTGCTCTGATTTTTGGTGATTCGTCAGAAGGAATGATGAAGGCAGTCCAGCAGGGGACGGGTGCGTTTGATAAGTATATTACTGGATTGACTAACGCCAAAGGCGCCGCACAAGCAATGGCTGATATACAACAGCAGGCATTAGCTCAATCTTTTGAGCAGTTAAAGGGGAGCGTAGAGAATTTAGCAATTAAGTTTGGTGCAGAATTGGCGCCGTCTGCGAGGCTTGTTGCAGGAGTATTGGAAGATATAGCGGATAAGCTCGCTGGGTTATCAGAACCGACAAAGGCGGCTATTATATCGCTAGGGGGCGTGGGAACGGCATTAACTCTTGTGGCGGGACCGTCCTTGATTTTGGTCTCACAGTTACCGAACTTAATAAAAGGATTTGAGGCACTTAATGTCTTAGCGAAAGGAACGTTACTTACTTCTTTGGGTGCTATTGGAGCAGCACTCGGTATCGCTGCTGGCGCAGTTGCTATGTTTACCTATGCTATTAGAGATTTTAATCAGGAAGATAATCTATTAGGATTAAAAATATCAGCACAAAGTGATCGGTTAGAATCGTTAGGGACTATGTTATCAATGGTAAAGGCAAACGGACTTGATCCCGCAACGTTATCTTTACAGAAACTTGGTGAACGGTTTAATTTTACCACACAAGATATAGATTTATTAAATAAAATGTTTGGTACGAATTTGCTTAGTACCGATTCGCTAACAAAAGCAATGGCAACCCTTACCAAAGCGCATACCGATTCAGAAAAAAAGCTCAAGGACATGACGACAGCTACCGATCCTGCGACAGTTGCGACAAAGGCATTGGCTGATGCACAGAAACTAGCCCAAGACGGTGCTAATGCCGTTGCAAAAACTTTAGCGGGAAAGCTCAATCCTGTTCTCGTGGATACGGGTGAAGAAACTGACAAAGCAGGAGAAAAGGTTGAGAAACTCAAAGCGAAACTTATTGCTAGCAGGGCTGAGGGGCTTGATGTTGTAGCTGACGGGTTAACGAAAGTTAATCAGGAAACGCATAAATGGGTTACTACTACGGATGAGGCGGGTATCATGACTGATACGTGGGCATTAAAGACAATAAAATTAGGGAAAGAGCATTTATTAACTACAGACATAATATCGCGCAAATGGTCTGATACGCTGGGAGCTTTTTCTGCTAGTGTAAAGGGGGTCGGGCAGCTTGCTAATGTTGGGTATAAGGATTTGACACAAGCAGCATTGAGTCATCTTGAGGCATTAAAAAGTGAAATTTTGGTCTACAATCAAGAATGGTCTGACCTCACTATTAGCATGGGTTCACAAAATAATGCTTTATGGGAAAGTATGGAAGCGAACCAACTAAAAATAGCAAAGAATGAGCAGGAAGTAAGGGATAGCGCGGCAAAGTGGGCAGAAGATTATGTCTGGACTGCCGGTGGTTGGATACCCAAAGCGGACTTAGACCCCTCTACATTGCAAGGGTATATTGATGCAGGAAAAGCGCAAGCGAAAAAAATGAGGAAAGAAGAACTAGAAGAGATACTGGCATTCCAAGCGAAAGAACTTGATAGTTATGATGCGAAAAGAAAGTTAATAGAATTGGATTTTAAAGATTTAAAGAAGTTATATATCAAGCACGGGATAGATGTTACGGAAGCGGAGAAATGGCGTACCCAGAGATTGACTGAATTACGCATTGAGGAAATGACGAATTATGCAACGATAATCGGCAATGGGTTTACTAGCGTAGCAAATTCGTATGTCGGGTTATATAACTTGATATATAATACCGATAAGGGTGATGAGGAGTTAAAGAAGACTTCTTTAATGAGATTATTAAATTGGGTAAATTCATCAACAACATTAATTAAAAGCCTAGCAGATAGTTATATTTCATTAGGGAAAATAATGGATGCAATTGGTGGCGGAACATCAATTATAAATGCTCTGAAGTCAATAGCTCCTATTGCAATGCCTTTTGCCGCGGCGGCAGTCGGTGTTGGCGCGGTATTAAACTATATGGATTTTCAAGATTATCAGAAGAATAGAGTGGCAGGTTCGACTACTCGTGTTGAGGATTTACAGGCACAGGTTAAGTCTGGCAATATGAGCGGCGATCAAGCTACTCTTTTGATGTTACAGGAACAATATAATGCTGGCTATCCTTATATAAAGTTTAATGGAAAAACATATAGTAGGGCAGAAATCCCTGGCTTATTAAAAGAATATCAAGCTAAGGCATCTATTACTACAACAATGGGCGGACT
>Ga0180732_1002348_pt1 | contig 10202 bp, 11 predicted proteins | sample KR11_01MetaG_FD_148674 | JGI IMG/M metagenome (GOLD analysis project Ga0180732, IMG submission 148674) | Groundwater microbial communities from the Olkiluoto Island deep subsurface site, Finland - KR11_0.1 MetaG | ecosystem: Environmental > Aquatic > Deep subsurface > Groundwater | place...
ATACCACCCTTATTTTCATAGTGTATCTTTTGTGGGAGCTGATGCATTTGCTCTGGAGCTTTCAAGTATGGGGATAAGAGAACAAGACAAAATAATTGTTACACAGGTTGTCCCTGACCCCTATGAAACATCCGCAACTTATCTTCAAACTGTCAAGGATTATCGGGATCATACTGCAAAATATTTTCCAGAAGATATGCCGAATTATGTTGGCCTGGAAGGATACGTAAATGCTAAAGTGCTGGTAAGAGCGTTAAATGAAGCCGGAAGAGATCTAAACAGGGATAAATTCATTGAAGCAATTGAATCAATGAATAATTATAGCATTGGTATAGGAATTCCAGCTAAATACGGACCGGATGACCATCAAGCCTTTGATAGAATATACTTTTCCCGTTTAAATAATGGGAGGTTTCTATTATTCGAAATAGATTGAGATTGTATTATGAAATTACAGTATAAGTTGTTTATTCTTTTTGTGATTTTGCTTCTAATATTTGGAACTGCGACCATTATTTCAACTTCAACAATAATAAAGAAAGAATTAGAAAGCAGGTTAATAGCCAGGGAAAAAATCGGATTGGAGGTTCTGGAGCACAGGATATTCCCGCATCTTGCGAATAAGGATTTCGAAAAAATAACCAGCATCTTGTTTGAGGAAAAAGAGATAAAAACAGAGTCGATTTATTATATTGTAATATACGATAAAAAAGGAACCATCAAAGCGCATACGTTCTTAGATGAGATCCCTGAACATGTAAAATACCATGTTCAAGATGACACAACGGATTTTTCTACACATGAATTTAGAATTGACGACACTCCAATAATTGAAATAAACACCCCAATAAAAGAAGGGGAATACGAAGCCGGACTTCTAAGTATCGGATACAAGAAAGAGTATATTGATAGTATTATCTCCCGAATTATTAATATAATAATGTATATAATAATCGTTTTAACATTTTGTTCAATAATTTTCAGTTTATTTTTGAGTAAATTTATCGTTAAACCAGTTAAGGAATTAGCAAAAGGAATGGAAGAAGTTAGTAAAGGAAATCTTGATCATAAAATAGAAATCGACTCAAAGGATGAAATAGGAGAACTTGCTGATTCTTTCAAAAAAATGACAGAGAACCTTCAAAAAACAACTGTTTCAAAAGATTATGTGGACAATATTATTGGAAGCATGTTCGGGACTATAATCGTAGTCACGCGCGAAGGTGAAATAAAAACTGTGAACCAGGCTGCATGTGATATACTTGGTTATAAAGCCGAGGAACTGGTCGGACAACCAATAAATCTTATTGCAAAAGATATACAATTTAAAAGTTCGTGGTTTGACAAGCTCATTGAAAAAGATTCTTTCACCGATATAGAAACGAATTACCTGGCAAAAGATGGTAGAAAAATACCCATGCTTTTTTCTTGCTCAGTAATGCGTAATAAAGGCAGCATTCAGGGAATAGTATGTGTGGCGCTTGACATCACAGAGCGAAGGCGGGCAGAGGAGGAGATCCAACTATTGCTAACATTGATCAAGGCAATCAGCGAGTCAAAGGATTTAAATACCGCATTGATGATAGCTTTAAAAAAAGTGTGCGAAGCTACTGATTGGGATTATGGAGAAGCGTGGGTTCCTAGATCTGATGGAACTATCGAGCTTAGCCCTGTATGGTATTCCAGTACCACAAGTCTGGAGAAATTCAGAAGACTGAGCGAGAATTATACTTTTCCGCGTGGTGTTGGGCTGCCCGGGCGCGTCTGGTCATCAAAGCAGCCTGAGTGGATCCCTGATGTTGCAGGAAGTCCAGGAACAGTTTTTCCCCGTGTTCGGTTTGCTATGGAAGCTGGACTCAAAGCCAGTTTGGGAATTCCAATCATTACCCGGGGTCAGGTACAGGCTGTGCTTTTATTTTTCATGTTGAAATCCCGTGAAGAGGACAAACGACTGGTTGATATAGTATCAGGAGTTGCTTCTCAATTAGGCACGGTAATTCAGCGCAAACGGGCTGAGGAGGAAATCCGAAAGCTAAACACAGAACTTGAAAGACATGTAATTGAACTCGAAGAAGCTAACAAAGAACTTGAAGCCTTTTCATATTCCGTCTCCCACGATCTAAGGGCGCCGCTTCGAGCCATTGATGGTTTCTCAACTATGCTGTTGGAAGATTACAAAAATCTATTTGACAAAGAAGGCAATCGCTTGCTGAATATAATTCGAAGTAATACGCAAAGAATGGGAGAACTCATTGACGATCTTCTTACCCTCTCCCGCTTAGGGCGCAAGGAAATGGCGCTATCTGACATCAATATGGATGAACTTGTGAAAACGGTGATTGAAGAACTCAGAGCATCTGCTCCTGGAAGAGTGATACAATTCAACATAAATACGCTTCCTTTTGCCTATGGGGACGTGGGAATGATCAGCCAGGTATTTTTCAATCTCTTATCCAATGCTTTAAAATTCACAAGAACAAGAGAGAATGCAATTATTGAAGTTTGTGGATATTTCCATAAAGAAAAAAATGAGAATGTTTATTATGTTAAAGATACGGGTGTGGGATTTGATATGCAGTATATAAACAAACTATTTGGAGTGTTTCAAAGATTGCATAGCGATGATGAGTTTGAAGGTACAGGTGTTGGGCTTGCCATTGTCTGGCGCATTATTCACAGACATGGTGGAAGAACGTGGGCTGAGGGAAAAGTTAATGAAGGGGCAACGTTCTATTTTACTTTACCAACAAAGGAAAAGATAGTATGAATTTAAACGATATTGAAATTCTTTTAGTTGAAGATAAGCCTACTGATGCGGAACTTGTGCTCAGGTCGCTTAAGAAAGTTACTAAAAAATTTCATGTAGTGGGGGATGGGGCTGAGGCGTTAGAGTTTATTTTTGCCACAGGCAAATATGCGCAAAGGAACATTGAGAACCTACCGAGTGTTATTTTACTTGACCTGAAACTTCCCAAAGTGGATGGAATTGAGGTGCTCAGGAGAATTAAATCAGATGAGCTGACAAAAAAGATCCCTGTTGTTGCGCTTACATCTTCCAGCGAAGACCGCGACCTGAGGGAGTGTTATGAATTGGGCATAAATAGTTATATTGTCAAACCCGTTGATTTTGAAAAGTTCATGCAGGCGGTAACTGATCTGTGTAAATACTGGCTATCGATAAATATACCACCACGTTGAACTATTTTTCACGAATTGAGATTAACTTGTACCAGTAGTATGCCAGAAGAACCAGTAAGAACATTGAAAATGATAGTGATAAGTAGTGAACTATTTGTATCTCCTGCTCAAACCGCATAAAAGCTGATGGACATCCAAATATCTCGATTAACTGAAAAATAGTATGGAAACCCACGAAAGCGCCTGATACAAAAACGAGTATGAAATTTCTGGAAAGAAATTTTCGGGTAAGAAATGCTCTGGCTCTAAGAACGTCATCATCCATATGTCTCCACAAAGACCACGCCAATATAGAGAAACATAATCCAATAAGTGCTAATAAAACGGTTATTCCAAGAATAGCAGTCTGTAATTCCTTAAACATTCTTAATCAAATCCGAATTATTATCATAAATAGCTGCCGATTAATTCCGCAATTGCTGTTCTTGCGCTCATGTGAGGATTTGAAGCATTTTAGCATAGAAAAATTAGGTAGTCCCGGACGGATTCGAACCATCGTCTCCGGCTCCAAAGGCCAGAAGGATTGACCGCTACCCTACGGGACTGCATCTTAAACTTACAATTAAACTACTTATTCTTTATGCCAACATTTTTACTTTAATGAGTACATCTAATCATTATGACTGAGGAGTTATGCATAGTTCCTGATACAAGTGTTATCATAGACGGGAGAATAACGGCAAAATTAAAAGCCGGGGAATACCCTGAAGCCACAGTGGTCATAGCCGAGGCGCTCATGGCAGAGCTTGAAGCGCAGGCGAATAGAGGCAAAGAGACGGGTTTTAAGGGGCTTGAAGAATTAAAAGAACTGAGCGGGATGGCAAAAAGAGGGGAACTCAGGCTTGAGTTCACAGGAAAGCGACCCTCCCTTGAGCAGATAAAACTTGCTTCTTCTGGAGAGATAGACTCCATCATACGCGCGGTCGCAGTGGAGCGTAAAGCGCTTTTCATTACGAGCGACAAGGTGCAGGCAGAGGTGGGACGCGCCAAGGGACTGAACGTGGAATACCTGTATCCAGTGCAGGAAGAGCTCAGTGAACTTCTAATCAGCGGATTTTTCACAGATGACACTCTTTCAGTCCATCTCAAGGTCAAAGTGCAGCCAATGGCAAAGAGGGGCACAATAGGGAACCAGAAACTTGTTAAGATAAGGAAAGAACCCTGCACAGAGGCAGAGCTTCATGCCATAGCAAGGGAACTTCTTGTAAGGACAAAACGCGACCCTGATGCGTATCTGGAGATCGATTATATCGGGGCGACCGTATTCCAGATAGGCTCCATGCGAATAGCAGTAGCAAAGCCCCCGTTCTCGGACGGAATGGAAATAACCGCGGTAAGACCTATCGCTATAGTGAGCCTTGATGATTACAGGATGGGAAAGGAACTGAAAGACAGGATCGTGGAAAGGCAGCGCGGCATCCTTGTTGCAGGTCCGCCTGGGGCGGGAAAATCCACTTTTGCGGCAAGTATAGCCGAATTCCTGTACAGGCAGAACTTTATCGTGAAAACGATGGAATCCCCGCGCGACCTTCAGGTACAGGATGCGATAACCCAGTACGCCCCCCTTGAGCGGGACATGGAAAAGACCGCTGATATAATGCTGCTTGTGAGACCCGATTATACAATATACGACGAGGTAAGGAAGACAAAAGATTTCCATGTTTTCGCTGATATGAGGATGGCTGGCGTGGGGATGATAGGAGTGGTGCATGCCACAAGAGCAGTTGATGCTATCCAGAGGCTTATCGGTCGCGTGGAACTTGGGATAATCCCGCAGGTGGTGGACACCGTTGTTTTTATTGAAAAAGGAGAGGTCGCAAAGGTGTACGATATCGCCTTCACAGTAAAAGTGCCTCACGGCATGGTTGAGCAGGACCTTGCGCGTCCTGTGATAACCGTGGCTGACTTTGAGACCCGTAATGTGGAGTATGAGATATACACATACGGCGAGCAGGTCGTGGTGATGCCTGTTGGGGATACTGAAGGCAGGCGTCCTGGCATGTGGGCTCTTGCGGGGAAGGAGATACGCAAAGAAATGCAGAAATACGCACGCAGTATGGTTGAGGTCGATGTGGTTTCTGATACAAGCGCCACAGTTTACATGGACGAGGAAGACATAGCCGGAGTGATCGGTAAAGCGGGAAAGAACATTGACCTTATAGAAAAAAAACTTGGTATACATCTTGATATACGGGAAAGAAAAGCTGGCAGGGAAAAAGTAAAAAAGACAGTGAAAAGTGATATATCAAGTTTTGTTCCCACGGTTGAACGCTCAAAGAAACATATAATTCTCCATGTCGAAGGACTCTCAGGCGAGACCGTGGATGTGCAAATTGGTGATGATTACCTGCTCACAGCGACCATTGGGCGAAAAGGGGATGTGAAGATCGGGAAAGATACAGAAGAAGCACATAGAATAATGTTGGCTCCTTCTCTTGTTACTATGAGAAAAAGCGAAAGGCAGTGATATTTCCCTTAAAAACATATTATTTCTGCAAAGTCAAGTATTTAAGTGATTAAGCCCCTGTATAATTGGGAAGCAGGCAGGAAGCCGAGGAACTTATGATCTACAAGTTCGGGAATAAGAAGCCATCCATATCAGAAAGCGCTTTTATTGCAGACACCGCATGTATAATAGGGGATGTTTCAATAGGCGACAGATCAAGCGTCTGGTTCAACTCAGTTATCAGGGGCGACAGCGCACGTATCAGCATAGGGAACGGGTGCAGTATCCAGGATAACGCTGTCATACATACTGACGACAACGAAGTGAAGATCGGGGATGGTGTTATTATCGGGCATGGATGCGTTGTTCATGGAAGGCTGATAAACAACAATGCGCTTATCCCGCCAAATTATAAGGTCCATGCGAACACGGTGGTGATGGGGGTTCCCTGCAAAGAGATCAGGAAGACAAATGAAGAAGATATTGAGATAATCAGGAATACATTGAAAAAATACGAAAAATTAACTGAAGAATACCTTAAAATGAAAGGATAAATATGCGAAATATTAAAATTGAGGAGTTGGGCGCAACGCCGATAACAGAGCGCCAAGTTGAAGTGGTGGAGAGAAAAGGGCTGGGACATCCTGACTTTATCTGCGATTCAATAATGAACCAGGTATCTGTGGATCTGTGCAGGGAATATCTGGAGCGGTTCGGCGCCATTATGCACCACAATACAGATAAAGGAATGCTGGTTGCGGGAGAAGTGAAAACAAAGTTCGGTGGGGGTGTTATTCTTAAACCCATGCGGATAATCTTCGGCGACAGGGCTACTTTTGAGGTTGAGGGAGAGTTAATCGATGTCGAAAATATTGCCATAGATGCTGCAAAAAAGTGGATTGGAGAAAATCTCAGGTTTGTCAATGCAGATTCTATCGAGTACCAGGTCGAAATCGCACGGGGTTCAGCAGAACTGACTGATATCTTCAAGCGCCAGAATGCAGTGCTCGGAGCAAATGATACCTCTGCTGCTGTGGGATACGCCCCGATGACGCCGACTGAGAGCGTTGTGCTTGAGACTGAAAGGTACCTGAACTCACCTGATTTTAAGAGACGATTTCCAGAGTCGGGTGAGGATATAAAGGTCATGGGGCTAAGGGAAGGGAATGAACTGAATCTGACGGTTGCAGACCCGCTTATAGACAGGTTCATCGTATCTGAAACTGAATATTTTAGGAAAAAGGATGAATTGCTTGAGGAGATTATTACATTTGCAGGAGGTCGATCTGAACTTGAGACCTCAGTCCTCCTGAACACGCTTGACCGCGAGGGACGCGGGATGGGCGGAATATACCTCACGGTCACAGGCACATCTGCGGAAGATGCTGATTCAGGTCAGGTTGGGCGCGGGAACAGGGTGAACGGCATAATTCCATTGAATAGACCTGTGAGCAGCGAGGCTGCTGCGGGTAAGAACCCTGTGAGCCATGTGGGGAAGATATACAATGTGCTCAGCCACAGGATAGCCAATGAGATATACGTTAATGTGCCTGATATAAGAGAGGTTTATGTGTGGCTGTTGAGCCAGATAGGCGAGCCCATCGACCTTCCGAAGATAGCTGCTGCGCAGGTCATCATGGAGCGCGGGGATGTGGGATCTGTGAGAGACGAGATAAATGAGGTAATAGACCGGGAGCTTGCTAACATACAGGAGTTCTGCATGGAACTGGCGAAAGGGAAGGAAGCGGTGTGCTGAGGGAATTTCTTGTGTGGTTTACGGGTTTGTTTTTTCTGTGGGCGTTTCAATTCGTGTTGGTAATTATGTAAAGATACAATATCTTGATACTGCCTCATTACTCATGAGAACAATATTTTTCACTTTTTTTATGAATTCAGAGACGTCAAGAGGTTTCGATATGTAATCATTAAAGCCTGCTTTGATGAATCTTTCTTTATCTCCTTTCATCGCAAATGATGATATCGCCATTTAATTCCTCGGACTATACATTATTTTTGATCATTTTCACCTTTAATAAACCGACCCCAGTATGGAAATACCATCTTTCCCCACCGTGATCTGATGTTTTTCCATGCTGTGGTTAGCGGTTCGCATTTTTCTTATCTGGATATACCTCTTAACATTCTCCTTGGCTTCTATTACCCCCAGTTCTATTATGCCATCCGCAAGGAAATACTCGGGTTGCTCTGCATAATTAGTAGAGCCCACAAATACCTGTTTTTCAGGAGAGCAGGTTTCCATTATGAGAAATGATGTCAAATCTTTATCCCTTAGCATTGTGAAGAAGTGATACATATTCTTCCTGAGATTTTCCCAGGTCGATATCGAATAGAATGCATTTAGCGAGTCAAGGGCAAAAACCGTCAGATTCTCGTATTTTTCCCTGTAAAAATCTATCATATCTTCCGTAATCTTGTCGATGTCCAGTTCTTCGTTATTCGATTCAAATCTCATATCCTTGTAATCGAAAATGTGTAGTCTGTCCAATTTCTTGATTCCAAGGCTTTCCATATTCCGGAGATGGCTCTCTTTCGTCTCTTCAAGACTTGCGTACAGGCCGTGCTCGTTGTTGTCTGCAAGATAGTTTGACATCATATTGAAGACCATGCCAGATTTCAAACCCCCCTCTATCCCTGATACAAGTATCACCGAACCCGCGGGTATATCACAGTCGCCCTTAAATAATTCGTTCAAGCCGTTGATAGAGTTCTTAAACATCGTGTCCAAATTTTTTGATTGAATTCAAAAAATACTCATCTGCATCGATAAATTCGGCTATTCTTTTGTCGACAACCTGCTTTCCCTCCTGGGTACAGGAATATATTTTTTCCCTCAAGTCCCCTTTCGTAAATCTCACTTGTAAGATGCCTTCATCTTTCAGGGTATACAAAAGCGAGTAAATTGTCCCCTGGCTTACTAAAACATCATATCTTGCAAAAATTTCCTTAATTATGTCATACCCGCTCATCGGCCTATCGGAAAGCATTGAAAGTACAGTGATTTCAATATGCTTCTTAACAATATTCTCTTTATATCTAAATTGTGGGGATTTATATATTTTTGGAACTTCTTTCTTAGCAACTGCACAAATATCCATACTTCGACCTCATTCTTTTCAATCTTTCGCATAATCATAATCCCTCTTTCAAAAAGCTGATTTGATCATGATCAAACTATCCCCGTTTTTCACGTTTTCAGACAGGATTAAAGAAATGAACTTATAAAGATAAATAGTTTTTCATCATCCTAATTATGATAATAAATGAAATCGTTCTCTTGGTATTCCATTGATGTTTTCAATATTTGTTGTTTCTATATCTTGAATTTGAAAATGGAAACCAATTCTATGATAAGCTAGTTATTTGTGTATTCTTATGCAATACGCTATTAATTATATCCACATACTCTTCTTTTAAGGAATACACAATATGTGTTTTATAAGATTCTTTGACTGCATGCAGGATACCGAGCTTTGAATGAATATAACCCAGAGTTGAAGAAACTGCTCTATAGGAAACCTTGAATTTCTTATTTAGTTCCTGATATAACAGGTTTACTGTTACCTTTTTTACTCTAAGTAGAATATCAATTATGAACTTCCTAAGCCCATCGATATCCAGTTCCAGGTAAACCTCAAGGCGCCTCATTATTCTCAATTTTAGTTTCTCCACCGTATCACCTTATGTAAAGATATTTATTTAGTATATATATATATACTTTCTCTTTTATTGGTTTTGGGATCACATATTTTTATGATAATTGTCCATCATCCTTTCAATAAGTGCGAACTCCCTTTCTTCAAGAGTAGCAGGGCTGAACGGTAAAATAAATATTGCCTTCTGCAGGATAACCCATTCCCGTATATCGTATAAAAATTTTAAAACCGGGATAAAACCATTCGTGATAATCAGGTATTCCAGGCAGTCCAGCAATACGATCGGGTTTTTGCTTTTCCTGAAAAAATCTTTTATCATGCCCGCCATTATCTCAAGATTGGCAGGATTAATGCTCTCACTCCCATGTTTGCTTATCCAGAAAATCGGGGTTGTTTGCAAAAGATATCTCTGCCTGATCTCTTCAGGTGAATCCATTGTAAAGCACAACCCCTGTGCTCTGGCTTGCATGCAGTGTTTGCAGGGGCAGGGCAGAGTACATCCTTCGCATCCTATACTTTCACAGGAAAATGTCTCAGGATGCTGGCATTCTGCACATGTGCCCTTTATCATGGATACGAAAATCTCAAATGCCGCTTCAGATTTAAGTTCTTTTATCAGATAACTTCTCCCTCTTTTTAATTTTGTGCCATCAAAATTCGCCACAGGCTCGGTGACAGGAATCACCTTCGGCTTTCTCTTGAAGATCTGTAAGATATTGGGCACTTTAATCACCCTTCGGAAGCGTGAAATAAAAACTGCTTCCTTTTCCCTCCCCATCACTTTTCACCCATATCCTGCCCCCGTGCGCCTCAACTATTCCCTTAGCGATGGTGAGCCCGAGTCCCATCCTCTCTGATTCCCGCATCAGGGATTTGCCGCCCAC
>Ga0180732_1002349_pt1 | contig 10196 bp, 10 predicted proteins | sample KR11_01MetaG_FD_148674 | JGI IMG/M metagenome (GOLD analysis project Ga0180732, IMG submission 148674) | Groundwater microbial communities from the Olkiluoto Island deep subsurface site, Finland - KR11_0.1 MetaG | ecosystem: Environmental > Aquatic > Deep subsurface > Groundwater | place...
GAAGAGTAATATACTCTTCAGCAAGCAGCATATACGGAGATCCAATCACTACACCAGTATCTGAATCACATCAACAGTTACCGCTTACTCTTTACGGCGCAACTAAACTTGCTGCCGAGAAAGTGATTCACACATACAGCAAGAACTTTGACCTGACATATGGGATATTCAGATTCACGAATGTCTATGGTATTGGACAGGTGAACGGACTTATCCCCACAGTGATCAACAACCTGCTTAAAGACGAAAAGATACAGGTCACAGGAACCGGTGAACAGACCAGGGATTTCATCTATGTTGATGATGTAGTGAATGCCCTCATACAGGCTATGGATCATCCTAAGTACAGTTTCATCTGTAATCTGGGCAGTGGATGTATGTTCAGCGTCAATGAGATTGTCAAATCGCTTTCTGGATTCACAGGTAAAGAAGCACATATTGATCACACTCCTCTCCAGATCGATAGAGGTGCATTCAGGGCAGACTTGAAACGATTCAGGGAACTGTTCGGAGACAGGCATAAGTTCACTTCAATAGATGACGGGCTTTACAAGACCGTGGAATGGTGGAGAAACAAATGACAATGAAACAACATAATTATAATCAACCCTTACCTGAGAACAAGTATAATCCTCTGGCATGGATACATCCGGACGCGAAGATAGGAGATAATTGCTGGATAGGAGCCTTCTGCATGATCACTAAAAATGTAGAAATAGGAGATAACGTGTCACTGAGCTGTGGAGTATTGATATACGATCACGACACGTCATTTTATAGAGCGGAAGAAGGGAATATTGAGGCACAGCATTACAAAGTCAAGATCGGCTCGTACACCCAGATAGGCAGCAATTCAGTAATAGTCCCGAAAGATAAGGATATCACGATAGGAGACCATGTTGTTGTGGGTGCGCTATCCCTCGTAAAGACTGACATTCCCAGCTATTCAATAGTAGCGGGCATTCCCGCAAGAGTAATAGGAGATATAAAGAAATGTGTGGAATAGTCGGATACTATGGAAAGAAGCAGGCATTCGACATACTGATAGGTGGATTGAAAAAGCTTGAGTATAGAGGGTATGACTCATCAGGAATATCGATAATATCCAGTGATTTACAGAGCATATCAACACAGAAAGAAATAGGGCATCAGAAGGACATACTTTTTGACAGGGCAGAGGGAAGCATAGGAATAGCTCATACCAGATGGGCGACTCATGGCAAAGTCACGAAAGTAAACACACATCCTCACACCGACTGCAAAGATGAGATTTACATAGTTCATAACGGGATTATTAAAAACTACAAGTTCCTGAAAGAGATGCTAATATACAAAGGGCATAAGTTCAGGTCAGAGACAGATACGGAAGTATTGGCGCATCTTGTAGAAGAGCAGCTTAATAAAAGTCATACGATTGAAGCAGCGTTCGCCATTTCAGTACAGAAACTGGAAGGCGACTACTCAATAATGCTCATCAAGAAGGGAGAAAAAACGCTGCTGGGCGCAAGAAGAGGCACAGTCCCTCTATGCATAGGAATATCAGATGAAGGCATATTCCCTGCTTCAGACGTTCTGGCATTCACTGAATACACTAACAAAGCGATATTCCTGAAAAGCGGGGATACATTCATAAAAGATAAGAAAGGGCTCAGAATTTATAATACAGAGACTTTTAAGAAAGTAGAGCGAGAGATACAAACAGTACTGGTGGATGATACTGATACCCATCTGGGAATGCATAAGCATTACATGATAAAAGAGATAAGCGAGCAAGGAGAAGCCTTAATGCGAGCAATCACTCAGGATACAGCATCAATAAAAGAGATATGCAAGCTCATGAAGGAATCGGAGAAGGTATTCTTCATTGGCTGCGGTTCATCATATAATGCCTGCCTTGCTGCATTTTACTTATTCTCAGGTATTGCCAATTATCAAGTCACACCAGTATTGTCTTCTGAGTACTGGTTTTATAAAAAGTTCTTTAATGATAAGACTTTAGTAGTTGCTGTATCACAATCAGGAGAGACAGCGGACATACTTACTGCTGTTGAATCGGCAAAAGAGAAAGGATGCAAAGTAGTAAGCATAGTCAATCGTGAGAACTCAATACTATCACAGATGAGCGACATTTCACTATTCAATAAATGCGGGACTGAGATATGCGTATTATCAACAAAATCCTATATCACTCAGGTGGCTATCATCTCAATAATAGCATATCACCTTGCTGATAAATATGAAGAAGGAATACAGAAACTCAAGAATCTTTATGTTGATGTGTTCAACCTGACCTCAACCACAATGCGTGAACTGATACAAAAAGTTGCTAAAAAGATATGCAAATCAAATGACCTGTACATCATAGGCAGAGGAGTTCAATACCCGACCGCTCTTGAGGCTGCACTCAAGATAAAAGAAGTATCATACACCCATGCAGAAGCATTTGCAGGCGGTGAATTGAAACATGGTAATTTAGCCTTGATTGATAAGAACACTCCCTGCATAGCTTTGATTCCATATACTCCAAAATGGACTCAAGTATCTATGAACCTTGATGAAGCAAACATCTTATCTGATACAGAGGAAATAAAGAGTAGAGGCGGGTATATAATAGGAGTTGGTTTCGAGCAGCAACATACGTTCAACATCTGGATAAAAGTTCCTGATTCGGGGGAGCTTAATCCAATCACTCAGATAATCCCGATGCAGTTACTGGCTTATGAACTGGCTTTATTAAAAGGTCTTGACCCTGATAAACCCAGAAATCTGGCGAAGAGCGTCACGGTGTCGTGACACTATGATGAAAGCAGTGATACTTGCAGCAGGAAAAGGCATAAGGATGTATCCTCTTACGAATAACATACCTAAAGTGATGCTGCCTATTGCAGGTAAGCCTATTCTTTATCATATCATCACAGAGGCGCATCAGGCGGGAGTTGGTGATTTTATAATAGTTGTGGGACATCAGGCTGAAAAGATAATGAGTTATTTTGGTGACGGCTCTGAGATGAACATAAACATAGAGTACGTCCACCAAAAAGAATACAATGGCACTGCATGCGCCATAAATGCGGTGCATGATTATGTTAGTGGAAGATTCTTAGTCATGAGCGGAGATACACTTGTATCATCATCCCACATCATGAAACTCATCAATCATAATGCTGATACAGTCATATCCACAGCGCATACCGTGAATCCGTCTGATTTTGGGGTTATAGATACTGGAGACAATAATCAAGTCATGCACATAACAGAGAAGCCTGAGTATTCTGAGTATTTGTCGCCATTATCAAATCACGTCAATGCCGGAGTATATCTATTCTCACAAGATATATTCGGAGCGATACGTGAGACATCCCTATCAGGACGTGGAGAATACGAGATAACAGATTCTATTCAATTCATGATTGATTTGGGTATTGATGTGCAGTATCTTGAGATGTCTGATAAATTGATGACTATAAGCAGACCGTATGATTTACTCGATGCAAACGAGTATCTATTATCAAACATTAAGTTAAGAATCAAAGGGGACGTAGAACCACTGGCAACTTTAAAGGGTCACGTTTCAGTTGGGAAAGGAACATTGATAAGAGCAGGCTCATATATCGAGGGCAATGTGGTGATAGGGAGAAATTGTGATGTTGGCCCAAACTGCTATATCCGTTCAGGAACAAGCACTGGAGATAATGTACGCATAGGAAGCGCAGTGGAAATCAAGAACAGCATTATCATGAGCGGGACTCACATTGGGCATCTGAGTTATGTTGGTGATAGCATCATTGGAGAGAACTGCAATCTTGGAGCAGGAACTAAAGTAGCTAACCTGAGACACGACGGTAAGACCATACGGGTAAAGATAAATGGTGTTATTGTTGATTCAGGGAGAAGAAAACTCGGAGTTATCATGGGTGATAATGTTCATACTGGAATTAATACGGCTATCAATGCTGGCGCAGTGATTGAAAACAATACAAATACAACTCCTGGAGAATTGATTAAATGATAAATCTTAGCAAACCGTATATCGGCTCAGAAGAGCTTGAAGCGATCAAGAGAGTAATGGAGACCGGATGTTGTGCAGGAACGTGCCCTGAAGTGAAAGTTTTTGAGCGTCTTTTTGCTTCATTTGTCGGGAGCAAGTATGCCGTAGCTACATCATCATGTACTACAGCCCTTCATCTCGCATGTCTTGCACTTGGAATTAATGAGCGCAGTAATGCAATTGTTCCTGCGTACACCTTCCCTGCCACGGCTTTCGCACCATTGTACTGCGGTGCAAAAGTACAGATAGCAGACGTTGAACCGAATACGTTCAACATTGACGTTGCGGGTCTTAGTGACCTCGCTCCGGCGGATGTTGTTATGCCAGTTCACTGTTTCGGAAATCCAGCAGATATGGCTGCTGTCAAAGATTACGCTGAGGATAATGACGCAAAGATCATAGAAGATGCAGCCTGTGCAATTCCTGCGTATCATCACGGCAAACATGCAGGCACTATCGGAGATGTTGGCTGCTACTCATTCTATGCGATAAAAAACCTTTGTACTGGAGAAGGCGGAATGTTAGTCACTGATAATGAAGAGATCGCTGAAAAAGCACGATCACTATGTGACTTCGGGAAGACCACTTCTAAGCCATTACCAAAGTTCACTCAGCTCGGGTACAATTACCGATTGTCAAGCATCCAGGCAGCTATGGGAATTGAACAGCTCAAGAAGCTTCCGTGGATGCATTCACGCAGGGTTGAGATAGCAAAGAGATACGACGAGTTCATATCAAGTGAACTGAGCAACTATGCCTACTCACAGGTCGTCCCTGACAGATGCACATCAGCATATCAACGATATGCTATAGTCCTGAACCCAAAGATAAACAGGGATAAAGTGATGGAACAGATGGCAAAAAAAGGAATCCAAACGGCTATAGGTACCTACGATATCTCCACGCAGCCTTACTTCAGCAGTAGCAACAAGGAATGCGCTGTATCACGAATATTATTTGAGCAATCCATATCCCTGCCGATGTACCCGGAGCTTTCAGAGGAAAAAGTGGATACAGTCTGTGCTGCGCTGAAAGATGTTATAACAAAGGAATTAAAGTGAATAGTCTTACTGTGTGTGATTTTGATAGACCAAAAGCTATAAACAGCTTCCAGTCTATTGTCATACTTGTTGATAATATGACAGATAAAGAAACTGTTTTGAAGATAAATAAAGCTGTGCTTGAAGAGTTATACGCTTCGCCTATGACACAGGATGATATAGCGCACCTATACTGTGTATCTCAAGCTACTATTAGCATGTGGTTTAAGAAGTTCGATATACCCGCACGTGAAACTATTACGGATATTACCAGAGAGAAGCAGTCAAAAGCTAAGAAAGGTGTTTTTGTTGGAGATAAGCATCACCTTTTTGGTACACATCTATCAGAGGAAACAAAACAAAAGATATCAGAATCAAATATAGGTAAACGCCATACAGAAGAAAGTAAACAAATGATATCAAGATCCTTAAAAGGACGGAAGTTTTCAGAGGAGCATAAAATAAGGATATCAAATGCGTTGAAAGGTAAACAATTCAATAAAAAGGGGAGACGTCTTTCAGAGGAAACAAAACAAAAGATATCTGAAGCGCATAAGGGTAAGAAGCGTCCGAAATGGATTATTGATATGCTGGTCAAAACACATAAAGGGCAGAAATTATCAGAAGAGACCAAAAGAAAAATAACAGAATCTAATATAGGTAAACATCACACAGAAGAAACCAGAGCAAAAATGAGCGCATCTCAACCAAAAAGAGAAAATAGCCCTCATTGGAGAGGTGGTAAAAAGGCGTATATAGCAAGACGCCGCTATAAGATTCGTAACCGTGGTTTTACTCAAGTGGTAAACAAACAACCATATAATGAACCAACAGAGTTTCATCATATTCATCCAAAATTACCGTATGTAATCCCTTGCCCTACCCGCATACATAAAATGTTTTCCGGTGCAGAAAAATCTCATCATCATAATGTTAATGCCATGCTTGGTTTTAAGTTTCAGGATGTGTAATTATCAATATTCTAATTATAACTGAATGGGATAATGGAAACCAAATGTATGCTCTATATAAAGCACTAAGCTTTTATACAAAGCATGCCGTCCGCTTAGTTAATTTCCGAAGATCATATTTACAATATAATGAAGATGTTTTTGATCCGCCTCTAAACAAAGTCGAAGAGCTTGTCGAATGGTCTGACTTCTTCATCCTGGGTGAAGTCCTGACTCCACGAATGCATACAGAACCAATCCTGAATGCCATAAATAAGAATAATTGTATAGTGAGAGCAGGAGGATCAATAGCAAGAGCATACCCCCAGTTATACATGACCGGGCATTACAAAGGATTAATGAAAACCGGTGCTCTGCACGATTGGACTATTTCATCCCGAATATTCCCAATGGCGCCTACGGTAAATATATTCCACTTTGATGAATTTCCAATCAAAAGAGAAAGGGAAGAAGGAGAGCCGGTAAAGATAGTATTCTCAGGAACTGGACTGAAACATAAAGCTGAGCATTCAGGTGAGTTCATGAAAGCCTGGGAAGTCTTATCCAGGACGCACGGCGATAATCTACAGCTCATTAATATTCAGAAGACTCCCTGGAAGAAGACGCTTGAGATAAAAGCAGGATGCGACCTAACATTTGACCAGTTACATATTGGCGCATACGCCAACTCAAGCATAGAAAGCATGTGGTACAGACAGCCGACCTTCTGTTATGTATCAGAATGGTGTAAAACTGTTCACCCTGACGTTCCTGTGGTCAATTTAAAGACCGCTGGAGATATTATCAGGCGGATTGACTGGTATATGGCTGATCTGGATAAAATGAGATCTGACGGGGATATGGGGCATAATTACGTTGATAGAGTGCACAGCGCAGAGATAGCCGTGCAGAGATGGGAAGCATTGATTAGATATGTGAGCGAGGAGTACAGGAGATAAGAAATAATGAGCGAGAAAATATCATATATCTTGATAGGCGATTCAAAAGGCAGGGATCTGGCGAATAAATCAAATGATTTACAACTTTCAGGATTATACCTGTGGAGCAATGCATTTGAAAAATTCGGGAAAGAAGGAAAAATAGATATATTCTGGCGAAAGGAGGATTTAGAGGATTTTGATATAGTTCACATAAATTACACTCCTTCTAACATTCAGTTGCCGTCAGTGATAAGGGAGGAACTCGGAAATAGTTCATCCACAAAGATAGTCATGAATGTTGATCTTGATATATCCCAGATGTCTGCATCATGGGCATACCATACACCGAATATGGTAAGAGAACTTAAAATGGCTGATACTGTATTCCATGTTGAGCCGAAAGGAGCAGAGATATTGAGCCACCTGCTTGATAGAGAGGTAAAAGTAAATCCACATCCAATTGATGTATCAACAATGTATGATTATATCAAGAAAGAACGTGAACCACTGATTGCTACGCTTTTTCACCGGTACACCGGCTCTACGCTAATCCAGTACATCGCCCAGAGAAACATACCGCTAAGACGAGCTCTGTTTGGATACACACCAATAGGAAAACAAGCAGCAGTTGCGAATGCAGGAATGTTTGACCAGATATTAATGTATATGTCTTTCCCTGAATATATTGAAGAGATGAGCAAAGCAGTGATGGGATGTGACCTTTATTCAGGGTATAGCTACGGGAGAGCTACAATAGAAATGGCCGCTCTTGGTATCCCAGCAGTGGTCTCAAATACAATAGCAGCATCACATCTATTCCCTGAGACTTCCGTTCATCCCTTTGATACAAAAGGCGCAGAAGAGAAGTTCAAGAAGATAATATCCGATGCGGACTTTGCAGATGAAGTCATAAAGACTGCCCATACCGGGTGCAGTATATACTCATTGAAAAACTCGTATGATAGATTTATAGAAATACTTGAGTTGAGTTAAAAAAAACAAAGTGAAATGGTAGCCTTCAAGGTCTTACCAATTCACCCATAGCTAAATATTTAAATACAAGCTTATTGCCTTTCATCAGTTGCCTTGATACCTGAACTCCTGACCTGTTGGGGCTGGACTTGAGCGCTTTAATCTTACGGACTTCTGTCTCGAGGATAGTGCCCGGACTAAAAGCATTAGTTATACCATAATGACTTCCGCCAAGCCCTCTAAGTTCATCAACTTTCCTGTTCGGGTATTTATTGCTATCATTAAGATTACTTATGAGTCCTTCTTCATATGCCTGGAACTCCCATACGCCGTGAACGTATGCAGTTGTAGCAAAGTATCCTCTGTTAGCTCTGCCTCCGAAGTTAACATCATGAGCATCACGCATCCCGACATCAAAAGGTATGAAACTTGTACTGGCTACCCACGTGGTACTTACGAATATTTCGCCTGTGATCATGGTTCTTTACCTCTTAAAAAAAAGAAACATGAATGAATCATGTCTCCTTCAAGAACCATTTAAGGACGTACCAGTTCACCGACTGCGCGATACGTGAACACGTAGAGTGCAAACGGTCTTATTGTACTTGTCCCAATACCTTTAACCATGCGGTTAGTAGCAAAGCATTCCCTGCCACCATGAAGAGTTGATCTTCTACCATATGCCCTTACCTTTGCAAGTTTATTGTGGTGAGTCGGATCAGCGGCGGCTCCACTTACACCTGTAGTGTTATTCATGATTATACAGAGCCATGGTGCTGTAGTTCCAACGTACTGTATTGGAGGCGCCCAGTCGGGTAGTAACTGTGCATTGCCTGTGGTTATTACTGCCCCTGCAGCTACTGTAGTTGCTGTCGTTGCCCTGAAAATTACTTGTGTCATATTTTCATCTCCTTAATAGAATTTATAGCTCTTTCCCCAGACGGCAACAGTTGACCCTCTTGCAGGGGCTGTGCTCCATGCCGGTATGGCTGTTCCGTTATCCTTGATACCAACATTTCCTTTGGTATTCCAGATGATCATTCCTCTACCCAGCGCTGCCGGGCCGCAGTAATGTTCTGGAGGCTGTGTTCTTTCACCAGGCATCGGGAACTCGTTCTCTGCTCCATCGGGAGTCCATGCGTAAGGATTACTGTCCCTGCCCTGGATGTATACCCTGGTATACTTGTGATTAGCGTTTGGCGCTACACCGATATACTGAAGTTTGAGAGCTTCCCGCTTATCGAAGTTCCAGTCCAGTTCCTGTTCATCATGCAAAACATTCGAACCTACTTTAGTGAATACGTACTCTTCGTTCGTGGTCGTCGCGGCTGCATTATTAGCATACCGGATATACGGATAGATATATGGTTTCTTGGCATCAAGACCACCATAGAGTCCAGTCCATGCATCAAGACCAGGGGACATATCCACTGTCTTATCGACTGAGTATTCGGCAATATCCCCATTCTCTTCAAAGTCTTTAAAGACAAAGTTCTGAGGAATTGTATTCCCACTGAGCCAGCCGTAATGTTCACCTAATTTCTTGAACATTTCAGTAGTTCTGCACTGTACCACTGATAGCCTGACTATCATTTTATTAGATACTGTCGCTCCGCCTTCTGCAGCACGGGGCACTTTCACTTCTACACTGATCTTCTGTCCCGGCCCTATTTTAGGTACGGCTTCTGTTGGCGAGCCGCCAAGCAGCATTGGGATACCGATATTGTGACAGAACGAATGCGGTAACGCCTCATATCCATCACCCACTTTCACCATTCCACCGAAGAACGGGGACTGATTCGGTTCATATGCGCTAAACGGAGGCGCCATCATTTCATTGAGATTGACGTGCTTATACTCTTCTCCATCTATCCTGATATGCACATACTCGAGCTTATCCCGGACACCAAGAGCAGACATGGGACCTATGAGTTCTATACCTGCGATTTCGCCAATCGATTGTTCATCAAGAGTATACTGGTTCGTCCATTTTTCTCCATCATAACAATCTGTATCACTATTATCGCCGGTCTCAATATCGTTGCCTGCAGCGAGATTAGTAGTTGCGAAGTCAAAATCAAAATCGATTTTCTTTACAAGTTGCAACATTTAAGTTTATCTCCTTCTTTTTATGTTCACTATGCTATTCTATCAGTAACGTCCCTGAGAACAGAGGTATTACCAACAAACATAAAAATGAGTAGTATCCTATTTAAGTATTCTTATATATCTATAGGGATATAGT
>Ga0180732_1002350_pt1 | contig 10195 bp, 9 predicted proteins | sample KR11_01MetaG_FD_148674 | JGI IMG/M metagenome (GOLD analysis project Ga0180732, IMG submission 148674) | Groundwater microbial communities from the Olkiluoto Island deep subsurface site, Finland - KR11_0.1 MetaG | ecosystem: Environmental > Aquatic > Deep subsurface > Groundwater | place...
TAAACTTCAAAGCATGATCTCAGAGGCTCCATCGGAAACAGTCGAAGAATCCAAAGCTGTAAAGGTCAGTCCTGCAAAGAAAGTCAAAAAGGGACCGAAAGCAGTAAAGCCACTTCCTGCTAAAAAGGAGCCCAAAGCGGCAAAACCTCGTCCTGCTAAAAAGGTCAAGAGGACTGCAAAGAAAGAACCCGGTGTAAAGAAGATCACCAATACAGACGCGGTTGTCACGCTCATTCAGGGTAGCATAGAGGGTATTTCGACAGCTGAGTTAAAAGAAAAGACCGGATTGACTGGAGAACAGATATGGTACATCATTAATCGTTCCTCTAAAGCGGGGAAGATCCGGAAGATGAAGCGGGGTGTGTTCGGTGCGGCGTAAGTAGAGCAGAGGATGCCATAGGCAAATTACCTAACCCGTTTCTCAGTAAAGAGCTGGGTTTTGTGTTGCGTGCTGAGTTCTTCCTCCAGTTGCCTCATTGAAAAATGTTACCGAAGGGGTTGAGTTGGGAGGTAACGTTGACTCATAAAAAATGTTACCCGGGTTTGTTGTTTATGGAGAAGATCTTTTTCATCTTTTTATCCATGATTTTCCTTAGCAGAAAAGGGTTGAGGTTTTCAAGTTGTTTGGAGAGGGAGAGCTTGATCGATTCCTGGATATGAGGAGAATCGATGATTCTATGGTAAAGGGTTTTTGGCGGATCATGGTGTTTGATGGTTTTAGAGCCGATTCTTTCTTTGGCGATGAGTTTTACGGAGGGGCAGAAGAAGTTGTGGAAGAGTCTCCATTCGTTGGTATCGAGGTTGTTGAGGAGCGGGACGATTTTTTTCTTATCTAAGCGATCGTAGCCGAGCCATTGCCTGATGTGAGTCAAGTTTTTCTGTTCGATATGGGCGTTGTCATCTTTATGATAGGCCCTGCTTCTGGTGAACTGGACGGGTTGTTTTCTTTCGGTAAAGTGTCTTAGGAGGTGGTAGTTGAGGAACTCACCGCCGTTATCAGAATCGAAGCCGAGGATGGGGAACGGGAGGGTTTTTTCGATGTTTTTGATTTGTTCCAGGACCTCTGATTCACCCTTTCCCCAGACGGCCCGTTGTTCTGTCCAGCCGGTGGCGATATCTACGAAGTCGATGGTATTGGCGTACATTCCGGCGGTGGAATCGCCGCAGTGAGCGACAGTATCGGCTTCGAGGAAGCCTGGGCGCGCTTCGTCCCATTGATTGGTTTTGATGGGTATTTTCTTTCGTAAAAGGGTTCCTGGCTTCGTGGTGCTTCGGCCCCGTTTTGTGTAATGGAATCGGATCGGTTTAAGAATCCTGTCTATGGTTGGAGGAGAGATGTTCAGTAAGGCATTGGTAACCTCCAAAGAGAGTTCGCCGAAGAGATCGACATAACCGGGTAGCCAGATCGGCAGCATGACCTTGAGGCGTTTTGAGCAGGGCAGATTCGCGGCAAGCCAGATTTCTTTCAGGGGATTGATGATCGCCTCGTTCTGATAGACAGAAGGCTTCCCTCTTTTTTTTTGCTTTGGTTTTGTAAAGCGTTTGAACCTCTTGAGAACCCTGATGGCATGTTTGCGGTGACATTTGCAGGTGGCGCAGAATTCATCCAGGATGGCGGTTTTTTCATGACGGAGGGCATTTTTATATCGTAAATGGACTGCCTCCGTATACTCTCGTTTGGACCGTGGGCTCATAATTATCCCTCCTTTCGGAAGTCGATGTTCGGTAACATCGAATTATGAGTCAACGATCCCTTTTTAGTCACTCCTTCGGTAACATTTTATTTGAGGCAATTCGCGGACATAAAAGACATTGACAAAACCTTTTGAGTATAGATATATTTATCAATAAACACAGCTTGACGCTGCTGCGGACGATGACAGCAGTCTGAATTCAAGGATGTAGACCATGGATCACGTGGAGAATAGTTACATCACAAAGCACCGTCAGATCATTGAAGCCTTAACTGCGGAGATTCAAGAGGAACGGCTGAAGCCTTACGATCGCCTCCCCTCGGAAAAAGAGTTGTGCGCCCAATGGCAGACCAGTCGGAGCACGGTGCGCAAGGCGATGGATCAGCTCGCGGATCGGGGGAAGATCTTTCGCGTACCGGGAAAAGGCAGTTTCGTAGCGTTCCCGAAGATATTACATCAAACGTCTCAGATTCTGAGCTTTACGGAAAAAATGAAGGCGCAAGGTTTGGAGGTTGAGACAAAACTTATCCTGAAAGAGATCATTGAACCTAACGAGGAGATCGCTGAGGCACTGAAACTGACCAAACCGGCTCGCGCTTTAAAGATCCAGCGGTTGAGGATTGTCGAAGGCGAGCCCATGGTGCTGCAGACCGCCTTCATGCCCGCGAACATCTGCGGAAACCTCATGAAAGAAGACCTCGAATCAAAATCCCTGAATAATTTGATGCAGGAGCAATGTGACACCCGGTTGTCGCGGTGCGACATCTGGGTCGAATCTCCGATGATTTCACCAAAAGAGCGGAAGCTGCTGGGGAATCCCCGCTTGCCCCTTTTTTTGGCCGTTGTCGGCTTGACGTTCGACCAGCACGACAAACCGGTGCGATTCAGTCGCGGCATCTTTCGCGGGGACCGGGTACGGTTGAAGATCAGCGACTCGGGTGTCTTTGAGCTGGATTATTCGAGTCTGCTGGGTTGAGTATAGGGGCGAAGCATGACCAAATGTTTCGAAGGGATCTATCCGCCGGTCATCGCGAGCTTTACGGAAGACGGCGATCTGTATGAAAAAGGGATTCGCAATGTGATCGGCTACCTGATGAGCGAAGGCGTTCACGGCTTTTTCATCAACGGCTCTTACGGCAGCGCAATCCTGATGACCGTCGAGGAGAGAAAAAGGGTGGCGGAAGTCATCCATGATGAGGTGAAAGGCCGGCTCCCGATCATCACCCATGTCGGCACCGCATCCACGCGGGCGACGATCGAGCTGGCAAAACACGCCGAGGGACTTGGCTCGGCGGCGGTGGCGGCCATTGCTCCTTACTATTATGCCGGAGCGAACGCGTACGATGAGGGCCAGATCATCCGCCATTACGCCGATATTGCGGCATCTGTCCGTGTGCCTGTGTTCATCTATAACAATCCCCGAACAAGCGGTTACACGCTGACGCCCGGCCTACTGCCCAGGCTGGTGGATGTCGGAGTCCTTGGAATGAAGGATTCCAGCGGCAGCTTCACGCTGCTCGGAGAGTTCAATCAGGCGGCGACCCGTGTGAATCCGGACTTCGCCTGCATGAGCGGTTCGGTAGGACTGATGCAGCCGGCATACAACATCGGCATCAAGGGATGCGTCTCGGGAACCGCAAACGCCTTTCCCGAGCTGGCCGTCGCCCTGTATCAGGCACTGGAAGCTCACGACTGGAAGAAGTCCGGCGAGCTGCAAAACATCGTGATCGCTCAGCGGAAGATTCAGGCTGCCGGCGGATTCCGCCCGGCGGGAAGTTACACCTTCCTCAAATTGAAAGGGATCGATTGCGGCACCGTTCGCCGCCCCTGGCGGGAACCGAATGCCCGGGAGGCGCGCTACATGAAAGAGGAGGCGGTCAAACTCGGCTTGCTGAAGGGGAAACGGTCATGATGTCGGATGAGAAGGACGACGTGAAGGAAGAACTCCAGGGGTACAAGGCAAAAATCAACCCTTCGACAAAAGCGCAGCTTACATGGAGCCGGGACCTGGTCTTCACGGGGACGACGCCGCAGGGCTATGAGCTCGATTTCGACGCCGACTCCCAATGGGGCTGCAAGCCGACGGAGGCCCTGCTGATGTCGCTGGGCGGCTGCATGGCCATCGACATCGTATCGATTCTCAAGAAGATGCGGATGGATGTCGGAGGTCTTCGGATCGACATCACGGGAGAACGGAATCCCGACCCGCCCCAGTACTTCAAGGAAGTAGAGATGACCCTCCACCTGGTCGGTCAAAACATGGACCCCCGACGGATCGAGCACGCGATTGCCCTTTCCCGTGAGAAGTACTGCTCTGTATACAACTCCCTGCGCCCGGATCTCAGCCTGAAGGTTCTCTACACCATCGAGGAAACTAAATCCGCCTCCCCATAGCTTCCGGACGGCGCAGTTCAAACAGATTCATTCGTCGCTGACAAACTCCATAAAGCGATTAAGGACAAAGAACCGGGAACCCGCATGATGATGCCGGACCTGTCGAAGGCTTGGGCCTTCGACAGGTACCGGCATCATGCGTATGGCCACCTGCCTCCCTATGCCGCTTAGAAGGTCGGCGCCGGGAAGAGAATGCCTCCAAAGATCAGGTAGGCCAGGATGAGCGTCCAGACGATGTTGACCGCCTGAGCCGTGAGAAACACAAGGGCCGGTTTTCCGCCGCCCATCGCAATGAGTTCTTTGAACTTGGTCTCCAGACCGATGCAGAGGAAGGCCAGCGTGAACCACCAGCCCCGGAGCCCCTTGGTGATGACCGTTACCGCTTTTGCCTGAGCTTCCGGCATGAAGAAGGAAAAGACGATCGACGCAACAATGAACCCGAGGACGAACTTGGGGAACCGCACCCAGATCTCCATGAGGCCGGGCTTCTCTGCGCTTGTTGCCTGCCCCTTGAAGACGAACCAGAGGGCCAGAAGGAAGGCCGCCACGCCGATCAGGACGTTCTGGGCCATCTTGACGACGACGGCCACACTCATCGCCTCCGGGCCGGCGATCGCTCCCGCGGCCACGACGGCCCCCGTCGTGTCGATGGTCCCGCCGAGCCAGGCCCCGGCAACGGCCGGCGACATTCCGACAGCTTTGGCAATAATGGGCATGAGGATCAGCATGGGAATGGCGCACAGAAGGACGAGGGAGATGGTATGGCTTACTTTCTTGGAGTCGCCCTTGACGGCGCCGCCGGCGGCGATGGCGGCCGAGACACCGCAGATCGACACGGCCGTGCCCATAATGGCCGAAAATTCGTCGTCGAGTCCCACTTTGCGGGCGAACCAGATACAAAAGTAAAAGACGACCGCGATGACCAGAATGGCCTGGACCATGCCATAGGCGCCCACCTTGGCGACGGTGCCGAAGAGGACCTCCGCGCCCAGGAGGACGAGACCGATCTTGATGAAGAACTCCGTCTTGACGGCCGTTTTCAACCAGCCGGGCACGCCGACGGTGTTACTGATCAGGAGTCCGAAGATCAGGGCCCAGAAGACCACCTCCAGGCCGTAGAATTTGACAATATCGTTATCAGCAACGAAATACGCCAGTGCCGAGAGGATAAAGACAATGGGAAATCCGGCGATGAACATGCCTACAGGCATGCCCATGAAGGCCATGCCGATGATGCTGAGGATCGCAAACCCGATAAACAGGTAGAGCGCCTTCATGAGGTTTGCACCGGAGAAGACTTTTCCCACGGTCGCCCCCGCATCTCCTTTGATGCCTGCGGCGAGTTTTGCCGTCTTCTTCAGGAGGTTCTTGTCCTTTGCCTCCTTCGCGGCCGCCTCCATCTTTCCGGCGGCTGCGCCGATCGCCTTACGGTCCTTGGCGTCGAGCGCCGTCTTGAGCGCCGTCGCCTGCTCTTTCAAGGCGGTTTCACCCTTTGCTTCCGCGTCCGTGGCTGCGGAATCCACTTTTTTGACATACCCGGCGATCTTGTCCTGGAAGGACCCATCCCCGATCCATTTCCATTTGGGCAGCGACATCGTCGCTCCCGCAAGGAAGAAGATGAGGATGAAAAACCCGATCCAGACGGACATCCAATCATCGCTTTTCCACAGAACAGACCAGTTGATACCATTGTTTTTTTCCGCCATAACTCCATACCTCCCTTCATAATAGAAGATTTTCGTGAGATCACTCTGAATTGAAGGCGCGCAGTGCACCTTCATCATCCATGAGGGGCCGTCCGATCAAGCCAGCCCTACTCACACTCTCAACAAAAACGGCAATATAAAAACCTTCAACACAATGTGGCCTAACCTGCTTGAATAGGGTATGATGCCAAACGTATAGACATGTATAGCAGGGCAATTGTTATATTGCAATAAAAATTTTATAGTCACCCGCGCAGCATGTTTCCCCCGAGACAAGGATGCACAAACCATAAAAAAACCCTTGGGGATTTCGAAAGAACTGGGCTAAAATGAATAGGTAACGGGAGAAAAAATGATTACCCGTGAAGAGGAAACCTACATCCTGACGAAGGCTTATGTTCCTGAGCACATCGTGAGCCTCATGACCCTGATCTCGAAAGGAGAGCCTTTTCTCATTGAGGACCATCTGGGTTTTGTAAAGGACAACTGGCTCATCCTTGTCGGATATCCTCTCGAAGGAAATTTTTCCCAGGAAAGGTGTGAGAGGATATTGAATCAGGCCGTTGACACATTCCGACCTGAATACCTCTGGTTCATCGGACCGGAGATACCTTCTCCCCTCACGGACTCCTGCAAGGAAAGACAAACGGATCAATACTACACGCTTGACATTGGGCAGACGAGATTGAAGCCTGCTCTCCAGCGGGCGGTCGATGAAGCCTCAGAAAAATTGATCATCGAGAGGGGACACTCTATTGATAAGGAACATGAGGCGCTGATCTCCGAGCTCCTGAAGAGGGAAAAATTGCCGGATCGAGTGAGGGAACTCTACCGTGCCATGCCCGGGTATGTCGGCCGCTCATCGAGCGCCTGGATGCTCAACGCGCGCGATAAAGCGGGAAGACTCTGCGCCTTCACCGTCGTCGAGCTCGGGGCAAAGAATTTCTCCGCCTACATCCTCGGTTCTCATTCAAAAAAGCACTACGTCCCCCATGCCTCTGACCTGCTTTTCCTCGAAATGATCCGTCTGACAGGCGAACACGGAAAAAGCACCATCAACTTAGGGCTGGGGGTCAATGATGGAATACGAAGATTCAAGAAAAAATGGTGCGGGAAACCGTTTCTCAGGTATGAATTCTGTGAGCGTCGTTATGGGGCAGCGAGGAAAGTCTCGCTGATTGATGCCCTCATGGGCAAATTTGGCTAAAGATTGCGAGAGGTCGATGAACGTATTCCCCTGGAAGGAAAAACGGTTACAGACGGTCTGGAGGGTGGAAAAAAACAGCAGTGTCTCTTTCCTCGTGGGGACGGCCCATTTTTCCCCTATCAGCTTCCGGAAAGCACTGTCCAGACTGGTCCGAGGATCCGAAACCGTTCTTTTCGAAGGACCTCTCGATCAGGAGAGCATGGCCGTGGTTGCCCGATACGGCGCCCGCGGAGAGGACACCCTGTCGGTCTATGATGTCCTTGACCCCGCCGTCATCCGGGAGATCAACCGGCAACTGGCCGAACGATCGGGACAGGCCGCCATGGCGGGTTCCTTACTGGATCTCATCAATGTGAAGACTTCCGGTTTCCTTGAACAGCACGCGCGGGGAGTCCGCCCCTGGATGGCTTTTTTCACGACATGGTCCGCCTTTTTGAACTGGAAACATTCCATGGACGTGGAAGCCTTCCGCATCGCCCGGGAGCTCGGGAAAAAGATCGACTACCTGGAAACCATCGACGATCAGCTCAACGCCCTGGATGGAATTCCTTTTGACAGAATTGTGAATTATTTCAATCGATTTCAGCACTGGAGCGCCCACAGGGAACGATTCACAAAGGTTTTCCTCGAGGGGAATGTGCAGAACTACCTTTCCATTACGGAGGAATTCCCGACCCGTTGCGAATCCATTATCGGGAAGCGCGACCCTATTTTTTTTCAAGGAATGAAAACCTTCTTCGAAAAAGGACGAACAACCGCCTTTGTTGGAGTCGGGCATATACCGGGGATCAGGAACATGTTTCTCGATGAAGGATACAGGGTTATTCAGGAAGAACCATGATTGACGGCTTCGTAAAAAGGCCGGATGCTGCGTTGCGCTTCATCCTTCATCATTGCGGCGTACGACAAAGTACGCCTCATTCCTCAGGATTCGCGCGCCTTGCCTGCGGACTTTTTACGAAGCCGTCCCATTTTTACGACCTTTTCAGACTTTTTACGAGGTCGTCATGATCACGACCGAGCAAGAGAACTATATTGAGCATCATGCATACGTGCCGGAACATATTCCCCAATACGTCGCCCCGATTTCACAGACGGAACCGCATCTCTTCGGGGAATTTCTCGTCTATGCAAAGAAGGGCCATTTCATCCTCGTCGGATATCCCCTGAATGAATCCTTCGAAGAGAAACGTCTGGAAAGGGCCCTCGAGGATGCGGTGGAATCTCTCAAACCTGCCAGTGTCTCCCTGATCGCACCCGCGATACCCCCTTCGCTCCGACAAGATCCCCATCCTCCCGCCGACAATTACTATCGCCTGGACCTGTCGACCATTTCGATTTCTCAAAAATTGAGAAATATGTTAAGGCGGGCGGGAAGAGAGCTCTCGGTGGGAGTGAACCCACACTTTGATCAGGAACACAGGAAGACGGTTGACGCATTCCTCAAGACCCATTCGGCGGATGAGGCAACCCGGTTCATTTTTCAGCGAATCGATACCTATCTCGCCTCATCAAAGACGGCAGCGATCTTCGAGGCAAGAAACGGCGACGGGGATCTGGTTGCCTTCGACATTGCCGAATTCAAGCCGAAGGACTATGCCGTGTACATGTTCAACTTCAGATCTGAGTCCCGTTATATCCCGGGGGCTTCGGATCTTCTGCTTTCCGCTGTCATGAAGCAGGCAATCGCGGAGGGGAAAAAATATATCAACCTCGGGCTGGGCATCAACCCCGGGGTCGCGTTCTTTAAAGCGAAGTGGGGGGGCGTCGCCTTTCTCCCCCACGCCTTTTGCCTATACCATCCGCCAAAAAAAGGGCTTCTGGAGACGCTTCTCCGGAGACTATGAGGTGATAAAGTCATGATTGAAAAAATATTCGGCAAGTTTCTGCAAAAAAGAAAGACCAAGTCCTTTTCGGCCTGGCAGATTGAATTGACCACACGGTGTCCTCTTTTGTGCAAGATGTGCATCCGCTCGGAAAGTACGGAGTGGCAGTTCCAGGATATGCCGCTTGAGGATTTCAAAAAAATTCTCCCCTGCCTGAAGGATGTTGAAACGGTCGTGCTCGAGGGTTGGGGCGAATCCCTGCTCCACAAGGATATTTCCGAATGTGTCAGGCTGGTCAAAAAGGAGGGATCCCAGGTGGGTTTCGTCACCAGCGGGATGGGGCTCACAAGAGATCGTGTCTCCGATCTCATCGAGGCGGGTCTTGATTTTGTGGGTTTCTCGATTGCGGGGACAACCCCGGAAACACACGATGCCATCCGGGTCAACTCCCGCCTCCCGGAGGTCCTGGACGCCATTCGTCTGTTTCGGGAAGAGCGAAAACGCCGGGGGCTCCTCAGACCCAAAATGCACCTTATCTTTCTGATGGTCAAGGACAATGAGCATGAAGTTGCCTCGGTCCCCTCGTTAGCTAAAGAAGCGGGGATTGAGGAGGTCGTGATCACGAACATCTGCCATACGATCAATCTCTGGCAGGAAACACAGAGGGTCTTTGTCTGGGAGAATGTCAAGAACCCGTACGACCAGATCGTCGAGCAGGCTAAAGCCAATGCGCAAAAATTAAAGATTCAGCTCAAGAAACCCAACCTGACCGCTTTCAATGTGCCCGTCTGCGCGGAGAACCCGCTCCGGAACCTTTATATATCCGCCAAAGGAGAGGTCTCCCCCTGCGTCTATCTCTACCCTCCCCTGCCGTCGCCTTTCAGGCGCATCTTCTGCGAGAAGGAGTACAGGACGGACCAGGTCAGTTTCGGAAACATCTTCAGAGAGCCTTTCTCCGCGATATGGAACAGCAGCCATTATATCGAGTTCAGAAACCGGTTCATCAAAAGGGAGAAGGAATATAAGGAATCGTATTTTTCGCTGCTCCAAAGTCCGCGGTTGAAAAACCCTAAGGACGATGTTCTGTCGGAACCTCCGGAGCCGTGCAAAACCTGTCATAAAATCCTGGGAATCTGATAAGATTATGGAATAAATGAGAAACGATATTCCGGGGAGAAATCTCCAACACTGCTGTATTTCTTTTAATTAATTATTGCAATAAGGCAATCTCTCTGCTATACATGTCTACACATTTGAAATCATACTAAATGGAGGAGGTAAGGTTTATGGCAAAAAGAGAGACGCCCCTTCTGGACCAACTGGAAGGAGGAAAATGGCCGAGTTTCGTCAAGGACATGAAGGAAGCAG
>Ga0180732_1002351_pt1 | contig 10189 bp, 12 predicted proteins | sample KR11_01MetaG_FD_148674 | JGI IMG/M metagenome (GOLD analysis project Ga0180732, IMG submission 148674) | Groundwater microbial communities from the Olkiluoto Island deep subsurface site, Finland - KR11_0.1 MetaG | ecosystem: Environmental > Aquatic > Deep subsurface > Groundwater | place...
AACAGCGCGATGAATATCGCATCTTTTATTGTGATCACGTTGGTTATGAGCCATCCGTCCATCAACTGGTAATTCTTGAGCAGGTATGACATATCAAAATAGGGTGTGCCGGATATCTGCCATGCATTGAAATAGAGTGTGAATATCGCAAGCAGCATCACAAGGCTTGCCACATGGGTGTATATAAAGAACTTTATAGCAGCGTAGTCCTTGCGCGGACCGCCCCAGATGCTTATCAGGAAGAACATGGGGATGAGCACTATCTCCCAGAATATGTAGAACACGAAGAAGTCACGCGAAGTGAATACTCCGAGCACTCCTACGAGTTCAAGCATTATGAGACCGTAGAACTTATTCGCCTCTTTTGTCTCACCCCATGCGAAAATTACTGTGAGCGGTATGACGATACAGGAAAGCAGGAGAAGAGGCATTCCTATGCCATCAACGCCGAAACTGAGGTTTATCCCGAGACTTGGTATCCAGTTATACGATTCCGCAAACTGCATAGTTGTCAATGAACTGTCAAACCTTGACAGCATTATCAAGGAAATAAGAAGCGCGAAGCCGGATGACACAAGAGCCACCACGCGCGCCTGCTCCCTTGTCTTTGTCAGGAAAGCTATGAGCGCTCCGATAAGTGTTATCGCGATCATCAATGAAATATAAGCGGTCATTTAGTTACCTCCGAGTTTGAGAATAAGCAATAACAAGCCTACCCCCAGCAGGGTGATGGAAGCGTAGTTCTGCACCACGCCTGTCTGCAGTTTCCTTGCAACTTCGCCAAGCCAGAATGTTGTTTTGCCAATAATATTATCGATTATCAGTCCATCGATTATCTTCCTGTCCACGAATTCTCCGGACTGCGCCGCGACATCGTGTGTCAGTTTAACGCCGATAATATTCGCGCCAATGGTGGGCTCATAATACCTGTTCAGCAGCAGTTTGTAGAGAGGGTTGTTCGAAGATATTATCTTGCTCATATCAAGCATCCTCTTGTAGTATATCGCATAGGCGATCAGGAAACCAAGCACCCCGACAAGTACTGGGAGCAGGATAACAATAACTGGTGGATGCGCGGCTGCGCCTTCATGTCCTGCCACCTCAACACCCATAAGTTCGAAGTTCGTTTCAAGATAATCGTTGAAATATCCCTGCGTGAACCCGAAGAACAGCGCAAGAATTGCCAGTATAATAAGGGGACGCGTCATTACGTTCGGGGATTCGTGTGGATGCCTTTCTGAACGCGGTTTCCCTGTGAATGCCATGAACCAGAGCCTGAATATGTAGATGGATGTGAGAAGAGCTGCGATCACTGCAAATGCATAAGGAATCATATCCCCGGTGTTTTCCCCGTATTCGAAAGCTCCTTCGATGATCATGTCCTTGCTGAAGAAACCTGCTGTGCCTATGTTAATTAACGGGAGACCTAGGCCTGCAAACGGTATGCCTATACCTGCAAGCGCGAGCGCCGCGATCATCATCGTGGTAGCTGTGATCTTCATCTTCTTGAAAAGTCCGCCCATCTCGCGTATGTCATTTGTGCCCACTGCATGTATCACGCTGCCTGCGCACAGGAAGAGCAGTGCCTTGAAGAAGGCATGGCTTATCAGGTGGAACATGGATATCCCGACTGCCTTTGCGCCCAGCACCGCGCCAGCTGTGCCAAGAGCAAGCATCATGTAACCAAGCTGACTGACTGTGGAGTAGGCAAGAATTCTTTTTATATCGTTCATCACAAGTCCCATCGTTGCTGCAAAAAGCGCAGTAAATCCACCGATATATGCCACTATGAGCAGTGCATCAGGCACATGGGATGGGAATAATGAAGGATAATGCTCACCAAGCGTTGCGGGGGTCAGCGCGAACATGGGGAATGTCCTTGCCACAAGATACACGCCAGCCGTAACCATTGTTGCCGCGTGGATCAATGCTGAAACTGTGGTCGGACCTTCCATTGCATCAGGCAGCCACCCGTGAAGCGGGAACTGGCCGCTCTTTCCTACTGCTCCGCCGAAGAACAGCAGTGTAATAATTGTGAGCTGCGTGGGGTCGATGAGCGCTGCCGCCTCGAACATGGTCTTGAACTGGAGAAGAAAATTCCCGTGTTCAGGGGTGAAAAGCCCTTTTGAGATCAGTTCGTTCATGTTAGTATATAGCAGAACAATGCCTGCCAGGAACAGCACATCGCCCACACGCGTTACAAGGAACGCCTTCTTTGCCGCTGCTGCGGCTGAGGGCTTGTGGTACCAGAATCCTATGAGCAGGAATGAGCACAGCCCCACAAGTTCCCATGCGATGAAGAACTGGAGGATGTTATCAGACAGGACCACGCCCAGCATGGCTGCCGTGAACAGCGATGTCTCTGCAAAGTACCTCGGTTTTGCCGGGTCGTGTGACATATAACCCACGGCATAGATGTGGATGAGCAGGCTCACGAAAGTGACCATCATCAGCATAACTATTGCCAGTGGATCGATGAGAATACCTATGTTCATGTTGGCAAACCACGGCCACGACTGCTGGACTAGACCGTTAGGATATATCTCAAGGAAAACCCCGAGTGAGATTAGAAATGAACCTGCGATCGCAGCTATCGGGAAATATGCCCCCCCATGGGGGAGTTTCTTGCCCAGGAAAAGCGTCAGTACGAACGCAAGCACTGGCAAAAGCACAATTAATGCTGGAAAAATTGAATTTTGTTCACTGAACATATTACCACCTCAGGATATTGATATTATCAAGATTGATAGTATCACGGACCCTGAACAGCGCAACAAGGATCGCAAATCCTATGGCTGCTTCTGCCGCTGCTATGGCGATCGAGAACAGGGCAAATACCTGACCTGAGGCATTGTCGTTGAAACTTGAGAACGCCACAAGGTTAAGATTCGCTGAATTCAGCATGAGTTCGATACACATGAGGATCTTTATGCCGCTCCTCTGAGTGATTATTCCATAAGCCCCAATGGTAAATATTACGGCTGATACAATAAGATACATGTAAAGATCTGCCATTATAATGCCTCCTTTTTGGCGATATACAGCGCGCCTATCAGGGCGGCTACTAACAACAGCGACAGCAATTCAAATGAAAAGATATAATTACTGAATATACCGCCTGCTCCGGTTGCGAGTGTCTCGACAGTTATCTCGTTTGCCTGGTCTTTTCCTGACCATACACTGAAACTGTCATTGATAGATATGAACATCGCTGTGAATAACAGCAGAGCCACTATTAAATTAAATATCTTATTCAGCATTTTCTTCCTCTCCCTTTCTGGTTAACATTATTGTGAATAGTATCAGGGTCACGACCGCTCCTACATACACAAGCACCTGCGCCCATGCAACGAACTCTGCCTTGAGGAGTAAGAACAACCCCGCAGTCCCCATGAACACGGCACCCAGATATACGGCGCTGTGGACTAATTTTTTTGAGAATACCACCATGATCGACGAGATTATAGTGATTATAGAAATTATTAAAAATACAGCATCCATTATTTACTCACCTCTTTCTTGAACAAAGTCCTTTCAGGACCATAGATCAGGCTCTCCCTTGTATAATCAGCCAGTTCATAATCCCCTGTCATTTTCAGGGCGTTCATCGGGCATGCGTCCTCGCACAGGCCGCAGAACAGGCACATCCCAAGATTGAACTCAGGGAACCATCTTGTCCTGTACTTTACTATCTGTATCGTGGAATTGGGACAGTTCGTTTCGCATATCCCGCATCCTATGCACGCATCCTCATCCACAGCCTGTCTACCCCTGAACCTTGGAGCAACCTTCATCCGCTCATAGGGGTACTGCACGGTCACAGTCTTTCTGTTCCCTATCTGGAGAATGTGTTTCATAGTGACAATGAGCCCTTTCATTATTCCGATCATTGCCCAGTTCCTGCTTATCCATGCCATTTAGATCACTCCTGCCGTCACCACAAATGCAGCTACCAGAAGGTTCAACAATGCCAGTGGTATCATGATCTTCCAGCCCAGGTTAAGGAGCTGGTCGATCCTGACTCGCGGGACCGTATCCCTCAACCACATGGTAAATAAAATGACAGCATATGTTTTTATTATGAAGTATACCAGCGATGTTAACTCGATGGGTATTAAGGGAATAACTGGTCCATTCCATCCTCCCAGGAAGATTGTGACTATTATCCCTGAGACCGCGAACAGATGCGCGTACTCTGCAAGGAAGAACATGGCGAACTTCATGCCGCTGTATTCAGTGAAGAAACCAGCTACAAGTTCCTGTTCAGACTCCTGGAAGTCAAAAGGTATGCGTCCCATTTCGGCAATGCACGCGATAAGGAACAAAATGAACCCAAGCGGCTGTAAAAAGATGAACCATTTCGGGATTATTCCAAACCAGTAGCCGCTCTGGGCATTGACTATGTCCAACATGCTCAATGACCCGACGAATACAACGACCGCGATCGCAGTAATTGCCAGCGGTATGGTGTAGCTGATGTCCTGCGCCACAGCTCTTATGGCGCCAATTAAAGAATATTTGTTGTTGGACGCCCATCCAGCAAGGAGTATCGATATCGGCGTGATAGCTGATATTGCTATGATGTAGAGCAGCCCCACCTTCAGATCAGATACTATAAGCGATTTCCCAAAAGGAAGCGGGATGAAAACAAGCAATACAGATACGAATACAATGTATGGGGCGAGGGTGAATATCCATCTGTCAGCGCCTGCCGGGATAGTATCTTCCTTACCAAGAAGCTTTACCCCGTCTGCAATAGGCTGGAAAAGTCCGCGAGGACCTGTTACCATCGGTCCGTACCTTGCCTGCACCACAGCGAACATTTTACGTTCAAGCCAGGACAGGAACATCACAGTAAGAAGCACGAAAACAACGACCACTGCAATTACCACCAGGACGATTATTATCCTCAGGACGTACTCTGCTCCTATGTCCTGGAAGAAACCCAGTATCATATCGTATAATCCAATCGCGCTCAGTATAGCTACTATCAAATCGTAAGCATTCGTTGTCATAATATCACCTGTCCACATCGCCAAGAACAATATCAATAGTACCAAAAACCGCTATCAGGTCAGCTATCTTAAGACCCTCGACCATCTTTGGTAAAGCTACCAGGTTGCAGAAAGAAGGTGAACGTATCTTTACGCGATAGGGTTTGGTTGTGCCGTCGCTGGCAACGTAGAAGCCCAGTTCTCCCTTCGGCGCCTCTATCCTGCAGTACACTTCTCCAGCCGGGGGCGTGAATATTCGCGGGAAATATGACGTGACAGCAGTTGGCGCGCCTGTATTGGGCGCCATCCCGTACTTCTGGTTCACGTTCTTTCCAGCAGGCATTGCATCAACTATTTGTTTCAATATATGCATACTTTCCCTGATCTCATCCAGCCTGACCAGATACCTGGCTAAGCTGTCGCCTTCCCTTCGCATGCATGCCTTGAAATCAAGGTCTGGATATATGGAGTAAGGCTCCTCTTTTCTTATATCATAGTCCACGCCAGAACCGCGCATTGACGGGCCTGTCATCCCGCAATTGATGGCTTCCTCGGCGCTTATTACTCCGATATTCTTCACCCTCATGAGGAATATCTCATTGCCATTGACCAGTTCCTCATAATCCACGATGCGCTTTTCCATGTCCTTTATGAACTCATTGAGTTTTGGTATGAAGCCGTCAGGGAGATCTTCCCTTACCCCGCCGGGTCTGATATAATTGAATGTCATCCTTGCGCCGCAAAGACTCTCGTAAAGCTGCAGAGCATTCTCTCTTTCCCTGAACCCGTACATTATCATGGTTGAGCCGCCAAGGTCAAGAAGCAGCGAGCCCATCATTACGAGGTGGTTAATTATCCTGTTAAGTTCCATCACAAGGACCCGGATGTATTCTGCCCTTTGCGGTACTTCTATCCCAGCAAGCTCCTCAACAGCTCTGACATAGGCATAGTTATTGGGCATGGCTGCGATATAATCCAGCCTGTCCGTGTACGGGATGAACTGAAGATATGTCTTCATCTCTCCGAGTTTTTCCGTACCTCGGTGGAGATAGCCTACCACTATCTGGCAGTCCCTGATTGTCTCGCCGTCCATTCTCAGTTTGAACCGCAGCACACCATGTGTGGCTGGGTGCACAGGACCCACGTTCAAAAGAAACGTCTCTGTTTCCATGTTACTCACCCCTCAACAGGTTCGACCCGTCTGTACTTACTATATCTTCTCCGTCCTCGCCGACCGTCACGAACTGCTCGATGCTCATATCATAATCCTTCCTTAGCGGATGCCCCATCCATCCTTCTGGGAGAAGTATTCTTTTAAGATTCGGATGACCGTTGAACTTTATCCCGACAAGGTCGTAAGTTTCTCGTTCCAGCCAGTCCGCTACTTTCCAGAAAGATACAACAGAATCGATTGATGGAGATGTGCGGTCGAGAATCGCCTTCAGGACAAGGTTCTGTTTTTTCTTATATGAAAAGAAATTATATATCACTTCTATCCTGTCCTCGCGATCCACGCCTGTTATCACAGAGAGATTGTCAAATCCCATCTCTTTTACTTTCTCTGCCACTTGTAATATATCCTCTTTCTTGATGACCGCAAGCGGCTTGTTGGTCTGGACACCCACACTGATCACTGAAGCAGGTAGCAAATATTTTAATTCCTCTGCCGAGTTCATTTATTGAGCCCCCATTTTACGCCGTATCCTTCGTTCTTTATCTTCTGCCTGAGCTGAATGATGCCGTACAGCCACGCCTCCGGGCGCGGGGGGCATCCCGGGATATAGACGTCCACGGGAATGATATTGTCCACGCCCTTTAACACACAATATGATTCGTGATATGGTCCTCCTGTGTTGGCGCAGCTTCCTACAGAGATCACCCATTTTGGTTCAGCCATCATCTCATAGAGCTGCTTTACCCTGGGCGCCATCCGCTTTGTCACAGTGCCGGCGACGAACATCAGGTCAGCCTGCCTCGGGCTTGCCCTGAAAACTTCCATCCCGAAACGTGCGATATCGTGATGCGCCATGGAAACAGCCATCATCTCGATGGCGCAGCAGGCAAGACCTGAAGTCACAGGCCATAAAGAGCTTAACCGCCCCCAGTTGATGAACTGGTCGATAGTGGTCAAAAGGATGAACCCTTCCCTGTCCTTTGCTGCAAGAATTGTGTTGATCATCCCTGTATCTTCAAGTTTCTCCAGAGCGGTCTCTGGCTTCCTCTTGGTCGTCCTGATCTTTGTTGTGTCTATCGTTACTGGGTCCACTCTAACGCCTCCTTTCTCCATGCATAAGCAAGACCGATTATAAGGACTTCTATGAAGAGCACCATCTCAATGAACCCGAGCCATCCCAGCTCCCTCAGCTGCACAGCCCAGGGGTACATGAACAGGACCTCTACGTCAAAAATAAGGAAGACGATCACGATCAGATAATACTGGATATTGTAGTATATCCTGGCATCTCCGACCGGAGTTTCTGCGCATTCATACGTAGATAGTTTGACCTTTGTCTTGTTGCTCGGTCTGACTATCCTTGACATCATTAAAGCGATTGCCACGAAGACGATACCGATTATTAACAGTATCGCGAACGGTAAATAGTTATCAAGAAATCCATTTGTTGTCATGTGACCACCTTGTATATTAATTGTTTAAAAAGGACTATAGATATAAAAAGTTTATGAAATTGTTTTCGGGATAAGAAAAAATTGTTGTTGCGTAAGATTCTTAAATAATCAAACATCTGTAAGGGAAATCCTGAAACTAATCTATGAGGATTTATCGTGATAAAACCATTGTTCAATATTAAGATCGGCTATGCGTCCCTGAAAAATCCCATCGCCACTGCCCCTATAGCAGGAATAACTGATTCCGGGTTCGCTGCAAAGTTCGCAAATGCCGGACTTGTAGTGCTTGGAGGTTTCAATCTGGATGCCAGGACAAACGATGCTGCAAGGAAAGAACTTGCGCGAGGCAGAAAAGAATTTGTTTCTGATCATCCGATGGATCTCCTTAAAAAGGAACTTAAGGCTTCCGAGGGTTTAACAAGCATCGCTGTCAATGTGCGCGCCGCATCGTTAGAACCGTTCGTGGAGGCTGCTCGCCTGGCAAAGGATTCAGGCGCGATACTTGAAATAAACGCGCACTGCAGGCAACCGGAGATGCTGGAGCTTGGCGCAGGAGAAGCTTTGTTACGAGACGTTCCAGGGCTGTGCGAGTATATCCGTGAGATCAAGAAGACCGGCGTGGTGCTTTCGGTCAAGACAAGGGCGAACGTGGTCAATGATGTTGAACTGGCAAAAGCGATCGAGAAGGCGGGAGCGGATATCATACATATTGATGCCATGCACCAGGATGGCATGGATGTCGGGGTCATCAAACGAGTCCGCAATTTCACCGACCTTTTCATAATCGGCAACAACTCAGTAGTGGACTTTGAGAGCGCAAAAGAGATGTTCTCTCATGGGGCTGATATGGTTTCAGTGGCGCGCGGTTTGCTTGAAGATCCCCATCTGATCGATCGTCTTGTGGATGAGATCAGTGCTGTCCAGTCCATGACAGGCTGGTACAACGCGCCAAAGCACATCTGCGGCGGCGGGGACATGAGAGCGCTTGCTTTCTGCTGCCTCCCGGTCAAGCCGTGCGCGCTGCACGCCGCGCTGAAACAGGCAGGCATGAGCGCCGAGGAGTTCATGAAGCTGAAGATCGGATTTACACAGGGGACGCCTCTTGGGCCGGGGGATGGGACCTGTTTCGGAAGCATGACCTGGTGCTGCAAGATAACAAAGCCATGTTTCCTGAGGGATTCTACACTTACGGCGACCAGGCTTTCTGATGTGGAATATATGCAGCTTAAGAAAAGATTGTCTGAATTTATTATGAAGAAAAGGATGAGGTGAGGAAAATATAACTGTCATAAACCCTTTCTCGAATGTGAGAGTTTTACTTCACCTTACTTCAATCCATCAATTTCAATATCCTTATCCCCAGCTCAATGCATTCCAGCTTCTCTTTGGTCCTGTGAAGGTCGGTCTCATTCTCAAGGCTCCCGGCTATCTCCTGTATCTTCTTTTTTGTCATTACAGAGATCTGACCACTATCACCCTGTATCCGGGAAGGGATTTCAGGAGCGCTCTCTTTCCTTGCCCGCGGCGGCATTGCTGATGCATCCGGCTCTACTGAGATCTTTTTCTCCTCCCCTGTTCCTGTATCGCAAACCGGGCACAGCACCTTTCCCTGATACCTGAACATAGGAGCCCCGCATCCGTGCGACGTTGCCAGCATGGTTCCGCCTTTCTCAAGGAGTCTTGTTATTCTCTGCATTTTAAGTTTCTCATCAATATCGTTCATAAATCACCTTGATCACCGAAAGTCTTTTGTTGCACCAGTTCAATTATGCACGCTTATTTTATATAGGTAATATACATGGAGCATACATGGAGCAATAATCATTCCGCCAAACATTCCGCCAAACCCGAACGAAGTAATAAGGCAATGCATTGATGTACTTGACAGGATCGTCAACGATGATTCTGTCCCGAAGAACATAAGACGCAACGCGGATAGTATGAAAATTACGCTTTCAAATGAGAAGTCCCCTCCTTCGACCCGTGCCGCAATGGTGGTATCAAGACTCGACGAGATCGGGAATGATCCGAATGTTCCTCTGCATACAAGAACATTGATATGGGGCTTATCCAGCCAACTGGAAACGATTCCTTTGGATAGATAGACTCAAATTCTGAACAACCAGTAAATGCGAATTTAACCTACCCCTTTATTTCAGATGGAAATCGTCTGGAGAAACTCTTTTTGTGAAGATTAGTGATTGTTAAAAATTATTGAAAGTTATTATTTCTTACTCATTACTTCTTACTCTGGGTGCTTAAAATTTTATCTTTTTATCATGGTTTTTATCATGGTTGATTTATATTTTGCAAAAACCGAAAATATTATATATTGTTAATGCCAAAGAAGGACACATTGGTTTTAACTGGTATTATCTATCATCCGTGGAATATTGGTTAATCCGTGGAATATTGGTTATCGACTTCCACACGAAACAAAGGGGTAGGTCATAACGGGCTGTGTTCCAGTGGAAATAAAGGGGTTACATGAAGATTTCAAGAGCTGTTGTATAGACGCATGTATATAACAAGGAAATAAACAAATATGCGTAGAGCCAAATCTTTAT
>Ga0180732_1002352_pt1 | contig 10188 bp, 8 predicted proteins | sample KR11_01MetaG_FD_148674 | JGI IMG/M metagenome (GOLD analysis project Ga0180732, IMG submission 148674) | Groundwater microbial communities from the Olkiluoto Island deep subsurface site, Finland - KR11_0.1 MetaG | ecosystem: Environmental > Aquatic > Deep subsurface > Groundwater | place...
TCTTGTTCGTCAGTTCCTCCACAGGTGCGCCAATTTCCCCCTCAAGCCAGCGCAGGAATCCCTTTATCTCCGAGTTCTTCTTCTTATTCATCTCTATCATCCGCTCGGCAAGATAAGCGAGCAGGTCGTGCACCACATCGCTCTCTTCAGGCGCAGCGGAAAGGCGCGCGTTAATGAATTCAAGGATTTTTAGACTGTCCGGAGCCGTGCTAAGAGAAGCGGCCGTCTGGACAGGATGAACAGGATTTACAGGATTTGCAGCCGTGTTTATCCTGTCGATCCTGTTAATCCTGTCTAAATCCTCAGCGCCCGGCGCGCCCACAAACTCATAGTACAGCGCCTTCGCCTGCTCCACAAGCGCGGCGCGCCGGTCGGGAGGCGTGGTGAAGGAGATGGAGGCACAGAGAATAATTTCTCTGTGCTATCCGCGCCTCTGTGGCTAATAAATGTCAAAACCAGACTATTTTACAGTCCCGTTTCGATGCTCTTATCTATAATCCAAATAAAACTGGCATAAGATGGACGAAATATCCCCCTTAATAGAAAAAGTAAATGCAAAAGAAGACCTCTCCTTCGACGACGGCATGCTCCTTATGTCCTCAAAAAACCTCCCCCTCATAGGAGCGCTTGCCGACCACGTCCGAAAAAACACAGTCGGCGACAGGGTAATGTTCGTTTCCAACTGCCATATAAACTACTCCAACGTCTGCGCCTCAAAATGCAAATTCTGCGCGTATTTCAGGGAAGAGGGGCAGAACGGGGCGTTCACCCTGAGTATTGATGAAATAATGGAAAAGGCAGAAAACGCCTCAAAAATGGGCGCGACAGAGCTTCATATCGTGGGTTCACTGAACCCGAAACTTCCTTTTGAATATTACGAGGTATTGCTTTTGAGGCTTCATGAAAAATATCCTGCGATGTCGTTGAAGGCATACACAGCGGTCGAGATCGCACATCTTGCAAAAACGACAGGAATGAGTGCGAAAGAGGTGCTTATGCGCCTCAAAAAAGCAGGGCTCACAGGTCTTCCTGGCGGGGGTGGTGAGATATTCAACGAAGAAACACGTAAAAAAGTCTGCCCTGATAAAATAAGCGGTGAGCGCTGGCTTGAGGTCATGGAGACCGCGCACTCTCTTGGAATAAAAAGCAATGCCACCATGCTCTATGGTCACATCGAGACACCACAGGACATTATCGACCATATCCTGAGGATACGTGAAACCCAGAAAAAGACAGGCGGTTTCCAGGCATTTATCCCTCTCAAGTTCCATCCTGATAACACAGAGCTTCAAAAAAAAGGAATTGTAAAGTTCGGTCCCACAGGATTTGACGACCTTAAGATAATCGCAGTGTCGCGCCTTCTACTGAATGGGTATGTCAATAACATCAAGACATACTGGGTCATGGCAGGTGAGAAGATGGCTCAGATCGCGCTTCACTATGGCGCCAACGACATAGACGGCACCGTAATGGAAGAGCGCATCACCCATGCTGCAGGCGGCGCAACGCCTGAGTACATGCCAAAAGAGAGGCTTATCCACCTGATACGGAACGCAGGCAGGATACCAGTAGAAAGGACTACCAATTACGAAGTGATAAGGGAGTATAAATAACCACACGGATGTAACATTTCTAAAATTAAAATCTCATAATTAAAGTAATCTCAAATCGTTCGTATTTAACCGAAAGATTAAAGTAATAGTGGGACGTTAATATATATTGGGAGTCAATATGAAAACCCTACAAATAGATCAGTTAGACGAAAAAGACGAAGAAATCGCAGATGCACTTATTTCTTTAGGTATGAGTAGAAATGTTGCAATGGCATTGAGCTACCTTCAGAATACGAATGCAGCCAAATCAGTAGACCTTGAAAGAGCAGCAAGATTGCGCCAGCCTGAAGTCAGTATTGCTATGAGGCAGTTGAAAGAACGCGGCTGGATCAGTGAGCGTGATGAGAAAAAGCCCGGAAAAGGCAGACCAAATAAAATCTACTCACTCAAAGTAGATTTTGGTGAAATAATCGCCCAACTTGAGAAACAGCAAAGAACGTCGGCTGACGAACTATATGCAAAGATCGAAAAATTGAAGGAATTGGGATAAATTAACCTTATTCTTTCTTTATCCTATATACTGAAAATATCCCAGAACGCCCGCGCCATTAGAATTGTAAAGTCCAGCGAAATCATCTGCAATATTGGGGAAGTCCTGATTTAGATATTTTGTACGCAAATCAAACCCTTATCATCTCAGCTTTCAACTTCTCCACAAGCTCTTTTTTGATTGTTGAATTGCGGTCTCCACCGCAAACGCAGCCTCTTACCCCTATAATGTCCGGTGAAATTCTGTTCAAGGCAGGGATATTCTCAAATTTTATCGTTCCTGCAATGGCTGTTTGAAGCCCCAGGCTTCTTGCTCTTGACACGAACATTGTCAGGTCATCCGATGAGAGAAAATCAAACGTGGAGCGCCCATCCTTGATACCTGTATCCATCATGACAACATCCACACCTGCCTTCATCCCTATCGCTGGAAGCTCCATTATTGGGATGGAACCTATTCTCCTGAAATCCGAGTAACCTGAAGCAACTACTTTTTTATTCTTATCATAATCTTTTACTGAACGAACGATATTGACAAGCATATCAAGCGCCTGCTCTTTTGTCTTTATATCATACAATCCGACCTTGATGTAGTCAGCCCCGGCGACGGCCGCGCCCAGGGCAGCCAGCGACGCAGTTCCGGGTTTGTAATTAAAATCGCCAATTGTAGCACTCACAGGAACAGAGCCAGCCGCTTTTTTGACAGCCTGTATCATCCAGGGAAAATTCGCGCCAAGAGAGCCTTCTTTCGGGTTCTTCACATCAATGATGTCGGCTCCCGCTATCTTGCAGATGTTCGCTTCTTCTACGTTAATAGGACTTACTAGTAACTTCATAATCAATAATCAGATAGATGCACTAATACATTTATGTTTCGAATTTGTATGCTGAAAAAGTTTTTTTTTATGGATTCAATTTCACTAAATTCACCCGTTTCGAGAGAAAAACATAATTGCTGTATTAGAAAGGATTAGAGTAAGACTTGAATCTTATGTGACCAAACTTGTTGGGGATCCGGGCTATAAGATGCGGGTGGGTGAATATAGGGTTATAATGGATCTCGATAATAAAATACTTAGAATATTAATTTTAAAAGTTGGACGCAGGAAAAAGATATATGGTAGATAGTCGAAAACTGGTTTAGTATGGAGAAAGAAATGTTTCGAATTATTTTCGTGCTGGATATCCTTAACGGTACTGCGGTACACGCAGTCAGGGGCGAAAGGTCAAAATACAAGCCAGTTACTGGGAGCAGGGTATGCGATTCATCATCTCCGCTTGATCTAATATCCGCGGTGTCTCCACGCGAGGTCTATATCGCAGACCTTGACAGGCTTTTGCATCAGGGAGATAATTTTGAACTGATCAAAGAAATTTCAGATAGAACGAGAACGATGGCGGATATCGGACCAGAAAGCATGAACGATGTGAAAAAATGCGAAATGATTGCCGATACTGTCATCCTTGGCACAGAAACAGCTTCATTTGACCTGATAGAAACAGCAGCCATTCGGTTCCCTGGCAGGATCAACGTAAGCATCGACATGAAGAACGGGAAGGTGCTTGCCAGGGACAGGAATCTGGAAATAGAACCTTTAGAACTTGTAAGAAAGTTAAATGATCATAATATAAGAGATATTATCATCCTTGATCTCGCCAGGGTCGGGACAGGCGCCGGAATAGATTTGGATCTTTTAATGGGCATAGCTGCCGCATCATCGCACGATGTGCTTGTGGGCGGTGGGATAAAGGACATGGACGACATCAAAGCCCTTGAACAGATAGGCATAAGCGGCGCACTTGTCGCAACAGCAGTGCACAGCGGGAAAATACCTGCTGACCTCATCAGGAAGAAATAAACAACACAATTCCTGATAATTTCACTTTTTCCGCATCGTTTCCAGCTTTTTCTGCATGATCATCTTAAGATCATTTATCTTTCCCTTTTTTGCGCTAATAGGCGCTATCGTGTCAAGCCACTGTTTCCATGGCGGCATCATACCCAGCCTTTGCACGATCCCATTAAGTGTTTCGTCCACATCCCTGATCTTATCTATCTTGTTCGCTGCAACGATCACATCTATATTCATCTCATGCAGGAACTCAAACAGCTCAACCTCCACAGGTATCTCGTTCCTGCTGTTCCATCGGTCAACTATCTCTGCGAACGATGATGCATTCACCACCATCACAGCAAAGGCGATATTCCCGGCATTGTCCTCTATGTAGTGGACGATGTTGTTCTTGATGGCATCCATACTCTCGTCGCTTATCCCGCTCATGAACCCGAAGCCCGGCATATCAGTTATCTGGAGGTCCTGATAAGGGATCTGCAGCGGTTTGCGGGTCACGCCAGGGCGCCTGCCAGTGCGAAGTTTTTTACCGGTGAGCGCGCTGATCAGAGTGGACTTGCCAACGTTGGAGCGCCCAACGAAGATTATCTCTTTCATTTTCCAACGTTCCTATAAAAAATGACCTTAAACTGTTCGGCTTCTGTTTCGTTGAAAAAATCCACCTTAATCTCAGCCTTCTTGCATTCACTGAGAATTCTCTGAACACCTGTACCTATCCCACGATATGGCATTCCTGCAAGATCTTTGAGTATAGAAACTAAAATTGGATTTCTTTCTATGTGTATTCCCATCTTAATTGATTCAACACTGACGGTATTGGGTAATGTCCCTGCACTTATAATTTCGACCCGGTTTTCAAAAATGAAAATCCGTATATTACTTGATAAAAAATAATTACGATGAACTATCGCATTAATAAGAGCCTCTTCTAATGCCTCTTTAGGAATTTCAAGAATGCCTGTAGTATCAAAGTGCTGGTTTTTCTGCAACTTTCTCAAATTGTTTATAAAGAATAACATTCCAGCATCGAACATCATAGGGATATTCCCACTTATGTCCCTACTATCCCGATATTCATTTCCTGCTGGCGAATCGCCGTAGAATGAAACTGCTTTTATTACAAATTGCGGTCTCTTTTCTTGTGGCTTTTTGCCAAACATTAAAAGGCCTGCAAGTGTCAATTTTCCATTTGCCAGCAATTTCAAGTTTGACATGACATTTTCAACTGGAATCTTGAGATTTTCGAATTTTTCACCTGTCCTGCGTTCGTAAAAGGATTTGAACAATTCAAGGTCAATATCTCCTAAATCCGTATTATCCACAGTCATTTCATCTGCATAAAGGTGTCCTGAAGACTGAAGCAATCTCTGGATTTCTTCTCGTTTAGCTCTTCTTTTATCTGATCCAACCTTTACCCAGATATCCTTTCCATTTGCTATGTAAGGCTTGTTTGTTCCCATTGGAACATTAATATGAATCACAATTTTATCCATGTATTTTGTGTTTTGGGTAGTTACACTAACTTGTGGGTCAATTTTTTGAGAACATGTATTAGATATCCATTGATTTAGTTTTTGTATTTCTTCTTTTGACAATCCCGTAACGTCACCGTTATTAGCCACTCCTACCAATATGTTGCCCCCGTTTGAATTGCTGAAAGCACATATCTCCGCTGCTAAGGAATCAATACTATCAAATCGCTCTTTGAACTGGGTCTGTGAATCTTCCCCTTTTTCAATTAGCTCTATAAGTTCTAAAGTATCCATTGATTATAAATCTCCTGACGCTTCGTGAATGCTTCTTTTCCGCCTTCCATAATATCCACTATATTTTTTTGGATATATTCCCTATCTATACTTCCATGTTCATTCGTTATTTTTTCATTGTCGCTTATAAAAATAACTATCTGTTCGCAATCGCCAAGAACCGGTATATTAGGATTATGTGTAGCAAATACTATCTGGCGTTTAGATTTTAACTCAATAATTCTTTTAATCAATCCTTCGTATATTGTCTGATTATCAAGGTCGTCTTCTGGCTGATCCATGATCACAGGTGTATTTTCTTGTGTAAGAAGCAAGAGTAGCAAAGAAGAAGCCCTCTGCCCCAGGGAAAGTTTTTGAATGGGTCTTCGATTATATTTGATTTCGATTAAATCTGGAACACGGAACAGAGATAAAACTTCTTCTTGTTCCTGAAACCTCTCTTTAAATTTAAACCATTCGCTATCAGTAAAGCCAATATTTTTAAAATTATCTTTATTTTCCAGAGAATTAGATAATTCTATATTATCAGAAAAGATTTCGGCTATTTTTTCAAGTTTATTCGTCCGAACTCCAGTTCCTTTAAAAAAATTTTTCATAAACTCTGCATAACCTTTTTTGTTTCCTTTGTATTCAATTTCGATTTGTACTACTGTTTGTGATGCGTTAATCTCATCTTTTTTTCGTATCCGTTCAGACCACTGTTTATGCCATAATTTTTGTAATTCTGAATACAGACTTATCTTCTGCTCTTCGATTTGCGATATTGTACGATTATATTTTTCAATCTCTGAAATAATTATTTTAATATTTTCAAGTTCCTTTATAAATCTGCCATAATCATCCGGTGAAACTTCAGTTACGTCTATCTCCCGTTTAATTTTTGCAATCTCTTCTTGTACTTTTTCTCTTGCTTCAAAAAATTTTATTTTTAATTTTTCAAATTCTTCAAATGAAATGTTCCCACTTTTTTCAATCTCTTCTATTTGCCCAAGCCAAATTTCTTTTAATTTCAAAATACGTTGTTCAAGGTCTTGAAATAATTTCGGATTCTCTTTTGAAGATATTGGAATTATAGCGGAAAAGCCATTTTCAATTTCATCTTTGAAATCCGATAAATTTTCTTTTGAATTATTAATGAATTTAGTTAAGCGTTCTAATATTAATTCATCTTTTTTGAAGTTCGCATCTTTTTGAAGTTTATCCGCAATTTTCATCTTTTCAAATATCGCTATCTTATCCTCCAGGGATGCTTTTTTAGCTTCATAATCTCCTTTTTTCTTAACTTTTTCTCGCAGGTTATATAGTATTTTAAAAATTTCTTTAATCTTAGTTTCTTTTTCTAATATTTGTTCATTTATTCCGTGCAATTCTTCTTTTATAAATTGGTCTATTAATTCAATTTGTTGTTCTCTCTCCATAGAAGCCTTTTGAATATCTTTTTGCCCATAATAGACAACAGGAAACATTGATGAGGGGTAAAGATTTGGGACATATTCGTCATTTCTATATACTTTTCCTCGTTCTCCCATTATTCTCTCAATTCTATATTCCTGTCCTTTAGTAACGACTTCAATAATGATTTTGCCACCTGATCCGATTGCGTATCCCAGAAGACCTTCTTTATATTCAGCATCCTCTTTCGCATCAAGTTCCAGAGCATATCTAATTGCTTCTATAAACGCTGACTTTCCAGAACCTCGAATGCCGATTAAATTGGTCATATCACAGTTTAGATGTATAGCAACATTGGACATAGCTTTTGTAGTATCAACCCGAACTGTTTTGATAAATGGATAATCAACCTGCGGAACTTCATCTTTTACCCGCAGTTCATGATTCATAAATGAAAAACGAACTGCATCGAAACTGTAATCACCTATTTTTATATATGAATACTTAGTACCAATATCTTCGATTTTTTTTGGATCCGATGCTGAAATAAACGCTGGTATATAATTTATTTCATTTCGTCCGCTTTCCTTTGCCACTTCTTTTATCCAGTTATTCAAGAAAGTGGACTTTGAACTTCCTGACACATCCTGACACGCTAATATATATTTTCTGAAATATCCACTTCTGAGGAAATCTTTAATCCTTCCTCCGCCGAGTTCTTTGAAGAAACCACAATCATTATTTGCATGTGCAAGAATAAGAAAATAATGACAATTTAAACCATTTAATTCCTTAATGGTGTTATCAAGATTCAAATCACATCGTAAAGGACTTCCTTCAGTGTCAAAATACGATTTACCTTTAAAAGCTAAACTCAAAAATTTCTCGATTTTTGAAGTATTATTTACATCCTTTTCAGAATCGTCTGACGCAAATATGACGAGTGTATGAAGCCCACGTTTTCCATCATTGACAGAAAGTTCAACTCCAGGCAGCAGAAAGATGCCGCTATCCATAGCTGCAGTTTGAATAACTTCAAATTCATCTTTATCAAATTTATTATGATTAGTTATTGCCCCTATTTTAATACCTTTCTTTTTCAGCTCATTTACATATTTTTCTACAAATTCCTTGTCATTTGATATTTCTGTCTTGAATTCTTTGTCTGCTCTAGTATGCAGATGAAAATCAGCTTTTAGATATTTAGAGCCCTCAGGAAAGTTTGAAGAGTTCCCTATTATATCTGTAACAATATTATCCAATTTCTTCTCTATTTTCTTCATGTACTTTCTACCACCTTATATGTCCCTCGTCATATATTGTTTTTCCTTCAGAGGCTTTTGATTACTAATATTGATTTAAATCTATATTATATAAGCTTAATATTTGACTTCAGTATCATCCATTATCTTAGCAGTTTTAACATCCCAATAAGCGTCGCAATGCTTGATATATTTATTATGTACTGCGCTGCGTTATACTGGGTCAAACCAGCATAAAAAAGTACAGATGCAGCCAGGGCAATAATTATCTTAAGTACGGAAGACCTGTCAAACAAATTTACAATCATGATGAACAGATAGTTGAAAACCAGGCCGAATATGGATAATACAGGCAGTAACAGCAGATAAGTCAGGACTATTGAGAACCACGGTATGTTATACATGAATAATATCCAGAACGAAAGGGTTGAGATTAACATGAACAAAAGCGTATATACCGGGAATTTAATGGAAATCTGGATAACCGACTGGATATCCCCCTGCGTCCCGGGTTTTCCCCTTATTGAACTTGGTTTTGCCGATGAAAATGAGAATGTAAGGAATATTAGCAGCAGGAAATTCCCGATATTTGAGTAATCAAGATTCACAAACAGCCATCCTGTGGTTTTAATTATGAACGGTATCAGGTCAAGATACAGGGTATAGATTATTGAGACCGGATCGCCGGCATTGAAATTGACACGGGTGAAATCGATATAACCCAGATAATGCATCAAAAGCGCCACCATTATAGGCGGCACAAAAGCAGGAGCAAGGCTTATGGACTGGGCAGCCACCCATTGTAAGAACCCGAATTTTCCACTGGTTTCGTGTACAACATGACCTCCTGTTGATGTGACTTTGAACTCTTTGACTTTGTTCATCGTTGCAATTGCTGTGAGTGCGTGACTGAGTTCATGGATAAATACGCCCCACCAGTTCATCACCCTGACAAGCCGCGGATGGTTGAAAGATATCCTGCCAATGTGCCCGCTTATAATATTGACAGTGCCATACTGGATGAGCAGTACTGAGAAAATAACAATAAAATAGGATAACGGAACGGCAAAAAACGTAATGATCCTCGGATCTATTTCGACCATGAATATAATACAGTGTTAAATATAGATAATTATTCCCCTTAATCCAAAAATATATGTAATTTTTATGCATTAAGGAATGATGTGTTGTACCATTTACCCTACGGGAATACAGAGGTCTCTATCGATATACCCCCTGAGTGCAGTGTCAAATTGATCAAACCGGTCAATATTAAAGCAACAGAGGATGAAACAGTTCTTATTAAGAAGGCTCTGGAACATCCCATTACGTGCAGGAAATTACGCGAAATCGCTGAACAGGGAAAAAAAGCGGTGATCATTGTCAGTGATATCACGCGCCCCACACCGACAGCAAAACTGCTCCCGCGGCTCATTTCTGAACTTGAAACGGGCGGGGTGAAGGATATAACCATCATTTTCGGGCTCGGTATCCACAGGAAGCAGACTGAGGATGAAAAAAAGAAGATACTTGGTGAATTGTATGGAAAAGTCAGAAGCATTGAACACGATGTGAACGATTGCGTTTATATTGGAACCACATCGAGAGGAACGCCGGTCGAGATCTTCAGACCTGTAATGGAAGCAGATATCGTTGTATGCACAGGGACAATAGAGTTCCATTATTATGCAGGTTATTCAGGCGGTGCAAAGTCCATCCTGCCTGCGGTTTCCTCAAAGAAGAGCATAGATGCCAACCATGCCCTGATGCTTGACCCGAAGTCCTGTGCAGGACGGAATGACGGATCTGTGAG
>Ga0180732_1002353_pt1 | contig 10182 bp, 13 predicted proteins | sample KR11_01MetaG_FD_148674 | JGI IMG/M metagenome (GOLD analysis project Ga0180732, IMG submission 148674) | Groundwater microbial communities from the Olkiluoto Island deep subsurface site, Finland - KR11_0.1 MetaG | ecosystem: Environmental > Aquatic > Deep subsurface > Groundwater | place...
AATTATTAAGAAAAAAACATGGCCTGAATTTTTTGAAGCTATTCTTAGTGGAAAGAAGAAGTTTGATTTAAGACTTGCTGATTTTCCTGTTTTTGAGGGAGATGTGATTGTTTTTGAAGAGTATAATCCTGAAACAAGAAGATATACTGGGAGAAAGATTGAAAAAAAGATAGGGTTCTTACTTAAAACTAGAGAGCTTGAATTCTGGACAAAAGAAGAGATTGATAAATACGGGCTTGTTGTGATGAGCTTAGAATGATACGCGAATTGATTTTCATTATTGTTGTTTATTTCTTAATTGTATTTATCTTACCTCTTTTCTTGTTTCCTAATCATCTTTTTAAGACTAGAATCAGAAAAACTCAATTTCTTAAAAAGTTTGCAAAGAAGTTTAAGGGGAATAGCAAGGAAAAAACTCTTAGAAATATTTATGATTATATAATCACTAATTATGATGGGTTTAATCAGGCATATAATTTATTTTTTCTGCCATATAAGCACTTTTATACTAGTGTTGAAAGAATAGTTTTGAAGAAGCAGTTCTTGCCTTGTCATGTTCATAATTTAGTTTTGATTACTCTTGCTATCAATACCGGGCAGTTTCAGGAAAAGGACTTTGAGAGGAGAGAGGTTATGGGCATTACTGGGGTTTTGCACCAGTATGTTCTTGTTAAACTAAATACGAAAACAGTGAAAGTAGATTCTTTTTACAAGATTTATGAACAATGAGCTTTATTGTTAAGAAAACAATTAATGGGAAAGACTACTTTTATCTTAGAACCAGCAAGAGAGATGGAAATAGAGTCATAGCCAAAACAATTGCTTATTTGGGAAAGACAATAAAAGAAGCTGAGTTGAAGAAGAGTGAGATGGAAAAGATTAAAAATAGGGGAAAGAGTAAAAAGATTATGGCAGAGACAGGAGAAGAAAAACAGGAAAAAAAGATTACCATAGATGAGCTTGCTTCATTTTGCAAGAGAAAGGGATTTGTTTTTCCGAGCAGCTTGATTTATGGCGGACTTTCTGGTTTTTGGGATTTTGGGCCTCTCGGTGTGGAATTATTTAACAACTTGAAAAAGGAGTGGTGGAAGTTTTTTGTCCAGGAAAAAGAAAACATGATTGGAATTGAGGCAAGTATAATTTCGCATCCTCGAACTTGGAAGGCAAGCGGGCATATAGCTAATTTCTCTGATGTTTCTGTTAAGTGCAAGAAGTGCAAGAAGTTCAGCAAGGTTGACAAGCACGAGCTTGAGAGTGCAAGGTGCGGGTTTTGCGGAGGGGAATTAGACAAGCAGAGTGCAAAAGATCTTAACTTAATGTTAAAAACTCAACTTGGACCTGTAGAAGAGGATTCTCTGACTAGTTATCTCAGGCCAGAGACTGCTCAGGGTATGTTCATGGATTTTAGACTTGTACAGGAAACTTCAAGAAAACAACTTCCTTTTGGAATTGCCCAGATTGGGAAGTGTTTTAGGAATGAGATTGCACCTAGAGACTTCCTATTCAGAAGCCGGGAGTTTCATATTGCTGAGTTTGAGTTTTTTATTAATCCTGAAGAAAAGAAATGTGATTTACTTGATAAAACCCGCTTAGATGTTAAATTGAGATTGCTTGATGCTGAGACTCAAGAGAAGGGAAGCTCTGAACTGAAAGAGACTAGTATCGGGAAGATGTTAGGGGAGAATAATCTAGAAGAGTGGCACGCTTACTGGCTTGCTGAACAACTTATGTGGTTTGAAAAGATTGGACTAGAAGATAGAATAAAAGTTAGGGAGCATATGAAATCAGAATTAAGCCATTACTCTTCTGCTACTTTTGATTTAGATTATGAGTATCCTTTTGGAAGCAAGGAGATTGCAGGCAATGCTAACAGGGGAAATTTTGATTTGAGCCAGCATATTAAGGAGTCTGGAGAGAAACTTGACTTATTTGATGAGAAAACTAAGAAGAGGGTTATTCCGAGAGTTATAGAGCCTACTTTTGGAGTTGAGAGAATGTTTCTTGCTTTGTTGTGCAAGGCATATACTTATGATGAGAAGAGGCAGAATATTGTTTTGAAAATACCTGCTTTTCTCGCGCCTGTAAAAGCAGCTGTTTTCCCCCTGATTAATGATGAGAAGATGGAGATTCTTGCTAGAGATATTTTTAATGATTTGAAGAAGGAGTTTAATGTTGCTTACGACTGCTCGGGGAGTGTTGGAAGAAGGTATTCGAGAAATGATGAATCTGGAACTCCGTTTTGTATAACCATTGATGAAAAGAGCCTGAGGGGAAGAGACGTTACAGTCAGAGATAGAGACACTACTCAGCAGATAAGAGTTAAAATTTCTGAGATAAAAGAAGTTTTGAGAAAATTGATTAACTCTGAGATAGAGTTTGAGAAAGCAGGCAAGATAGTTGAGACAAGAGTTAAATAATATTAGAAGAATTTATTATCTCTCCTGCCCTTGCTATTTTATGAAAAAAAGAAGCTTAACTTTTTTAGTATCATTGGGTTTGCTTGTGGTGAGCATTGCCCTTATTGTTGCGCTGAATGTGGATTTTCTTAAATCTGCTATTGGCAAGAATATTCAGGCTTATGGATATCCTTCTGTCTTTATTTTCTCTTTCTTAGCTGATTCTGTTGACCAGCCAATTGGGCCTGAAGTTCCTGCTTCTTTTGCTGTTATTTTCGGCCTGGACCCTCTTTATATTTTTGGATTGTCTGTTTTTGGAAGCTGGATTGTCAGCTCTATTAACTTTTATATTGGAAAGAGATTTTTGTCTAAAAAAATAAGGGGCGTGTGCGGCAGGAGTTCTAGGAATAGAGTTTGTAACCTGTTTAAGAAATATGGAAAAGCAGAGATATTAATTGCCTCACTAACCCCGGTTCCGTATGTTTCATCTTGCTGGGCTGCTGGCGCTTTTGGAATGAAGTTTAGAGACTTTTTTGTCTTTGGAATGCTTGCAAGAGCCTTGAGAATAGGGTTTTTTGTAAATCTTGTGTCTTATTTGGTTTAGAAGGGTCTTAGAACAATATACATTGAGACTGAGCTGAGAATCGAGAGCATTGAGAGATATGCGAAAATGTTTTTTGTTGTTATAAGGAAAAATGACTTCCATTTATACATTCGCGAGAGATTTTGGAGCAGGTCAGCGGCTATTATGAAAATCACGCTGCAGACAAATAGTTCTAGAGTGAATATTCCTGGAAAAGTGTTCGCCATAAAATAAATAGATTAAATTAGTTTAAAAAGATTATGCATGGACATGCGGATACAGAAATCCTCAGATTTCTGTCCTTCATATTCTCACGAATCTGAAGTAATCGAACTATCGATTCTCGGATATGGACCTGCCGGGAATCGAACCCGGATCTCAAGACTGCCAGCCTCGAATTCTACCATTAAAATACAGGCCCATTAGTATTTTCAATCTGAAGGAGTTATAAATTCTTGTATTTTTATGCTTTTGTTATTTGAAGTGATTAGATTATAATCGCTTTTTATGATTTTATTTTTATTTTCTTTTATGTTTTCAAGTTTGATATTATCTTTAGAAATCGCTTCTGTCAGGATTAGAATAAAGCTGTGCAATGTCCTGTTTTTTCTTTTCACAAATTCGTGGCTTATTGAAATTATTTTTTTTATTTCAGCATTTATACTAAACTTTTCTTTCATTATTCTCTTTACTGCTTCTGGGATAGTTTCGCTTACTAATAATCTTCCGCCTGGGAGAGATAGTTTGTCTTTAAACGGGCGCTTGCCCCGTTTCTGAAGAAAGCATTTGTTTTGGTTTCCTATTCTGATTAAAATCACAATTAAAGGGGATTTTTTGTCTGATAGATACGGAATTAGGTGTTCTGCTGTTTCAGATAGTGTGTAAAATTCATTTTCTTTTATTAGAATTCCTTTTTTAGCAAGATGTTTCAGGTGATATGCCAGCTTATTAGACCTCACTTTTACTAGTTTTTCTATTTCTGAGAACTTCAGCTTTTCGTTTAGTGTAAATAGCTTAAGAATTTCCTGCTCCATTTTTAGTCAATTTTCTTGAGGAATTGTTTATATATAACTTTTGTTGTTTTGTGTTATGGATGATGAAAAAGTGGTTTGTGATAAACAAATTTCTTGCGATAAAGATAAGGCGCATTATGTTGTTGCTACCTGCATAATTGTTAAAGACGGGAAGTATCTTATTGCCAAGCGTTCTATGGAAGAGAAGGCGTTTCCTGGAAAGTGGACTGTGCCGGGGGGGAAGCTAGAAACTAGGGATTATATTAATAGAGAGTATGATACTCCTGCTGGAAAGCAGTGGTATAATGTTATAGAGGACTTAGTTAAGAGAGAGGTTAGAGAAGAGGTTAGTTTAGAGATAGGCAGTTTGGGTTATGTTACTAGCTTAACTTTTATCAGGCACGATGGAATTCCAACTCTTGTTATCAGCTTGTTTGCTAATCATTCCTCTGGAGATGTTGTTTTAAGTGATGAGCTGACTGAATACAAATGGGTAACTTTAGAAGAAGCAAAAAACTATGACTTAATTGATGGTATTTATGAAGAACTTGAGATTCTTGATGGGTTTCTGAAATCTGGAGAGGGCATGTGCTGGAAAAAACAGCAAGCACAGAAATGATTATAAACTCTTAATTTCTTAATTTCTCATGATAAATAGCATAAAGAGGGGATTGGCAGGGCTTGTTTTATCTGTGGGTATGGCTGTTTCTGGCGCGAGCCTGCCTGGATGTATTTCTGTTAGAGAGGGAGACAATCAACTCTCTGCAATTGTGAGCCCTTTTGGCGCAAGAGTTGCTGAGGAGAGATATGAATCTGGAACTAATAATCCTATTGGGAAGAAAGTTATGGATATTACTGCTGCCTTTGGAAATATTCATAGGGAAGTTAAGTTTTATAGTTCTGATGGGAAGTATATTGGAGGGTATAAAGTAAGGTATGATGGTATTCTTGGAGGAAATCCTAGAGTTAGCACAGAGGTTTATGATTCTGGGGGGAGAACAGTAAGGGTTATTGATGGCGAGGAAGATGTAGATGTGAATATTAAAAACTGAAGGAGTAGGTTTGTCTAAGATTGTTAATGTTATCAAGAAAAAATGAGTGAAGAGTGTATATTTTGCAAAATAGCTAGAAAAGAAATTGAAATTGAGGTAATCTTTGAATCAGATAATTTTGTTGCTTTTCCTGACGCGAACCCCTGCTCAAAAGGGCATACTTTAATTATTCCTAAGAAGCATTTTGTGAATTATCTTGATTTGCCTGCTGTTCTCGGCAGCGAGTTACTTGATGTTATAAAAAAGGTTGCTGAGATACAGCTAAGGGAAGGGGCTGAAGGGTTTAATATTATTGTTAATAATGGGAAAGAAGCAGGGCAGGTAGTGATGCATTCTCACACTCACTTGATTCCGAGAAGAAAGGGAGAGAAAGCTAGGGTTAGTTTTCCGTGCGCTAACTGAAAAATAGAAAACCTATTAATCATTTTGAGAACTGAAAAATTATCTGTTCAATTAGGGTTAATTATCAATATTCTTCTTATGGGCTTTTTGAGGGGCTATAATTTGCCTGATTTTTGATTATGTTAGTGATTAATATGCCTGTTGACTATTCTTAGACATTTTTTCTGATTTGGCCATGTTAGTATTTTTATCGCTTTTTTAAATTCTAACCATTTGTATGCTAAATGCTCTTTTTTATCTATTTTTATCTTTTTATCTTTAATCTGGGCTGAGAACAATCTGTATGTCTGTCCGATTATGTTTGGTCTGTCATCAAGAAATTTAGGATATCTATATTTCCCCTTTTCTTTAAATTTTATTATTTTTATTGGGAATTGATGTGTTTCTTCTTTCAGCTCTCTTTTAACTGCACTTGTTTCTGTTTCTTTGTTTTCTATGCCTCCTTTTGGGAATTCCCAGCCTTTCCAGTGAAGCTTGCGTTTCAGAATTAGATAAAGAATTTTCTTGCCTTCTTTTCTATAAACTGCTATGAAAACCGCTTTTCTATATTTTCTCATTCTGCCTCTTTTATTATTTTATGGACAAATATCTTTAAATAACTATCTTTCTTTCTGTTAAAATGGTAAATGAAGGTGTTGAAAATCTACTTGCCAGCAAGGTATTTGCAGTTGTCGGAGCTAGCCGGGGGCCTGAGAAGGTGGGGCATGCAATATTCAAGAATTTACTAGCTAACAAGCATATACTTGCGCTGCCTGTTAATCCTAATGCTGTCGAGATACTTGGAAAAAGGTGCTATAAGGATTTGTATGAAGTTCCGTATAATATTGATTGTGTTATTATTGCAGTTAAAGCTGAGTTTGTTCTTGAGATTATGAAGCAGACTGCTCGAAGGAAAATTAAGAATGCTATAATTCTTTCTGCTGGTTTTTCTGAGGCAGGGAACTTAAAACTTGAAGAAGAAGTTTTGAAGATAGCTGGGGAAAATGAGATTTCTGTAATGGGTCCTAATTGTTTTGGGTTTATTGATACTCTTAGAGGCATTAATACTACTTTTTTTCAGGGGATTCCTAGCTCTGGAGGAATTGCTTTTATTTCGCAGTCTGGAGCCTTGGGAGTTGGATTTTTAGATTTAGCTATTAAAGAGAAGATTGGATTAAGCGGGTTTGCAAGTATTGGAATTTCAATGATGCTTGATTTTTCTGATTTTATTGATTATTACAGCAAGGATAGGAATACTAAAGTTATTGCTCTGTATATTGAGAGTTTGAAAGAGGATAGGGGGAGGAGGTTTATTGATGCTTGTTTGAGATGCAAGAAGCCGATTTTAGTTTTGAAAGCTGGGAAGAGTGTTTCTGGGCAGAAGGCGAGCAGTTCGCATACTGCTGCGCTTGCTTCTGACTCTGGGGTTTATGAGAGCATGTTTAGGCAGGCAGGGGTTATTGAGGTAAACTCGATGCGAGAGTTGATTCTTTCTTCTGAGATTCTTTCTCAGCCTTATAATCTGGGAAGAAGAGCGTGCATTGTTAGTAATGCCGGGGGTTTAGGAGTTTTAGCTAGTGATGCTTTGGAAAAAAGCGGGATTTTAGTTCCGAGCCTGCCTCCAGGTGTTTTGGAGAGATTGAATAAGGTTCTTCCTTTTGGGTGGAGCAGAAACAACCCGATTGATTTGGTTGGAGATGCGCTTGCTGATAGATATTGGCAAGTTCTTTCTAGAATTGATTCTGAGAATTGGTTTGATTTTTTCATTGTTCTATTAACTCCGCAGTATATGACAGAAACAGAGAAAACTGCTGAATTATTAACTCATCTGAAGAAACCTGTATTTGCTTGTTTTTATGGCGGGGAAAAGGTTGAAAGTGCTGTTAAGTTTTTGAAAGATAAGAAGATTAGTGTTTTTAGTGATGTTTCTGACTTGGGTGTTTTGGGAAAGCTAGCTGGGGAGTAGGTTTTTAACCATAAATCTGCTGACGGTGGCCTATTTTAAGAATTTTAATAAAATTGTTATCAAAAATAAGAATAATTCTATAGTCTCCAACTCTCAACCGATAATAATCACTTGCTTTTAATTTTTTAATATCGCAAGAAGCCAAGTTTTCTGACATTTTATCAATTTTGTCAACAATTCTTCGGGAGACATTAGGTTCTAATCTTTCTAATTCTTTTAAAGCCTCTTTTTCATAAGAAATTTGATATTTCATTATAAACCCAGTCTTTTTTTGACTTCTTCATGGGAAATAAAATCTTTGCTTTTTCTTCTTTCTTCAAGCTCTTTTCTTGTTTTTTCGCTTAGTTTTGTGTCGTCTTCTATCATTCTTTCAATTATTTCATTATAGGTTTCTCTTTCTATCATCTTCATCCTGTCTAGAACCAGTTTTACATTATCTGAAATTTGAATCGTGGTTGACATTTTTATAATTCCTTATAATGGGCTATAATCTGTTATAGTATTTAAATCTTTCTGTTTTCTGGTCAGAGACTAAACTTCTATTCGTGCATCAACAATAAAAGCGCCTTTTTCATTCAGAATTATTGGGTTGAAATCAGCTTCGTTTATGTCTAATTTTGATATTTTTTCTGCTAAGCTTATGAATTTGTCAATTGCAAACTTTTTTCTTGAAACTAGAACTTTGCAGAGTTTTAGTTCTGAGATTTGTTTTTCAATTTCTTTATTGCTTATTGGAAGAGCTCTGAAACTTGTGTCTTTTATTGTTTCTGCGAAAGTTCCTCCGAAGCCAACTAGCAATAACTTTCCAAATGCTTTATCTTGTTTTAAACCAATAATCATCTCTATTCCCTCAATTTGTTCTTGGGCAATTATTGAAGATGCTGGGAACTTCTTTCTCATTTCTTTTAGGTTTTCTTTAGCCTGGCTTAAATTATTGCATTTTACTACTGCTCCAAGTTCTAGTTTATGTTCTGAGATATCTGCTTTTAACCAATAAGGGAATTCTATCTTGTTTAAATCCCCCTCGTTTTTTATAATGAGATGTCTTGCTAGTGGGAGTGCTTTTAGCTTGTCAAATGATTCAAGTAATGATAACATTATTAAATTAAATGAAGTGTGTATATAAAGATTATTGATAAAGTTTAATAATGCTTGTTTTTATAGAATAGCATAAAGGAGAGAAGAATGGTTAAAAGCATACTTTTTGGGGGCAAGGCAGGGCAGGGACCTAATATTTTAACGCAGTTAATTGGAGAAGCGCTTGTTAAGCAGGGATATTATGTTTTTTATTCGAGAGACTACCAGTCTCTGATTCGCGGGGGGCATAATTTTAATGTTATTAGCTTCTCAAGATTTCTTATTAACAGCAATGAATCCAAAGTTGATTTAATTGTTGCTCTAGATGAGAAAACTAGAGAGATTCATAAGAATGAATTAAAGAACGGAGGGATGATTATTTCTGGAGATGGGAAAGACAAGGATAATATGTATTTTGCAGGAGCTCTATACCGGGTTTTGGGATTTGATTTTAAATTATTGCAGGAACAGTTGAAAAAGCTGAGAAGATTTGATGAAAATCTGAAACATGCTAAAGAGGGTTTTGAAAAAGAAGCGAGAAATATTAAGATTAATACTTGCAAATTAAAAAATCACAAATATTTTATGAATGGGAGCCAGGGAATTTGCGGGGGAGCTATAAAATCCGGGCTAGATATTTATTTTGCTTACCCTATGACTCCTGCAACACCTTTATTATTTGAGCTTGCGCCTAAACAAGAAGAGAATAATTTTTTAGTTTTAGAATTAGAATCAGAAATTGCTGTTATGAATGCTGCTTTAGGAGCGAGTATAACTGGGGCAAAGGCGATGATTGGAACTTCTGGTGGTGGTTTTGACTTAATGACTGAGGCATTGTCTATGGCTGGAATGGCTGAGATTCCTATTGTTTGTTATTTAGCTTCTAGACCTGGACCTTCGACTGGGGTAGCAACTTATTCTGGACAGGGTGATTTGCAATTTGCAAGATATTCTGGACATGGAGAGTTTAACAGAGTTATTCTTGCGCCTGGAGATGCTGTTGAATGTGAAGAGTTGACTTCGCAGGCATTTTATTTTTCTCAAAAGTTTAAAGTTCCTGCGATAATCTTGTCTGACAAGCATCTGGCTGAGAGTTTTTATACGAGCACTCTAATTCCAAAAATAACTAAGTCAGAAAAATCAACTAATCTTGGGAGATATAATAGTTATGAACATGCAGATTCAGGAGAGGCTAGTGAGGATGCAGAAATTATTAAGCAGGGTGTTGAAAGAAGAGAAAAAAATAAAAAGGAAATAGAAAAAGAAGCTGAAAAATTTGAAATGTTCAAGATTCATGGAAATAAAAATAGCAGGAATGTTATTGTGAGTTATGGCTCGTGCAAGGGAGCTATTTTAGATTCTATAAAAGACTTGGATGTAAAGTTTATCCAGGTTTTGTATATTGAGCCTTTTCCTGTGAAAATTAAATCTGAATTGGAAAATGCTAAGAAACTTGTGCTTGTTGAGAATTCTGCAACAGGGATGCTTGGTGATGTTATTCGCGAGAAAACAGGGGTTGAGATTAAAGATAAGATATTAAGATATGATGGCAGAGCTTTTACTAGTGATGAATTAAAAATTGAGATTAAGAAGAAGTTGAAATGACAGACAAAAAAGAAACAAATCAATCATATGCTAAAATAGCTGAAGAGTATCACAAAAAAAGAGTAGAAGGCAACGACTTGAATAAATTATCTGAAGAACCAACAACATT
>Ga0180732_1002354_pt1 | contig 10170 bp, 10 predicted proteins | sample KR11_01MetaG_FD_148674 | JGI IMG/M metagenome (GOLD analysis project Ga0180732, IMG submission 148674) | Groundwater microbial communities from the Olkiluoto Island deep subsurface site, Finland - KR11_0.1 MetaG | ecosystem: Environmental > Aquatic > Deep subsurface > Groundwater | place...
TGGCGTCCTGGTCAAGGCGACCGCGAGCATGGTTGCAGGCACGCTATCATCTGCAGGCGGCATAATGCGCCAGGTGCAACTCGGTCTAATCGGCGCCCTGTCATTCGCGGGCGAGGCCGTTGCTGCGATACTGGCGGGCATAACAGCGATAACGTTGACGGCGGCGCTTGCCATAGCAGGCTCTATAACGCAACAAGGCAATCGGGCTATCGAGGCAACACTGACACTGGCGGGCGCAATCGGGCAACAAGGGCAATTAGCACTCGGCGCCATCCTATCATTGGCGGGTGTTATCGCTAGGGTGCTGAGCCTGGCGCTTGCCGCAGTGCTGTCATTCGGCGGCGCCATCATTCAACAGGGACAGATAATACTTGCTGCCGTCCTATCATCGTCGGCTACCATAGTACGGGCAGTCGGCCTCGGCATGGTCGCCGCGCTGAGTATGGCTGGCGTGGTGGCTAAGGCGGTATCGTCTGCACTCGCGGCGGCGCTAGGTACACTCGGCTCTATTGCCCAACAAGGCCAACTCGGAGCGGCGGCGGCTCTAGATTCAGTAGGAGCCGTAGCACGCGGCGTCAATCGCACGATAGCAGGCGGGCTTAGCTCAGCGGGCGCGACGGTCAAAGAGGGCGCACTGCACATGGCTGGCGACCTACCGCTGAACGGCCTGATAGGCATCGGCGAGCGCCTATTCCTACTGGGATTGACGGCGACTCTGGTATTGGCGGGGGCAATAACACGCGGTGGCCGTCTTACACAGACGGCGGCTCTGACGATAGCAGGCGCGATACAACGCACAGTTGCCGTCGGCCTGGTGGCCGTGCTCAGCCTTGCCGGAGTCATATCAAGGGCCTTGAGTCGCACCGTATCAAGCGCCCTGTCATTCATCGGCTCGATAATCCAGTGGTTTCTCGGTATCCGACCGGCGACGGTGACGCTGAGCGACGCGGCGACGGCCACGCTCACGCTTACCGATGATGCGATAGCGACCATCATCGCCGCCGACGTTTACCTGGCGACGCTGGTAGCGGCGGATGCGCTGACGGCGACGGCCACCGTAGCAGACGCGGGCATAGCAACGCTCACGATTTCAGATGTGGCGGTCTAAATGAACAGCTATTGGCCAGGCACACAAGTCAAGGTGTCGGCGGTCTTCCAGGTCGCGGGCGTGGACACCGATCCGACGGCGACGACGCTCTACTATCTAACATCAACCGGCGGGCTAACTACGGTAACGACGGCGGCGGGCGGACTGACGCAGGATAGCACCGGGCATTATCACTACGATGTAGTGCCAGGCACATCGCAGGTCGGGACGTGGTATTATCGCTATGTAGGCACGGGCGCGGCGGCGGTATCCGCCGAGGGCGCGTTCGCGGTGCGGGACACGAGGTTCGGATAATGGCATACATTGACCTGATCGAGCTGAAGAATTACCTCGGCATATCTGGCGAGGGCGACGACGAGAAGCTGGAATCGGCAATCGACGCGGCGCAGAAGGGCATCGAGTCGCAATGCAAGACGCGATTCGAGGGTAGCACGGGAACGCGATACTACCGCGAGCAGGACTTGAAATACCTGCCCGATATAGGCCCCGGCACGCAGAAGGTCTTATGGCTCGGCGAAGACTTACTTAGCGTATCAACGCTGACCAATGGCGACGCCACCGCCGTATCGTCTACGTCCTACTGGTTGGAGCCGCGCAACAAGCCGCCCTACCAATATATCCGGCTGCGCACCGATGAATCATGGGTGTTCAATACCGACGGCGAGGTCGAGGTCGCTGGCACGTGGGGCACATCGACGGCAGCCGATGCCATGGTACGCGAGGTGACGCGGGAGTATGCCGCCTACCTTTACCGACTCAAGGACAGCCAGGTATTCGACACCATCGCCCAGCCAGATATGGGCATAATAACGATACCGCAGGGTCTGCCGCGCCACATGGTCAAGGCGTTGGAGCAGGGCGGCTATATCCGCCACGTGAGGTTCGCATGAGGCTCAGCAGAGGACAGCAGAATACTAGGTCACTAGTAGAGAAACGACTAGGGCGACCTATGCCCGAACATTTAGTAGTGCCATTCTACGCCAAGACGGATCGGGGCATAGACGCAGAATTATCACTGGACGACATGGTTGAATTCGGCTGGATCATAGCCGCTTTCCGAGGTATCGCAACAGACATGGCGATGTGGATATATGATTTCAGGAAGGGTCTTCTGTGGCCTAGTGATTTCGACGGCGAAGATGCGCCTACCAAAGGATTGGCCCTTCAGGCTTACCGCCAGGCATTTCGCCTGCCGCCTGGCTATTTGCCGCAACCAGCTAAGGCAGTATGGTCATGAGCGTTGCCGCTACCTACGCCAAGCTCTGTTCGGTAGTGGCCGCCTCGTCGGGCATCGTGACATGCTCTACGTCGCTTCCGATGGCGCTAAACGATGCAGGGCTGCCCTGGGCCGTCATCCTGCCCGGCGCAGCAGAATGGAATGAACATGCCAGCGGACTGAAGCGCCAAATACGTACCTATACGATTCGGGTCTACGTCAAGCCAGTAGCGCAAGGGTTAGGCTACGATGAGGGCTTTACGGCTTGCCTGGGGCCACTGAATGCACTGGGCAACACGATATTGGGCAACGTCAGCCTGGACAATACGGTTGACGAGATTCGACAGCCGATACCGGACACCGGCATCATGGTGCTAGCGTTCAACGGCATCGACTATCACGGTTTTGAATACCGATTGCAGATAACAGAAAAAGGAACTTAGGAGGTTCAACATGCCCGCATCAGCGGCAAAAGTAGTCCAAATGTCTAGTGGTGAACAAACCTGGGGAGCGACGGGTGTGGCGGTCACCAAACTACACGGCATCACAGATGCAACGCTCCGAATCCTCGACAACGTGGAGACTGTGCCATCAGTCGGCTGGTACGGGCCATCGCCGATTGCGCTTCAGGTATCGCAGTCGGGCGAGTTCTCGATGGACATGGTGGCGACCTACGAGGAGATGCCACGATTCCTGAATGGGATGTTCGGATCCATTGGCGCGAGTACCGATGGCCAGGCCGGGGGTACGTCGGCGCCATTCCGTTACTACTACGAGGCGCCGGTGTCCAGTCCAAGCACGTCGTTCACCTACACATTCGAGTATGGCGCGGGGGGCTCCACTCACGTCTATCGTGCGCCTGGCAGCGTCATCAAGCACCTGAACATCAAAGGCGAGGCTGGCGGTCTCTGGAATATGACCGTTGACGGGTTCTCGCAAATGATTGTTGCCTCGACCAGCGGGTTCTCGACTGGCGCATCGGCTGCCCTGCGTGATGACCGGACGGTGAACCCGATTCGCATGGCCGATACTGTGCTATACTTGGACATTAGCACCGGCACCATCGGCGGAACGACCAAGGCGGCGACACTCATATCATTTGAACTCGACGTGGAGAGCAACCGGCATCCCAAACTGTTCGCTGGTCAGGTTTATCCGGGAGACTGGGGCGATGCCGCCTATACGGGCAGCCTCAAGACGACGTTGGAGTTCAACGCCAATGCCAAGGCGCTCGTGAACCAACTCCTAAGCACGGCTGGCACGGTCGCCAACACGACGGCGCAGACTGTCAAGAAATTGATCAGAATCGGGAATCTGCAATCGACAGGCACATCGACGGGTGCGGCGGCGAGGGCGATAAACCTCGATTTTTCTGGCGTCCTGGTGGATGGGGCCGAGCTATTCGGAGACCGCGATGGCAACATGACTGTCGATCTGACCTTCAATGGCTACTATTCGACCGGCCTATCGCTGAGTGTGCTATCGACAGCAATGACGGCAAACGGCAACTGGCTCTGCGCTACTATCCAAAACGGATCATCCTCCACGACCTAAGAAAGGAACGCCATGACGAAACTCATTGTAACGCCCATCGACCCGACAGCGCCCGGTTCATACCGGCAGCGTAAGAAGCTGTTGGAGGTCGCACGCAAATTGGACTCGGTGCGCGATAGCGGTTCTGACTGGCGCGACGTGATAGCGGTATACGACGCCATCGAGTCACTGATCATACCGCGATTGCGCACCGACGACGGGACGCCGGTCGAGGATGCGCTTGACCTGCTATCGGCCGAGCAATTCGATGAATTGTTGGGCAAAGTATCGGTGGGGGCCGATGTAGTCCCCCCGGCGAACGCCAGCGACTCATCCTCGCTATCCGAGGACACGGCAGCGAGCCCCCAGAATGGGTCATAGATTTGTTGCTGGCTGAGGCTTGGCATATACCGCCGTGGGTGATTGAGGCGGAGGCGCCCGATATATGGGTATATCGCTGGCAAGTGCTAGAGACTGAACGCGCACGGGCACGGGAGCCTAAGAAGAGGGATAGCCTGATCTAATGGCCGAGAAGATCGAAATCATCATCGAGGGGCAAGACCGGCTATCGCCTGCTGCTCGAAGCGCCAGCAGCAGCCTGCAGGGGTTGTCCATGTCCGCCCAACGCGGGCAAGCGTCCCTTATGGGACTCCAGAGCCGCGTTATGCTACTGGGGACAGTTATGGCTGCCGCCGCCGTTAGTGTAGGTGCTCTAGGGGCGGTGATGGGCATCAAGTTCGCCGCCCAGCTTGAGCAGGCTGAAATTGGCTTCACGACAATGCTCGGTTCTGGCGAAAAGGCTAAAGCCTTCCTCGATGATCTGCAACGCTTCGCTGAAAAGACTCCATTCCAATTTTCCGAATTGCTCGGCTCGACTCGCCGCCTAATGGCTATGGGCTTTGCGGCGGAAGATGTCTTGCCGATAATGACGGCCGTAGGCAATGCAGTATCAGCGATGGGCGCGGGTGCCGAGTCAGTTGACCGAATCACTTATGCAATAGGTCAGATGTCTACCAGTGGACGCGTCAATGCACAAGACATGATGCAATTGACGCAAGCTGGAATTGAAGGATGGAGATATCTCGCTGAGGCAGCGGGCAAGAGCGTCGGCGAGATTCGCACAATATCTGAACAAGGCATGCTGGATTCCAAGACGGCAATCCAAGTGATTCTCTATGGTATGGCCAACGACCCCAAGTTCAAGGACGCGATGGAAAAACAATCCAAGTCGCTCATCGGACTATGGTCATCCATAAAAGACAAAGCAGAAATCGCACTCGGTAAGATCATGGTGCCGTTATTCGAGCAATTGAAGATTGGCGCTGCGGCCCTGGTTGCGTTTGGTGAAACCCAAGCATTCAAGGACATGGCTAAGAATGCCGAGGAATCATTCTCCAATGTCTTCCGTTTTCTCACGCAAGAGGCGATACCGAATGCCATAGGCGCCCTGACCATAATGAAGCGCGCCTGGGATACGCTCGGCGCGGCGGGCCAGCGGGCGTTACTGGGCATAGCCGTATTGATGATAGTCGGCGGGCCTGTCGTCGGCGCCATAGGCAACGTCTACAATGCCGTCGTATTTGTGAAAGAGGCATTTCGTAGGCTCTTCGCCCTGGTCAAGGCAGGATTGGCAACTTCATTCGCCGCTGGCGCTGCTAAGGCGTTAGGCGCGTTGGCGCTAATTGTGGGCGGCCTTTCCGCTTTGGCTTTGGCGGCGGTTACCGCCTTTGGGATTATCACTGGCGGCCTATCGAGAATATCGGAAGGCGCCAGTGATTTCCTCACGATGCTAGCCGATGGACTTCGGTCTATCGGGCAAACCGATATGGCTGCTGGCCTCCAGGAGACCGCTAACTCATTCTCGATATATTCTGCCAATGCTAAGATGTGGAGTCAAAATGCGGCCAATTCGATCAAGGGTGTCGCAAATGAAATAGGCAGATTGGCTGGTCAGGCCGGCGAGGCTGCGGGGGAAGTTATCCCTGACTGGATAAACCTAGGCGAGATTGGCCGCGAGAGTATGGCAGGATTCACGGCGGCGCTGCAGGAGGCCAATACCGAAGCGCAAAAGAAATTGGATATCAAGGCTTTGGAGCCGCCTGATATTAGCAAGCTGGTCACGGCGGCTAAGGGCGCTAAGGATGCGGCGGGCGCAATCAAGGACGCAATGAAGGAGGCGGGCATCTCGGTCCAGGATATGGCCAAGGCGATGGCCGAGAGTCATCCGATTGTGCAAATGCTTGGCCTGCGCATCGTCGGCCTCAAGGACCAGATAGAGGCTACCAGCGTTGCTATGGCCGCCAACCAGCGAATTCAGGATTCCTTGCAGGGTGCCATCGGGAAGACGCAGGAACGCATTTCCAACCTGTCCGATGAATTGGTGAGGGCCAAGCAACGGCTGCAGGACTTCACGCAGCCGCAACTCACGGGCATGACCGCACTCGACCAGAAGATATTCGACACCGAGATGGCGATCAAGCGGCTGCAATACCGCAAACTGGGCGGCAAGATGCTGCCAGGCATGGGCGAGGCTACCGGCAACCTGACGCGGCTTGGGCGCGAACTCGAACGCTTGAACCTGCAGCGCGACATACTCTACGAGCCGCAGTTGCGGCAACTGCAGTTGGCCGCCGCGCCGCCGCCTCCAGAGATGAGCTTCGAGCAGGCGATGGCGGGCATAAGGGCGACGACGGGGCTGATAGGCGGTCTAGAGGCGCAACTGGCCGCCGAGAACGCGACGCTGAAAGAGCAACAGACACGGCTCGCGGGCGTCCGTGCCGAGTATGAATTGCTGAGCAAATCGCTGAAGGATTTACAGGAGAACCTCAAAACCACCGAAGCGATGCAGAAGCTAACAACCGATGCCCTTATGAAGGCGTTGGTGTGGATACTCGACGAGCGCGCTGCCGTAATCAAGTTGGGCGGCGCCTTTGTCCAGCAGGCGGGAATCATCGATACGAAGATGAAGGCGATGCTCGCGGGCTTCGCCGCCTACAGTTCGGGCACGACCGCCATCTCTAGCAAGGCATTGCAGACGCTGGTCTCCGAGTTCTCGACGGCGCAAGCGGGGTTAGGTCTACAGGCCGGCGGGGCTAAGGGCTTTGCGTGGCCGAGTGTCGGCGCTCCGCCAACTCCTGCCGCGACTACGGGATTCATCCCTGGCCAGCAGTTCGTGGCGCCGGAAGGTGGCGAATACGTGGTCGTGGTCGGCGGCCAAGAAGTCGGGCGCTACCCGACACAGGCCGAGGCCGAGCGTGAATATAACCGGCGTATGGGGCGGCGATATGGCGGTCCCGTCTTCCCTGGTCGTCCCTATTTGGTCGGCGAAGCTGGCCCCGAACTATTCGCGCCACGAGGTGCTGGCACTATCGTTCCTAACAATGCGCTACGCCAGAGCAACGATAATCGCGAGGTGACCGTCAATATCTATGGTGGCGGCGATGCCCAGAGCGTCATCGACCGCTTCGCCGCTGACCCGCGACTCAAGGACTACCTGCAACCGAAGCCGAGGTTCTAATGTCATTTTCGGTCAAACTCGACAACGTTGCCCTAACTAACAATCCGAGCCACGTGCTGGTCGCGGAGCCGCAACCGACGGCGACGCCGACGGCGGGCTACGGCAAGATAGTCTATGTGCCGCGCATCCCTGGCCAAGTGCAGTTGCAATGGGGCGGAGAGGTCGCCGTACCCGCAGTCGTGGCCGAGCTACGAGCGAAGCGCGGCTCGGTGCCGCAGCACATGCTATCATGGACAAAAGAGACGGGTGTCGGCCTCTACCATCGCAACGTGGTCATGCCCATTATCGCCTACGGCCAGGGGCCGGGCGCAGCCATCGACACATTCACGCTGACGCTAGAGGAATACCGCTCCTTTCCTGAGCTGACGCTATGGGAATTCTGGGTGCCTAATACCATCGTGGTTGGCGATGGCCAAGCCAAGATCAAGATGCCTGCTGGTGGCCGCATTATGAAGGTGGGTGGCTACATCGGGACGCTGGGCACTGGCGCTGGCCAAACACGGGTGCAGGTCTCCAACGGCGCGACGGACTACCTGTCGACGCCCGGCGACTTCGTGGTGGCCAGCGCGACGGGGCTAATGGAGAACGCGGCGCTGGTGGCGTCGCCGACGTTCAACCGTGGCGACACGCTGGAACTCGACGTGGACACGATCCCCGCCAACTCGAATTCGGCTAATTTATCGGTATGGCTCTGCGCCATCATGTTTGCGGTATGAGGTTGAAGATATGATCATTCAACAGATGACAACACCACCTTGGCGCGCCCCAGGCACCATAACCGTAGCCGATGGCAAGTGGTCGTGGAAGGCGCCCTACGCTGGCGAGATCGTATCCGTTGGTGGCTACATCACCACGCTAGGCAGCGGCGCTGGCACCTCGACCGACATTCAGTTGCGCAACGAAACGCAGACTAAGGACATACTAAGCACGGTCGGCGCCTTCGAGGTCAACTCGGCGACGAACCTGCTGGAGGGGCAGGTCGTCAGTGTTGCCAACGCCACGTTTGCCAAGAACGATGTCATCGACCTGGACGTGGACGCGGTGTCCACCAACCCCGCCGACGCCGAGGTCTGGGCCGTGGTCAACCTGTTCATGGATGACGTGTAGGTGATGCCTAATTATACTTTAGTTGCATTGTGCCAAGCCTTATTATACTTTAGGGCGGCAAGGTATAATTAGATGGCTGCGCCGACGGGCATCGAGGCCGAAATCTATGCCAGTCCGGTAAAACTTTCGGACACCCGAATCAAGGTGCGCCTCGACAAGGCGAATGCCTCGACCAACTTCTGCGACGAGTTCGCTGGCAGCAGCCTCGATGCCACGCTGTGGTCGGTGGTAATACCGTTCGGGGGCGAAGTATCCGTCAGCGATGGGAGCCTGCACCTCAAGTCATTTGACACCAACGGTTACCCCGTTGTCTGGTCAATGCCCGGCGAGACGTTCCCGCTCGATCCCACTATCGGCTGGACGTTTGAATGGACACTGGCCTTCCCCGTCATCACCGGCTTCGGCGTCTTCTTTCGCGTCATCGACCTGACCAACGATAATGCCGTCGTCGCCATCAAGTGCAACCAGGCCGACGGGTTGACGTTGGAGATGCCCGATGGCACGCGGCATGAGGAACTCGGTCTCGATACCGCCTCTCATAACTACACACTGGTCTATACGCCGACGCCCAATCTCGCCTCGGCAACCTATGAGCTGACGCGCGACGGCGTGAGCAAAGGCACGATGTCGGCGGTGAATCGCCAAGCGTGGTCTATCGTCATCGGCAACGGCTCCATCCAGACCGATATTATGAACTGGACGCAGATGGCCGTTAGCCGCGTGGACGTAAACCTGACGGCGGTCGAGATTCAGGACTGGCCAGAATGGACGGATCGTGAGGAAGATAGCGACGGCCACTGGTGGGGGCGCATCCCCTGGGTCAGCTCTATGTCGATGGGTTTCCATGAACGCAACCAGATTGACCAGTGTATCCTCACCATCCCGCAAGCCGGATACGTCGCTGGCGCCGGCTATCGCGAGAACTGGTTTTCGGATTGGCAATGGGCGAACCGCGAGGTGCTGGTCGAGTCGCGCCAGGGCGACGGCAAACGGTGGACGTCATGGAAGACCGTGTTCACCGGCTTGTGCGACGAGCCGCGCGTGCAGCGCAGCGAGTCGGGGCCAGTGCTAGAAGTGACGGTGCGTGACAAGATGCGGCGTCGCCTTCAGATGGCTCATCTCGTCATGGGCTACTCGGATGCTGATTTCCCGATTGACGGCATAGAAATGTCTCTAAACTGGGCGGAGATAATCGAGGATGAGTGCGATCTGGCCGGACTAGCGACCACCGACTACAACGTCATTGCCAGTCCGCTTACTCCGCGCTCATGGCAGGTCATGGGCGAGGCGGCGCTGGATAACATCTCGCAGATAGCGAATGATGCTGTAGCGGTCACCTACGTCAACCGCTCGCAAGCCAACTTCGGCCGCTTCGAGGTGGGCGAGTATGACTTCGGCTCGGATACGCCGGACTTCTACGTCTCGTCCGATGCCGACGCCGTGACCGTTGACTGGGCTGAGTCCGTGTTCGGCATGACGGCGCAAGTCGTGGTAACCGTGCAGCACTCGGAATTCGGCGAGTTCTCGGATTCCTATCCGCGGGCGCCGATACCGCCGACGGGGGCCGTGATACGCATGAACTCGGCGGTAGCCCAGGTTGCGAGCGACATCAACACGACACGCCTGCTGCCGTTCCTGGCCTGGCGCCGCGCCAACCGCGAACTCAACGCGGTGCAGGTGCGGCTCATG
>Ga0180732_1002355_pt1 | contig 10168 bp, 12 predicted proteins | sample KR11_01MetaG_FD_148674 | JGI IMG/M metagenome (GOLD analysis project Ga0180732, IMG submission 148674) | Groundwater microbial communities from the Olkiluoto Island deep subsurface site, Finland - KR11_0.1 MetaG | ecosystem: Environmental > Aquatic > Deep subsurface > Groundwater | place...
ACGGGCGGCCCGACTTAATATGGCGATCCTGGAGAAGTCCGCGCGCGGCGTGCATGTTGACCCCACAGAGAAGCTTTCTTATGGTCATGCCCTGACTGAGCTGGAGGTACTGTAATGAAATTGAAATTTATAGGCGATGCCTTCCAGCGCATTCAGAATGTGGCCTTGAGTGAGACCGAGGCGGAAGAGTTTATCCGCATTACGGCGCAAGCTGCTTATGATGAGGTTGTCGCAGTCATGCGTCAATATCGGGAAAATGAAATTTCCCGCGTCAATGAACAGACCAGGCAGAATGCTTTTCAGGCTGAAGTGGTTGCGGGAAACAATGCCCGGCATGAGAAGGAACGGCAAGACAGCCTTGCCAGAACTGCAAAGCTGAAGGCTGCTGAGAACGTGCTGTAAACAGAACCGCCAAAGATAACCCATTTACCGCTTCTTTCTTTCGAGAGGGAGGCGGTTTTTTTATTTGTGGGGGCTGGGTTGGAAAGATACAAAAACCCCTTTCGAGGTTGGAAGGAGGGTTGGAACGAAAAATAACCCCTGACGCAAATATCAGCCAAGTCCTTGATATTACTGGTGGGCGAGGCGGGATTCGAACCCGCGACCTTCGGCTTCGGAGGCCGACACTCTATCCAGCTGAGCTACCCGCCCACATTGCATAACTTTCCCAGAAAACAGTACATTAGCTTTAAACTATTTTCCAGACTCATGCATTATCTTTTTCTATAAAAAACAGATCTTTTAACCAGAAGGAGCTAACGATGAAGCACAACATGTTGCTTATCCCCTCGCCTTGACCAAGGTCAGGGTCACTCTTTGAGAATCAATCGCCACCTTATTTATCCAACCATCAGCATTTCAAGAGGACTTTTGCAGATTCAGCATTTCCATATATTCTTCCCACTCCAGAGGAAGCATATTCTTTTTTTCGTTATTGCAGATCTTACAGGAAGGAACCAGATTATCCCTGGTACTGCGCCCGCCACGGGTGAGAGGAACCAGATGATCCATAGTCAGCTCTTTAAATGGGACTGCCTGCCCACAATAATAACACTTTCCAGAGGCAGTCTTCTGTTGCCACCAGCGGCTCTTGCGCATCTCCCTGGCCTTGGCCCGCTCTGTACGGATCTGGGCCTCATCCATCCCATCAAAACCGAAAAAATCCTTCACCCTGTCACCAATTCACCCAAGAGGATTTTGCGCACGGCGCCGACCAGATATAAAGAGCCGGCTACCACAATCAGGTCTCCGGCCGCAGCCAAGGCCTCAGCCCGCTCCAAAGCCTGATCGACCTCCTGGATACACTCACAACGTCCCTGCATCCCTACATCAAGATGTTCCAGTAACTGCTCGGGCTCAGCAGCACGTTCACCCTCCGGTCTGGTAAGCAGCAGAACCCCTGCCAGGTCACCAATCAAAGGCAGAGTTTTCCGCAGATCCTTATCCAGCATAGCACCCCAGACCACTATCAGTCTTTTATATTCATACTCATGGCGCAGGGTAAGCACCAAACTCTCCACCCCCGCTGGATTGTGCGCCCCGTCCAGAAGATAACACACTGTGTTGTCGTCCGTTCTCTGCCGCGGTTCACGCACGACCCGACTTTTCCGGTCCAGACAAATATGCTCCAGACGACCTGGCCATCGCACCGCCTCAAGAGCTGCCCGAATTGTCTCCGGAGAAAGTAAGAAACCATGCGGTTGCAACAGGGCCAGGGTGGCCAAGGCAAGGGAAGCATTCACAATCTGATAGCTGCCGCGCATGAAACAGCGCAAGGAGTTCAGAGGCAGAAGTGACAGGCTTACGTTCTCCGGCAGCCATGACCAGAAGCGATCATGGCCCTGGTCGGCATGGAAATCCCGGCCATAAAGATAGAGAGGCGCGTTTCGCTCACGACAGGTCCGACTCACAACATCCAGCCCCTCGTCCGCCGCCACTCCAGAGACTACGGGCACAAAATCTTTGATTATCCCGGCCTTTTCCGCTGCCACCGCCGCCACAGTAGTGCCAAGATAGGCCTCATGGTCCATGGTCACATTGGTAATCACCGAGACCAGGGGCACAACCACATTGGTAGCATCCAGCCTACCACCAAGCCCGGTCTCGAGAATCACCAGATCTAGTCCTGATTCTGCAAACCAGAGCAGGGCAAGAGCTGTGGTAAACTCAAAGTAGGTTATTTTTTCTGCACCAAGCACACCCTTGATTCGGGTTGCCAGTTCAGCAAATTTCTCCCTGCTGATAAATTCATCGTTAATCCGGAAGCGCTCCCTGACCGAACAGAGATGGGGAGAGGTATAAAGACCAACGCGATACCCGGCCGCGACCAGAAGAGTCAAAAGAGTGACACTCACCGAACCCTTGCCATTGGTGCCGGCCACATGGACATATCGTAACTGCTGCTCCGGATGGCCAACCCTGGCCAGAAACGAGCGCATGGAGTCAAGGCCAAGCTTTATCTTATGAAACTGCAAGTCTTCAAGATAGATTTGTGCTTCCTGGTAGTTCATCACAATAAAAAGAATAAATGAGTCAAAGATTTTTTTTACAAGAGGTAAACACTATGAAGGATGCTTCGTAGGTACAAAACACCCTGTTCAATCGGTCACAATCGTTAGTTTCGCATAGTCAAGATGCAGGGTTTTCAGACCATGTCGTTCAAAGAGGACATCAACGGATCGGCCACTACCAATGGTCACAACCGCTCCTTGCCCAAAAAAAGGATGGCTGACACAGGTTCCTTTCGCTAGATCTTTCACAGAGACCTTGTTCCTGCTTTTTCTCAAAGGAGCAAGACCAGTATCCCTTGAAAAAGCCCCACCGGAGGAACTCTGGGGATAAGGGTTTGCAACAAAAGAGGACTGCCGCTCCTCCTGGATTCGCTCAAAGACCCCTCCCTTAAGCTCAGAAAGAAATGGTGACATTCCCACCCGCCGGAACTGCCGGTCCGGGGTCATTAACTCCTTGGGATAGCTCAAAAATAGATGTTTCTTGGCCCGGGTGGCAGCCACATAGAGCAGACGCCTTTCCTCTTCCCATTGTTCACCAGGTTCCGCCTTGGCATGGGGAAAGCGACCATCCGCCAGACCAATGACAAAGACCGCTTCCCACTCCAGCCCCTTGGCAGAATGGATCGTAGACAAGATCATCCGCTCTGCATCCTCTGCCCGATGCGAGCTAGCTGATTCCGGAGGATCAAGGGTGGTATCATCGACAAAGGCCTGCAGGTCGGCATATTCACTGATAATCCCCTGTAACTGCTCAAGGTCCTTCTGCCGTTTGGGATAGTCATCATGATACAAGCGCTCAAAAACCGACTGATAATAAACCATGATCAATTCATACATGACCGCAGGCGACTCTTCCTGGAGCAGATCGTCAAAAAGATTGGCCAGACGCCGTATCCCCTCTTCCCATGCCTTGCCCGCCGGAAACTCAGCAAGCTGCTGAAAAGGCTCCGGTGACTGGCCAATCTGGGCGGCAATCTTCTGGGCCGTCTTGGGACCCACCTTATCGAGATGGAGCAGCACCCGGTTCCAGGAGAGATTATCCCGAGGATTGGACAGGATGCGTAAAAAAGAAAGCACATCCTTCATGTGCGCCGATTCCGTCAGCTTCAGACCTCCCCGTTTCTCAAAATCGACCCCACCGCTGGCCAACTCAATCTCCAGCTTATAAGAATGAAAGCCTGACCGGAACAACACGGCAATATCCTGGAAACGAACACCTCCGGCCACCAGTTCGCTGATCTTGCCGGCCACAAATCTAGCCTCTTCACGTTCATCAGTCGCCGCAAAAAGCAGGGGTTTAGCCGTCCCTTCCAAACGGGTAAAAAGGGTCTTGGTATATTTTTCCGTGGCGTGACAGATAATATCATTGGTCAAGGAAAGGATCGGCTGGGTGGAGCGATAATTTTCCTCCAGCTTGATGATGTGGGTATCAGGAAATAACTTGGGAAAGCGCATGATATTATAGAAATCCGCGCCGCGAAAAGAATAAATGGACTGGGAATCATCACCCACCACCATTACATTATCATGTCCGTGAGCAATAAGACGGACAATTTCCGCCTGCACCAGATTAGTATCCTGATACTCATCCACCATGACATGGGTGTAACGGGAAGCAATTGCCTGGCGCGCCTCCGGAACCTCGGACATCAGTCGTTTCCAGTTGATAAGCAGGTCATCATAATCCATCAGACCATGGGTAAATTTGAAATCCTGATAATGTTTCTGTAACCTGAGTAGATCTTCTGTATGTTCACTGAGATGGACGTACTGCTCAAAGACCAGATCTTCAAGGGCTCTGGATTTATTGACTGCCCCGCTGATCATATTGATGATGACCCGCTTGGAGGGAAACTGCAGATCGCGTCCGGTGAGGCCAAGGGAGGACTTCAGGAGATTGATGATCCCTTCAGCATCAGAACGGTCAATGATGGTAAAACTCGAGCCGAAACCAAGATACGAACCATAGCGCCTGAGCAGCATATTGGCGGTACCATGGAAGGTACCGCCCACTACCCGGTTACAGGAATCATCAAGGAGTCTTCCGGCCCGCCATAGCATCTCCTGAGCAGATTTCCTGGTAAAGGTCAGCAGCAGGATATTTTCCGGGGCCACCCCCTTTTCCAGGAGATGGGCCACCCGATAAACAAGAGTCCTGGTCTTGCCGCTGCCGGCACCGGCTATCACCAGGACGGGTCCTTCAGTCCTGATCACCGCCTCATACTGGGCAGAATTCAGATCATTGAGGTCTATGACTGAAGATCCATGACTATTTAAAATGTTAGAGATAGGAGCTTGCATGGGGGCATACTTTACCACAGCGGTGCTTTCACCGCAACGTTGGTTGACAAAGACGCAACTCTGTTTATAATAATACTCCATTTGGCACCCTGTACCCAAGGCATCAGAGGCAACATCTCTGGTGACTTTTCTTCAACTCTTAACAACAAAAAACATTATGGATACCAAGACCATTGACGCCCTCTTTACCCCTGAGACCCTGCAACAACTCTTCCCCAGCGAACGCTCCAATGATTTTTTTGACGCCCTGTTCGGTGATGCCAGCGAAGGAGCCTATGACATTGAACTTGCCTATAATGGCTGCGATGGGAAAAGCCTGAGCCTGGAGTTGCGCCTGCGTGAAAGACCTGGATGCTGCCTGGCCTGTAACCTGACGCAAGGACTGCCCCAGGTCTTTACCAGGCATCCGGTAATTAATGTAGCAGGGTTGGTTGAGGCTATAAATACCATGCTGGCCGGACAGGCAAGCTGCCGGGAATGGTCACTGGGCCGCACCGAACAACGACGCAAAGAAATGCATATCATTCCCCTGATTATTCAACTGGACAAATAATCAGTTCATCTTCATCAATATCCAGCAGTAGTCAACAATTTGACAAACGAATATTTTCTGCTGAAAAAATCCATCCTACAGTTGTTAAAATGCAAAAAGCCGACTCTTAAGGAGTCGGCTTTTTGCATTTTGTTTTTTTAAACCTGTGAAATCTAAACCAGACTCACCCTGGATCGGCCATTGTCCTTAGCATGATAGAGGATATCATCTACCCGTTCCATCCACACATCCAGACTCTCATCTTCTTCCCACTGGGCAAGGCCGATGGAGACCCCAAGCCTAGTTTCGCTGTCAGCCCATATATCCAACTCGTCAATGGCCAGACATAATCTCTCAGCCAAAATCCGGGCACTTTTCTGATCAGTATCATCCATCACCAGCAGAAATTCATCTCCACCTATCCTGACAAGGAGGTCCGTGGAGCGTATCGCCTCAGCCATTACTGCTGCTACCTGCCGCAGGACCTGATCCCCTCGTTGATGGCCCAGGTTGTCATTAATTTGTTTAAAACGATCCAAATCCATGGAGGCCATAGTCAGAGGGCGGCCGGATCGTCTGGCGCTGTCAATCTTGGATTTTATCTGTTCATCAAAGACCCGACGATTGGCAAGACCGGTTAAGGCATCACGCCGCGCACTCTCAAAAAGCTCCTCATACTCAAGAGCCCGACGCAGAGACTCACTCAGCACCAGCAGAGATTCATTAATAAGGTCAATCTCTTCGGACCTCAAAGCCCGTCCGCCCTTTAACACCAAGAGCAATCCGGCGTTATCAACCGTCTCCATCAACCACTTATGAGCATAATGACCATCTTCACTAACCGAACAGGAAACGTTACAAGCCTGGTTCGCCATCAACTGCTCAGCGAAAGCAATTACGCTACGCCTGAGCGGCCCATGCCCAGAACAAAACAAGTGTTTTTTACTGCGGATTGTATTGTTGTATCCTATCAGTTCATGCTCCACATGGGGCATCAGCCAGACCGAAAATGCCTCAATCATGCCGGCAAGATCAAGAACACCAGCTAAACGGATATGAAGTTTATTTATCAAATCCAGACGCTCGCTCTGCCGCCTGAAATGCTCCAGCTCTATCATCACCTGATCGATCTCAACCCCTGGATTGCTGGTGAAAGTATCTGTAGATGTCAACATTGGAGAGCTCATTATTATTTCCTTATATAAATTATCAAAACAAGTTTGGACTTAAGAGTATATCGACCAACTGGCAAATATCTTTATCCTTTTTTTGATAATTTTATTAAAGCAAAAACAATGCCAGACTCACATTAACCGCTCCCTTTATCTTCTATTGCAATTAAATGACAAGAAGAGTAAAGGCAGTTTCAAGGGAGCAGAAGAGCTTCCCCGCTTCATGATCTGGTGTTATTTACCACCATAAAGTGCAATACCCGTTACAATACCAGAAACAATGGCTGTTCAAAATGGACCCGAAAAGCAGCACTCATTCCTTATAAACATTGGCCAAGTCCCCATGAACATAGAACAAAAAATCGGACAGCTCTTTCTCCTTGGATTTGAGGGAGACAGTATCGATGCGTCCCATCCCGTAGTAGCAGATATCAGCCTGAGAAACCTGGGCGGCGTTATTCTCTTTGACCGTTTCCTGGCAAAAAAACAGAACCATAATAACATCAGATCGGCAGGGCAGGTCAAGGAGCTCACCACCGCGTTGCAGAGATTTGCCCATACCCCCTTACTCATCGGGGTTGACCAGGAAGGCGGAAAAGTTCGCAGACTCAAGCCGGAAAGGGGCTTTCCAGCAACGGCAAGCGCCGCCGATCTTGGTCAAAAAAATGACAGTACCCTGACAAGCATCCATGCCCTAACCACTGCCGACACCCTGCAGGCCATGGGAATTAATTTTAATCTTGCCCCAGTCGTTGATGTTAACACTTTTCCAGAAAATCCGGTGATCGGCAGACTTGAGCGCAGCTTTTCGCCGTCTCCCGCTACAGTCAGTGTCCACGCCAGTGAGTGGATCAAGGCACACAACAGGCAGGGCGTTCTCAGTTGTCTGAAACATTTTCCCGGCCATGGCAGCTCCCGATGTGACTCCCATCTGGGATTCACTGATATTACAGAGACCTGGCAAGAAGAAGAGCTCCAGCCTTATAAAGATCTGATTGCTTGCGGTCTGGCCGATGCAATCATGACCGGACATCTTTTCCATAAAGGACTGGATCCCATCCATCCGGCCACCCTCTCACCCCACATCATTGGCAGTCTTTTACGCCAGAAACTGCAATTTACCGGGGCTGTCATATCTGACGATCTGCAGATGAAGGCCATAACCGACCGATATGGCCTGGAGGATGCCGCATGCCTGGCCCTTGCGGCCGGCGTTGACCTGCTTATAATAGGGAATAATCTCGACTATGTCCCGAATATCCTGACAAGGATCATTGCCGCTATCCTGCAAGCACTCCATAGCGGGGTACTCCTGGAAAAGCAAATCCATGAGGCTTATACACGAGTTCAAGAGTTGAAAAAGAAAATCCTAAAGGATCAAGCGTACTAAGCCACTGAAGACAACAGTACAATTTTGCATGAAAAAAAACAGCACAAGGAGTCAGAAGCAATGCCTAAAATACAAACTCACACCCCGCTCATGGGCTATCTGCTGTGGATTTTCGGTTTTATTGGCGCCCATCGTTTTTATTATGGCAAACCCATTTCCGGCACCATTTATTTTTTTACCCTGGGACTTTTTCTGATCGGTTGGCTGGTGGATCTTTTTCTCATTCCATCAATGAACAGAGAGGCCGATATCCGCTTCCATGAAGGGGATATTGACTACAACCTGGCCTGGATCCTCCTCACCTTTTTAGGGCTGTTCGGCATCCATCGCCTCTATATGGGAAAATGGATCTCAGGTATCATCTACCTGTTAACTGGAGGAATTTTCGGACTGGGATATATCTATGATTTCTGGACACTCAACAATCAGATCAGTCTCTTGAACGGCAGTGACCTCAACTGAGCCCCCTGTGAAGAAGTCGTACTTGTCACCCTGTACCCCAATCCCTTCAAAATATTGGTTACAACATCAACAACCTGCTCTTCATCGTCAACGACAAGAAACATGTTCCTTTCCGCCAACAGGTGCAGGAATAACCAGTACACTCTTTACAGGACTGGGTACACCAGCAGCGACTGGCAGATAAACATAAAAGGTGGTTCCCATACCGACCTCATTTTGCACCTCCACCCTGCCGCCATATCTACTGACAATGCCATGCACCATGGCCAGTCCCATCCCTGTACCTCGACTCTTGTCCTTCGTGGTATAAATAAGGTTCAAAGATCCTGGGCAACACTGTCGCCTCAATCCCGGTTCCTGTATCCGTAACACTTAAGACAACCCAACTCTGCCCATCCTGATCTTCTTCTTTTCGGGCAAGGCACACAGTCAAGATCCCGACATGTCCTTCCATGGCATGAAAACTATTGGTACAGAGGTTCATCAAGACCTGATGCAACTGAACCGGATCAATAAGGACCTGTCCACAGTTGACATCAAGATCCTGGCGAATCTGGATGGTACTGGGCAAAGCCACCTTTATCAGACTCATTACCTCTTTGACTATGGGGTGGACATACAAAGCAACACTCTTCTGCTCCTCACTTCTTGAAAAAGTCAAAATCTGATCAACCAAGCCCTTGGCCCTTTTGGCGGCCATCAAAATTTCTTCGATGGAACGCTCCAGTTCACGATCCTCCTGCCCACGTTGCCGCATCCGAAAACGTATAATCTCCGCCTGCCCGATAATCGGAGTCAAAACGTTATTAAAATCATGGGCAATACCGCCAGCCAAGGAACCGATGGCCTCCATTTTCTGCGAATGACGAATCTGTTTTTCCAGTCTTATCTTTTCAGTGACATCCCGCGAAATAACCACCACACTCTTGACCTTACCAGCTACATCCTTGATCGGCGTAACCACCAGTTCAAAGCAATTTTTATCCCCACCTTCCTGTCCAGATTCTACCTCCTCCAAGCCAAATTCAATCTGTCCACTCACTAGACTCCGGCGGACAGCACAATCCAAACAGGCATCTTTTTCACCCAGCAAGAGTTGATGGCAACTCAGATCCTCCGCATCCGTACTGGTTTTTTCCCCCTCATGTTTGGCCCTATTGGACCAGATAACCTTTAAATCACAATCAAGAAGGGCCACTGTCCCTGGAAATCCATCAAGAATTGCCTGCTTTTGCAACTTAATCTCTCACAGATTTTCCTGGGCCTTTTTCAACTCCGAAAGATCAGACAGAGTAACGATAAGCCCCAAAAATACGTTCCTCAAAAGAGACCCTGCCCCCCGTAGCCAACGACTCTGCATCTTTTAGTCGATACTCTTTTGCCAAGCCAGGGATCAGAAAATGATACACCCCTTGACTCAGAATCCTTTCGCGCTCAACCCCCAGAAAATCAGTCAAGGCCCGATTAGCGCCAAGATAATTTCCATCGGCATCATTAAAAAAAACAGGCACAGGAATGGCATCGAAAAGTTCTTGTTCAAAGACAAAACAATCCTCAGGCTTTACTGTTTTATCCCCCAACAGATCCTTAAAAAGAGAGCTGTATTCTGGGACACCTTCTTGCCAGCAAACACGTTTTCACCAAATTGAAGTTTCGTTCCCATACTCTCTGTCTCCCAGGGTGAATTTATCCTAACTCGCTTACAAAACAATATCGACAAGTTGCATTATATCCTGGACAACACCTCCCGCAACTGATAGAAGATTCATATTACAAATATGAGGGAGGAGTTACTTTGAAT
>Ga0180732_1002356_pt1 | contig 10167 bp, 9 predicted proteins | sample KR11_01MetaG_FD_148674 | JGI IMG/M metagenome (GOLD analysis project Ga0180732, IMG submission 148674) | Groundwater microbial communities from the Olkiluoto Island deep subsurface site, Finland - KR11_0.1 MetaG | ecosystem: Environmental > Aquatic > Deep subsurface > Groundwater | place...
GCACTTGCCGCAAATATCTATCGCATCTCGATTCCTGAATTTTTTAGTTATTTTGTTATTCCAAATATTTTTGAATGTATCATCAAAAATATTTCCTAAAACTAATCCGGGGAAAAATGGACATGGAAAAACATCCCCCTTCTGGTTAATTGCACAAGTCAAAAACCCTGCAGGGCAGCCGCAATTGAAAATAGATAAGTTATTAGGAGGACTGATATAATCTTTTCCCATTTGTATCGCGAACATGGTTTCGGCTGATAAAAGCATTTTCCCATCGTATTTTTCTTTTTTCTTTTTCCAAATATCTATAAACTGCCCAATTGATCTGAAGGACTTTAAATTAGAAATATTTTTAATACTTGCATCGGGCGTTGGGATAAAAGTGTTTGTTTTATGGGCGAAAGCTCCAAGTTTGTAGGACAAATCTATTATCTCTGCGTATTCTTTAGGAGATTGATCGACTAGGGTTGTAACAACCGCAAATGGAATATTTTCTTTTTTAAGAAAAAAGGTATTTTTTACAGTTTTTTCAAAGGCGTTCTTAAAGCCGCGCAACCTATTATGAGTTTCAGGATTTTCGGAATCAATGGAAGTTTGAATTTGACTTAAGCCCGCTTCTTTTAATTTGCGAGCCAAACCTGCTGTTAATAATGTGCAGTTTGAAGACATTGTCACCTTCATTCCTGAATCATTTATCGTTTTTACTATTTCCACTATTTCCGGCACTAACAGGGGCTCCCCGCCAGAAATATTTATATTAAAAACATTTAAACTCCGAAAATCGCTAATAATTTTTCCAAGTTTTGAAAAATCAATAGTGTCGGTATTTTTTGAATCCCTATGGCAATATATGCATTTCAGATTACAGTTATCTGTAATCTGAATAGTTATATTCAACGGTGATGAAAAATCCTTATTTTTAAAATCTCTTGAGATTTTTGAACTGTCTATTTCTTGAATGATTTTTCTTTTTAAAAAAGACCTTACTAAATCATCGTTATCTTTATTTATGTTTATTATTCCTTCGTTAGAAACTGAATCTGATATATTTTTGTTAAAAAAATATAAACGCTTTTTTTCCGGGTCAAGTATCATAAAGACGCCTCCTTCTTTTCTCCAATTAATGCCGGATTTTATTTTAAAAAGTTTATTTTTATTCATAAAATCTAAATGACGGAACACAAATAATCGCTGTCGGTTATTTTTTTGTTTTTAATATATGCGGCCGCCCTGCAACCTCCTCTGCATAAGCTTAAGTAGCGGCATTTCGTGCATTTTCCCTCCAATTTATCCAAATTTCTAAGGTCTTTCATTACAACTGAATCCCTCCAAATCTTCAGAAGAGATTCATTTTTAATATTCCCGCATTTTAATTCCTCAAATGCCATAAAGGAGCATGGATAAACGTTGCCCCGCGCATCTATTCCGCAGGTTGTTCTTGCCGCAGAACAGCCAAAATGATTGCCCGGCATCCAGAATATATTTTTGCTCTCAGGGAGAACAAGGTTTTCGTTTAATTGAATGTTGATATTTTTTTCTCTTTTTCTCTTGTCGTGAATAATAGTATGTAAATTTTTTAATTCCTTTTTTGATAATTGCAATGATTTTATACCCGCGCCCCTCCCTATTTCCATAAGAGGAATGACGCGAAAATGTTTTGCACCTGCCTTTTTTGACAGTTCGATTAAGCTATCAATTTCATTATAGTTTAATTTATTGATTACCGAACAAATTGAAAGAGTAAAATATCCGGCAAGCTTAGGTAAAATTTTTACTACTCTATTAAAATCTCCGCCCCTTCTAATAGTCGAGTAAGTTTTTTCATTAGCGCCGTCTAAGCTGACTTGAAGGAATTGAAGACCTGATTTAACTAATTTTTTAATAATCTCATCTGTTACCAATGAGGCGTTAGTGGTTATCTCTACGGCCAAACCCTTGCTTTTGGCATATTCTAAAACTCTAAAAATATCAGGATAAAGCAGCGGCTCTCCTCCGCCGATACTCAGAAATTCCGTTCCCAATGCGCTCAATTCGTCAATCAACTTTTTGACTGTATCAAATTGCAATTCCTCGGAAAATTTCCTCGGGCCGGAAACAGAATAGCAGTGAATGCAATTATAATTGCATTTATTTGTGCATTCCCAATAAACGGTCCTAGGAAAAGATAAGCAGTCATAAGAGATAAACTTGTTTTCTAATAATTTAATACTTCCACTCTTCGACTTATCTGTAGTAATAATATTTTTTACAAAAAGTCCCTGCAAAAAATTCTTTATTTTTTTATCTCCTGCGGCAATCTCTTTTCGTTCGTGAATATTCTTCAAAACTTTAAAATAATTGTTGTCAATAAAATATCTTATACCGCTGCGTAACAGAATAAGCGTTCCGAAGTGTTCTTTTCTTATCAGAACGTTTTTTACGAAATAAAATTTTTTCTTTTTCTTTTTATTATTAATCATAAAATAATAGTGACATTAAGTTCATCTCGGAAAATTTCTGAAACAAAGGAACAAAATAAATAGAAAATAGTCGGTTTTTGGAAAATATCGGAAAACTTATATGAATATTTTATATTTTAGTCGTATCATTTATCTGTCTCATTGTCAAACATCAGACACGGGCAGAAAATTGGACATTTAGTATGTTTCGTGGTATCCTGAAACAGAAATGAACACATAAAAGACCACCGTAGATGTGGCGAACAAAAGTATGTATACAAAAATAGATCAATTTGGATATTCAGTCTATGGTAAAACAATCGGAAGTGCTTGGTTGGAATTAGTTGATACTATACTAAAAAATGGGGTTTTAACTTTAGACGAGGGCAGAAAAAGATTATGTCTTCAAAACATTAGGGTTAAATCGGAGACGCAAGTATTTCCTGATGTTTTAATAAAAAAATTCGGGAAAAAGAAAAACATAGATGCTATTATAAATCTTACTTTCAACAATGAAGTGATGTACGATTTTGATGTTATTCCTTCCTTCAGCCCCGGCAGCCAAAGCTATTATGCAAGAATTAAAAATTGGAAGATGGTAGATTTTGTTGTTGAAAGATTGTCTGAGGTGCCAGAATCTAAAAAGGCCATTATGAGTTTTATCAGGAAAGAAGATTATGAGAGAACATTAAAAAAACCAAAAGACGATTACCTCCCCTGTATTACGACTATTCAATTTCGTCTTATAAAAATAGATGATGAAAAAGGGTATCGTTTAAATACTATTTTTAATGCGAGATCGATAGATGCTTATCAAAAAGCGGGGGGGAATCTTGCTGCTATTGCCCTTTTATCAAAAGAAGTAGCCCAAAAATTACAAGAGAAATTATGTATCCCAGTACAGATAGGCAGCATAGATGGAATGATTGCTGATGCGCACATCTATGAAGAAACAATAAAAGAGGCGAAAAATATGATTAAGCTGTATAAAAAATATGAGAAAAATGAGCAAAATAATGAATAATCGGGGCAACATAATCATAAAAAAGAAATCCAATGAAGACTTGCTGTTGCTAAAAACCTTTAATAATTTATTTAAAATTAAAAGAGGATATATTATAAAAATGCCTAAACCCGGAGAAAGCGTAGTTGCTTGTTTGTCGGGAGGACAGGATTCGGTCGCTAATATAGGCATCCTCCTAAAGGAATTTAAATTAAATGTTTACCCATTTTTTATAAACAGAGGACAGTCAAATTATAAATATGAAAAAAAGTCAGTGGATTATTTCAACAAATTCTATAAAAGCAAGTTTCCAAAACTATATCATAATTCTAAAGAGATAGCAGTTAATACTCCTGGCGTAGAATATAAAGATTTATTAAGGAAAACAAAAAAAATGGCTGATGGAGTCCCCTTGATAAGTAGCATATGTTATCCCGCCAGAGGACCCATCGTTTTTCTTACGGGTATGGAGTACGGATATTCGTTGCGAGCAAAGGGTATTAATATAAATAATTTATTTGCATCTAATATGAGTTCTGATCCTGCATTCCACTGTTCGCAAACATGGGTGAGGCTTATGAATGTATTGTTTTGTCAGATACTAAATGATTGGTCCTGGCAGTTTATTTCAATACCGATAGAAACAGAGTTCGGAAATTACTACGATAAAGATGTTTTTCTAAAATGGTCTTATGAAAACGGCATACCAATACATAAAGCAAGAACTTGTGTAAAATCTTTTGATCTTGAGTGTGGCGCCTGCTCTGCCTGCCGGTTCAGAAGAAAAGGTTACAGCGAAGCAGGAATTAAAGACCCCACTAAATATATGTCCGAAATATCAAAAAGAAGCAGAAATTAAAATTTAATATGCCGAGGATGGATTCGCACAAAAACATTATTTATTTTCATTATGCCAGCCCAGCAAACTCTTCATTTATGTATAAAAAATTGGGTTTAAATATTCCAACCAATATTTTTTATATTAATGATGGGGAAGAGGAGGTCTTTTATGTTCCTTTCTTTGAATATGATTATTTGAAAAAATATTCAAAAAATCCAAGTATAAAAAGTATAAGTGAGCTGGCCGGATTTAAGAAAAATTATTTCGATGCAATTATTAATTTTCTTAAAGAAAAAAGAAAAGTAATTAAAATTCCGGCACTTTTCCCAGCATGGTTATTGGTAAAAATGCTGAAGAACGAGGTTAATGTTGAAGTTGATAATTTTTATTTTTTAAAGCCGCTACTTCATAAAAGCATTGAAGAGATAAAAATGATAAGAAAGACAGCCGATGGCGTGAAAGATTGCATCGAATATGTTGAAAATGTTTTTTCTTCTGTTGTCTGTAAAAATAAATTTATTTACTATAAGAGGAAAAAATTGTCAGCAAAATTATTGTCGGACATGATCGGAACTTTTCTTCTAAATAGAAATATAAAAAGTGAATTTATCACAGTTGCTTGTGGGGAGTTCTCTTATTATCCACATTGTCAAATCAATCATTTTTTGCAGCCGAATAAACCAATAATCATTGATCTGGGGGTTCGAGATATTGATAACGGTTATTATGTGGATGTGTCCAGGACATATTGTATCGGAAAGCCGGAAAACGATAAGTTTATTAATTTATATGAAACTATAAAAAATGTTAAATCTAGATTAGAAGATAGTGCTTGCCCAGGAAAATTAATCGCAGGGGCTTACCGCGAAGCGGCGAATTTAATGTCTGAACAGGGTATAAAAATGAGTAAAAGCAATTTAATTAGTAATGATAACGATTTAATATGCCATCATTCCCTAGGTCACGGAGTTGGCTATGATTTGCATGAACTACCCATAATTGATGCAAATGCAATGGTTAATTTTGAAAAAAATATGGTAATAGCTATTGAGCCCGGAGCTTATGTTAAGGATTATGGAGGAATCCGCATTGAAGATACTTATCTTATCACTGAAAAAGGAGCAGAAAATTTAACTTTTGGAAAATATAATTTTATAATTAATAAAAAGTGATAAATATTTTAACATGAAAGTTGCCATTTATGGTTCTGCGGTTTCTGTGGGCGCTTCTGACGGAGCAGCTATTAAATATGCAAGAGAAATTGGAAAACTTCTTGCTGAACATGGACATATTATCATCACTGGCGCCTGTTTAGGAGTTCCTTTTGAAGCTGCCACAGCAGCATTCAATGCTGGCGGCAAAGTTATCGGATATAGTCCGGCCATCAACAAAGAAGATCATAAAATAAGATTCGACAATCCAGTAGAATGTTTTACGGAATTAATTTTTATTCCACAAAATTATGAGCATGCTCAAAATAAAATCGCCTGCTATAAGTATCGCAACATAAGCACAGCAATGAATTGCGATAAGGCAATTATTATTGGCGGTAGATGCGGCACACTAGACGAATTTATCAAGGCCTACGAGTTTGGAAAAGAAATCGGGGTACTTAAAAATACAAAAGGGGCAGCAGAAATTATCGCAACAGACATTATGGAGTCGACCTTTAAAAAAGTCTATAAAGATGCTGGGGCTAAGGTTTATTTCGAAGAAAATCCCCGAAAACTTCTTAGGGCCATGAAGCTCATATAAGATTTTTGTCCCTAGAGCAGATTCTGGAATTTGGTAAAATCAAAGAGGCGATACTTTTTCCTAGCGATGTTAAAAGATTAGTTCCATAAGCACACCAGTAAAAAAAGAGCTTGTTTTATTAAGAGATCTTTTTTATTCCTAAACTTGTCGCACAATATTAAATAATTTTATACTATTTTTCGACTTTTGTGGGGCGTTATTGTGGCATTAGTTACCGACTGGTTACCAACTGCTCGGGTCTGGACTAAAGAGCATGATCGCGGCATCCTTGTAGTTGATGTAACCATGAACACACAAACACAAGGGTTGACGGGAGCTGCAATCCAAACAAGCAATCAGCTTCCAATTAAAATTAAGTACGTGCTTTACGCTCGAAAAAGCACCGAAAGCGAGGAAAAGCAGGTGCTTTCCATTGATTCTCAGATAAAGGAAATGTTGCAGATAGCGGAACGGGAAGGATTAGAAATTGTTGATATCCGGCGCGAATCCCACTCTGCAAAGGATTCGGGACAGCGTCCGGTGTTCAATGAGATAATAAAGGACTTGCGAGTCGGAAGGTATAACGGCATATTAACATGGGCACCTGATAGGCTCTCGCGTAACGCTGGCGACTTAGGGTCGCTCGTGGATTTGATGGATCAAAAAGTGCTTTTGGAAATAAAAACCTACGGACAGAAATTTACCAACTCGCCGAGCGAAAAATTCCTGCTAATGATTTTATGTAGCCAGGCGAAGTTGGAAAATGACAACAAGAGCGTAAACGTAAAACGCGGGCTTCGCATGCGGTGTGAAATGGGATTATGGCCGGCTCCGGCTCCTACGGGCTATCTCAACGAGAAACTAATTAATAGAAAGGGATACGTGATGGTAGATCCGCAACGCGCGCCGGTGGTAAAACAAATGTTTGAAAAAGTGGCTTATGAAAAATGGTCGGGACGCAAACTTTACCACTGGTTAAAATTTGACATGAACTTCAGAAGCTCAACGAGCAACAAACCCTTAACATTGAGTAACATCTATCGCCTACTCCAACTCCCCTTTTATAGTAGGACGTTCGAGTATCCGGCAGGCAGTGGAAACTGGTATCAAGGCAAGCACACACCGATAATCAGCCGAGAATTATTTGATAAAACAGTTGAACAGTTAAAACGAGATAAAATAACGCGAGGCGAATCAAAAGAATTTGCATTTACCAAACTGATGAACTGCGGATTATGCGGATCCGGGATAACGGCGCAAGAAAAATTTAAAACCTTAAAATCAAACGGGCTAACTGTGAGGTACGTATATTATGGATGCACGCGAGGTAAAGACCTGCACTGCAAAAATCCAAATATGCGGGAGGAGGAATTGGTAAAACAATTGATTGCTTTAATCGGCGAAATGGACATGGACGAAAAAATAGTCAGAAAAAAATTTAACGAGGAGTACCAAAGAGTTAGAAAATTCCAAAAATCATTCCTGGGAACGGGCAAATCCGAAAGCCCCGAGCAAACATTTGACCCAAAGATATATACAACACACATCCTTACGGAAGGAACCGTGGAAGAAAAAAGAGAGCTGCTTGGCTCTCTGAAAAACAAACTAATTTTGCGTGATAAAAAAATCCATCTAGAAACTTAAACTATTCTTCAATACAAAAATCCAGAAATCTTTTACCAAAATCGCTTAAACTAATATTCTCGTGAATACCTCCACTCGTTCCACCAATTGCTATAGATCCTAGCGTTGCTTTAATTATGCCCCACGATTTCAAATTATAAATAGACCCTTGAATTATTGACTGCTCTACTCCTGGCTTATTAATAGACAGCGAATCGACTCCAGCGTTTTCGTTTTTTAAAAATTTTATTATATCAGCCTCCAACAAAGATAGATTAGATAAAATATCTAAAAATCTTTTTCTTTCATCGTAATTGTTTTTTACTGGTTCAATCAAAGTATTCTTAAAATAATTTTTATAAAATTTCCTTTTTTCTAATAAAGGTTCTTTTTCAATTTTTTCATGTAATTGCTCTATAATTGCAGCAAGTTCGTTAGGATTGTGCTGATTAATATCTTTAATTTTATCTTTAATGGATTCTATATCTACCTTAATTTCTTCATAGAACGTTTGAATCCTCTGGAATTGTCGTTTTTCCTTAGAACCAAAATATAATGTAGATAAAGAACCTCCAACGTATGGAACTGCTTCTACTAATGATTGAATTATTATTTCTTTATCCATTTATTTATCCAATCCAATATTTATAAAGTTAATACCCTTGGGAATTAATTCATCTATTATTTCTGTCGCAAGGCCATATTTAATAGCTTGCTCTGGGTTTAGAACAATCCCCTTAAGCATATCCGCCTCAATATCCTCAACTTTTTTACTACATTCCCTAGCAATTATTTTAGACATTGTTTCTCTCTGGTTTTTTAAAGAATCTATAATTTCTTTTAGACTGGTCTCATTAAATCGTTGATTTTGAATTGTCAAACCGATGCTATGTATTAGGAATCTTGAATTACCCACAGTGTATCTTTTTTTGCCAGCGCAAAAAACTAAGGCAGCTATAGAATCGCAGCTACCGTAATTGTGTGTTATTACCTCTATTGGTAACCCATTCAAAAAATTATAAATAGCTATACCGGGATCAACATTTCCACCGGGAGAAGAAATCAAAAGATGAAGGGTCGTCATTCCCTTGGATAGTTGATCTTGAATAATTTTAAATAAGGCTTGTGCCGATTGAGGGTTAATTTCTAGATTAAAATTTAAATAAATTTCTGACATATTTTTTGTTTTAACGCGTCCCGATCTCACTCGAAACTGCGCTGACTCGTGCTGTGGATTTGGGTCTCTAACCAGCAGTCTTAAGGTGTCTCCAAAAGACATCCAAAGGATTGCCGGGGCAACCATCAGTAGCATCTCTTGTTAGATGCGGAAAGGATGTGAGGTATGAGTAATTGGGAGTGGCGTAAGCCCGAGTTAACTCGGGCTGGACAAGTGGCTTTTTGGAATCGGCAAGCTCGTACATACGAAGCTACCGATATGACGAACGACAATCCACACGAGATTGCTTGCGTCATCGAGAGAACTGATCCCGGCGTTCATTCTGAGATTGTGACGCTGGGCGGAACAGTAGGGTGTCGCGACCCGCTCGCGATACTTAAGGCAAAATACTGCTCCGAAAAGGATGGGTCCTGTTGTCGGGGTTCAAGGTTGCCGAGAATCTTCTTCAGTGACATCTCTCCGGAGATGGTGCGAAGGGCTGAGGAGAACGTCTTGGCCGGCTGCAAAGGATGCGGAATTGAAATGGAATTCTGTGCCAGCCCGATCGCGGACGCCTGCTCTCAAATCAAGACGGGCAAGACTCGGACGCTTTTGCTGGGAGTGTACTCTGACGATGGATTCTTCAAGTCGGATCCGCAGAATGGATACCATCTCAGCGGATTTGATGAGTACATGAAGAACAGTGAGATTCTTGGTGAGCGGTTCTGGTTTGACTGGCTTGTCCTTAGGGACGGGTCACTGCAAACCGATCACCACGGCCTTTTCGTGGAACCGATTTGGCCAGCCGAAAAACTCGCTGATGCAAGGAGGCAACTCGCAATTGATTATGCGATCGCCGCCCAATCCAACGGGTTGGTGGCATTGCAGGTCGTAAGCGCACATCGGGACCGCGAGGGGTTCTTCATCTCTCATTGGTTCAACGTGCGAGGAATCCTTTCGCTTCTGAGGGAAGTTTTCCCCGAAGACGGGTTTGGAATCAAGGAAGACACATTCCCGAAGGGAATGCTTTTCGCAATCAAGAGGCGAAACAGCGCTCCTGAGGGAATCGCGACAATCCTCAACAACGTGTTGGGAAATGTCCTTCCGCAGGAACAGATCTCCACCCTCAATCGGGTTAAGGATATTCTGTGAAGAACAGGGGGGAGACGTCGGCCAAGGGCATCTTGTTGTTGCACAACAGCAAGATGCCTTTTTAAATGCAATTGTGTAAAAACACGATAGGGACTGTCCCACGGAAATGATAATGTCATAGTACAGGGAATTAGAAATGTCATAGTAAGTTAAAATGTTAGTGTAAGTTATTACTAATTAACTTCACTAACATGGAATATTTAACTATGACAATCAAAGA
>Ga0180732_1002357_pt1 | contig 10164 bp, 18 predicted proteins | sample KR11_01MetaG_FD_148674 | JGI IMG/M metagenome (GOLD analysis project Ga0180732, IMG submission 148674) | Groundwater microbial communities from the Olkiluoto Island deep subsurface site, Finland - KR11_0.1 MetaG | ecosystem: Environmental > Aquatic > Deep subsurface > Groundwater | place...
TGTAACATAGAAGATGTGCAAATAGTTAAAATAGGAATTGCACTAAAAAAATTAAAAAGGAGAGTTGTTTGCGCTTCTTTTAATGCTGGTTAAACAAGGAGAATTATTATGCAATATGGACATATTTCAAAGTCAAATAACGGAGATTATCTTCTTGTAAAAATGATATGGCAAGACGGCGCCTATAATATGCTCCGTGATATTGGCTTCAGATATAAAGATGGATTTATGATTCTGAATAATGATAAAGATAATCTCCATGAAACAATTAACAATATTATAAATCAATTTAAATATACAATATCAGATGAAGCAAAAATAATCTATGAACTTGCTAAGAAACAGAATGAAGAAAAATTAATAAAAGATAAAGAAGCAGAAAAAATAAAAAATGATTTCAGTATTGAAATTGATCATGGATTAAAAATAGAGCCATATCCATATCAAAAAGCTGGAATTGCATTTCTTGATAAAGTTGATGGAATTGCTCTATTAACAGATGAAATGGGACTTGGTAAATCAATGCAGGCAATAGGATACGCTCATAGAAACAAACTTAAAACACTTATTGTCTGTCCTGCTACTTTGAAATTAATGTGGCAAGATGAAATAATAAAATTTACTGGAGATGATAGTTTTATAATTGACCCACAAACACAAAGAGTAAACAACAATAAATATTATATTATTAATTATGATATATTGGCAAAGCAGGAAAGCCTGATTAAAAATTTGGATTGTAAGTTATTAATATTGGACGAATCTCATTACATTAAATCATATAAAACGATTCGTTCCAAAGCAACTCACAGAATTAAAAAGTATTTTAAGCATAAAATTTTACTAACTGGAACTCCTGTATTGAATAAACCTGTTGAATTATATTCTCAGCTCAATGTGATTCAACCAAACAAATGGGGAACATTTATGCAGTTTGCATTTAATTATTGTAATGCAAAGAAAAATAGATGGGGCTGGGATTTTAATGGAGTTTCAAATATAGAAGAACTGAAAGAAAAATTAGCTCCAATTATGATAAGGAGGGAAAAGAAAGATGTTTTAAAAGAGCTACCAGATAAAATATATCAGACTATTAATGTAGAAATGTCAAAAGATGTTAAGAAACAATATACTTTGGCAATAAATGATTTTGAGCAATTTTTATTCGATAAAGGATATGATGGCGAAAGAATAGATAGGTCGATGAATGCTCAATCTCTTGTATTAATCAACGAACTCAAACAACTTGTAATAGATGATAAAATCAAAACATTACTTGAAATGCTCGATGGATTTAACGGAGATAAAGCAGTTATATTTTGTGACTATATTAAGCCAATAGAAGTACTAAAAGAAAAATTTGGAAAATTATGTGTAGTGTTGACTGGAGCGGTAAGTAAAGAAGATAGAAAAACTGTTGTCGATAAATTCCAAAATGACAAAAATATAAAATATTTTATTGGAACAACAAAAGCAGCAGGACTTGGAATTACATTGACAGCGGCAAGTAAAGTATTCTTTTTAAGTTTACCTTGGACTCCTGCTGATATGAGCCAAGCAGCAGATAGATGTCACAGAATCGGCCAGAAAGACACTGTAAATGTTTATTGCCTGTCTTGTGGCGAAATAGATCAGTATATTTCAGAACTATTATTGTCGAAAAGTGAGGTTATAAATCAGGTTATTGGCGGAGAACCAATAAACATTCAGCAAAAATTAATAAAGAAATTGACGAAAAATTTTAAAAAATAATATATAATAGAAAGAAAGGGGCAAAATTATGAATGATAATAAATTAAATTATATGGATAAATTAGAAATTGCAGTTGGATTGAAGAGATTATTCCGAGAATATCCAGTAACTAAAGAACAGCTTACAATTTTATTTGATTACACAAAAGATATTTATAAATGCGAAGATTTCTGTATTCTGCTTGAAGAAGGAGAAAACTGGAAGACTATAATCAAAGATTTAAAAGAATTTTATGGAGGATAAAATTATGAAAACATTTTTCAGATGTGAGTATTGTGATTATACATCAAGCGGTGGTACGATAGGTGATTATATGGATATAGAAGAGCATGAGGCTTCTTGCAAAATGAAAGTCCCACAAAATAATTATAATAATTATTTTGAAAAAGAAATTGATAATGAATATGAAGCCGAAAATAGAAATAATGAATATAATGGGGTTGCAAGAAAAGATTTTGAAAGAGAAATATACAAACAATGTGATATAGAAGATAGAAATAAATAGGAGGATAAAATCATGAATTGGGCACTTACACCATATAAATTTAATATTGGAGATAATGTTAGCAGAGAAATTGATATTTACAATAAGTCAAAAGGGCTTAAGGTTGGGAAAGTAATTCGCAGATATTCAAAACCGCAAAAACGATATGGTGATCTTATGCTTAGGCCATATCCAGAATTGTATGAAGTTGAATGGAATAATGGCAAAAAAGAAAGCGGATTTTTACCACATGGGCTTGATAAAATATGAATATTGAAAATTTTAATCCTATAAAATATCTTGAAGAAAAACAAATTGAATACAGAACGAGCGGCAAGAACGTAACAAAAAATTGGCTTGAAATCAACTGTCCATTTTGTAATGACGACCCTTCTTTTCATTGTGGAATTTCTCCTCAAAGATTATTTAATTGTCATATCTGCGGAGAAAAAGGAGATGTTGTAAAATTAGTAAAGCAAATTGAAAGCTGTTCATGGTATATAGCAAAAGATATTGTAGAGCAGTTTTCAGAGGATATAACGGTAGGTTTAAAAAAAGATAGTATAAGATATAGCTCAAAGATAGATCGTTTAAATTTGCCTAAGATAAGCTTGTCTCTACCATGTTTAATTCATAAAAACTACCTTATCAAAAGGAATTTTGATCCTGATTATCTAACAAAAAAATATAAACTAAAATTCTGCTATAATATTGGAGAATGGAAATTTAGAATTATAATTCCTTTTTTTCTTGATGGCAAATTAATAACATGGACTGGTCTGGATGTAACCGGTAAAGCAGAGATAAAATACAAACATCTTGCTAATGAAAAAAGTGTTGTACCTGTTAAAAAAATATTATATAATATTGATTCAATACCGCAAAATAGTTCAATGGTCGTTGTAGAAGGGGTTACAGATAAATGGCGGATTGAGAAAAATTGTGTTGCTACTATGGGAATACAATATACAGAAGAACAAGTAGAAATGATATTGAAGAAAAATCCAAAGAAAGTAATTGTGCTTTTTGATTCAGAACCAAAGGCAATTTCTATGGCATATAAGCTGGCAAATCAATTATCACTTTTTATTAAAGATGTATCTGTAATTGAATTAGACGATGGAGATCCGTGCGATTTGAATATTGATAAAATTAAAGAAATAAGAGATATGATTTAGGAGGAGTATATTATGGTTCTTACTCATTATTGGTAAAGAAGAATTTTTAAAGCATAAATTATAATAAGAAATTAAACCATACTATAGGGAGTTGAGGAGAATTATGAATAATTACAAAAATGGCATAGAAAAAGCTAAAAATATATATCGTACCCTTCATCCCGGAGGCTGTAAAATACTTAGCATAGGTAGTGACGGTTGTATGTGTTTTTTATGTCAATGTGATCGTGCAGTTGATCATCAAAATGTAGAATCAAAAGTAAATTTATGCTTTTACTGTTCTATACCCACACAAGTGACTGAAAAAGGCCAAGCATGTCCAATATGTGGTGGGCATCCTGTGTAACCACATTGGCAGTATTGATAAGGAAGAATTTTTAAAACATAAATCAAATTTAAAATAAAGGCAATAAAATTGTTTGTAAATAATGATATTAAAAAGAAAACACCAGAATGTTGTAATAAATGCTGGATGCTTGGATCTGAGTATGATTATCATATTTGTTTGCTGCTTGTATTTTTCCCGACAAAAAAGAAATCCTGTAAAAGACAAAGAGAGAAAAAGGAATATAAAAAATGAAAGCTATAAACTGGGATGAAATAATGCTTTTTTGGAATAGAGTTTTTAATACAGAATATAAGACTCATAAGCAAATGTTGAAAGCAGCATACAAAGAGTTTCCATCTTTAGGTGAATTATCTCTAAAACTTGATATTAATCCAGAAACTATACGTCTGAAAATGAAAAAAGAAGGAGTCAAAATTAGAGCTTCAGGAGATTGTAGCATTAAAAAAAAGGAGTAATAATATGAAAAGAGAAAGAATAGAATGGTTGGTATTACCCATTGGTGAAATTTGTCAATGTTGTAAGAAAAACGAAGCTATCTGGTGGGAAACTATTGAAATAAATCTTCAAGGAATACTAACAATTGGATTGTGCGACGATTGTAGTATGTTGCCTGATGAGACCATATTGGAGGGGATATTAAAATAAAAAGGAGACTTTATTATGAAAAAATTAAACTACATTATTTTATTCTTTTTGATTTTTTTCTTTTGTAATACTTCATTTGCCAGTCAGATAAAATATACTACCGGCGATTATCCTGCTTCATTATCTAAAAAGTTACTCGATGAATTTATAAATAATATTATAGTAAAAGACTATGAAGCAGCTCAAAAACTTTTAGATTCTGGAGTTGTTATAATTTTAAAATCAAATATTAAAATAGAAATTATAAAAACAAAATTAATAAAAGGTAAGGTTAAAATAAGACCTTTTGGATATAATTTTGAAATCTGGACTGTATTAGAGGCTATTGAATAATAACAATATAAATAAACGCTGAAAAATAATACTATATGTTTAAAATAAAGCTTGATTTATTATATTAAAAATAATATTATAAATAATATTATAAATTTTAAGAAATTGAATTTTTTTGTTTACATTATACTTTTTATATGATAGATAAGAAATATAAACTATTTTAATCAATCCTATCAAGACTTAGGCAACCTTGATATAATCTTTTAATTCTTCTTCATACAGGAATAAAATGAATTATTATGAAATAAATTTTAAAAAATATAGTTGTAAAAATCTTGCTGATGTAGGGACTGAAGCCCTCAGTCAAAAAACCTGTATGAAGACATTAGCAAGAGTTCCCCGAAGCCGCAATTAGATAAAGTTGAAATATACTTTATTTGGTTGCGGCTTTTTTATTTTTTATGGAGGGAATTATGAATAAAAAAATACAAGAAGGCTGTATTATAAACGAATATTTTTGTAATTCAAATGATCCTGAATTTTACAGAAAAAAATATTGTAATGAAAATTGCAATTATAAATGTATTAGAGGTCTTGAGTATCAAAAAATAAAGAAGGAGAAATAAAAAATAAATTATATGATTGAAAAATATGATAGTGAACAAGGAGAGTAAAAAATGGGAAATGAATTTATAGATATAATAGCAGATGATAAAAATTTAATAGTTTATCGCCCAAAATTAAAGAAAATTTGTAAAAGTGTTAATTCAATAATTCTATTACAACAAATTATGTATTGGTGGAAAATAAGTAAAGAAAAAAAATTCTATAAATTTAAAGACTCTTGTGATCATAAATTATATAGGGAGGGAGATAGCTGGTGTGAAGAACTTGGATTTACAAAAGCAGAATTTGATAATGCATTAAAAAATATAGCCTATAAAAAAGGGAAAATAAGTAAAGTAAAAGAATTCAAAAAACAAGAAGAAGCATTTATAGTATTTTATACTGATGCAAATAGACTTACTTGGTATGATATAAATAAAAATTTACTTAATAAATCAATAAAGTTAATTTATAAAGAGAATAAAGAAAGTGAGTTTATAAGAGAAAATAAGAAAGTTGATTTACAAGATTCAAAGACTACTACAAATATTACTTCAAAGATTACTAATTCTTTTTCTAAAGAAAAAGAAAAGGATTTTTCAAATCCTTCTTATAAAGATAATTCTTCTTCTAATAAATCTCTTCCTAAAAGAAAACCTTTACAAAGATCAAAACCAAAAGAACCTATTTTATCAGAGAGAGATAAAATCAAATTAAAAATTCAACAACAAAAAGAAGCAGATTTATTGAAGCAAGAAAATAAAACTTTACAAACTAAAAATAATTCAAAAAATTTAAAAGAAATAATATATAATAAAAATATCAATTCAAATCAACTTATAGAATTTTGGAATAGCCTTAATATTATAAAACATCAAAAAGGAAAAGTTATAGAAAAATCAATTATAGCTATTGATAAATATAATAAAGATTATACTGAAGACCAGATTAAACAATCCATGAAACAATATAGTATTATGCTATCAGGAAATGGATATAGCAGGATACAAGATAGAGCACCTTATAAAGTATCATTGCCAGAATTTTTTGAGTTTGATGATTTTACATTAAAAAGAATATCTAAGAGTAATGGAGATAAAACAATTCTTAACGGAGTTAAATCCTGGTTTATAGAATGTTTGAATGATGAAAATTATTTAAAAGACAAATATAGCGTTATAGCAAAAGACAAATATCCCAAAATAACAAAAGAGATTAAGAAAGCATGGAATAAATATCTTTATGAATGGGATGGCAGATATGAGGAAATGAAAGAGGAAGGTCAATATACGGCTCTTGAAGAAAATATTTATAGAAAAGTTTCAAGAAGGCTCGTTGAATTTTTTGAGGCAAATAAAAATGAATTGAAAGCTGATGACGCACTTGAATTGACACAATGGTTTGAAAGTTGTGTAACTGAGATTGAAAATAATAGCTATCAACTCGGATTTCTCGTCGGAGATATTTTCTGGGGAAGTCAATTTATAAACTATCTCAAAGATGCTGGTGATATGAGTGACAGAACTTATACACATAAAGAAATGATGAATCTTTCAGCTAAAGAAAGAAAACAAATGGATGACGATAATGACGAAGAAACAAATTATTCATATTTATATGGGGGTATGCAAAGTGATATGACTATTGCTGATTTGGCTTATTAGAGGAGTTTTATGCTTGAGATAAAAATAGATTTAATTGAATATGGAATCGAGTCAAAAAGAAAAACACTCGAAACAATAAAAATTATAAATACAGGACTGCATGAAAAAAGACCAGAATATGGTGAATATATTATTCATCATAAAAACGGATCATTTCTTATAAACGATCACAAAAGAGAAGATGGATATCTGCCATTAGTTCAGAAAGCTATTTGTGGTTATCTTAACTGCATATATCAGCCTGAAAGTGACGACTCAGTTATATCATTAGGAGATTTTATGAAAAAACCTAAAGCAATATCAGCTAGGGATTTTGTTGATAGTTTGCCATATGAAGGTGAGTATTTTCAACCTGACGATATGGTGTATCTGAAAGCAGAGGCTGATGAATATATAAAATATCTTAAAACAAAGGCGAAATATAACACAGCACTTGAGCCGACCAGAAAAGGCCGTGCCATTTAGCATAGGCATAGCATGACGACTCAGTTATATCGTTAGGTGACTTATGATTACAAAAGATCAGCGTCGATTAATTAAAGAGTTTGAGGGATTTTATGGGTATGTGCCCCAGATGCCAAAAAATCAATTGGAATTAAAAGAATTTATTGGTGATTGGACATTCTCCTGGCAAATGATGCATGATGCTGAAGAAATCGAAGAGTTTGTTTGGATTGAAGGCACTGTTCCTTTGGAAAATTTAGAAAAGTCTGTCACCTAACACAGCACTGGAGCCGACCTACACTACCAAGCCAAAACTCAATACCGAGTAGGGCGGCTCAGTTATATTGTTATATTTCTTGAGGTAAAGACATATGCAAGCAGTTGATTGTTTTAAGTCTGAAAGTTGTAAATATTATAACAAGTGGAATAGGTGCTATCCAGATTGCTTAGATTTTTTACCTAATGTTATTATAAAAGCTGGGCTTAAGCATGGTGATAGTTTTGAGTGTCCGACCTGTGGCGCTCCGTGTAGAATTGATATAAACACACCATCTGGTAAAGAACCTGAATTTGAATTATCTGCTTGGTATAATAAACATATTCCTGGATGGGAATGTACAGAGTGTTGGTTAAAATAAGAAAGACGAAATATAACCATCGGATACACTCGGACACTGCGTGCCGGTGATCCTAATCGTTATCTGAAATAGGAGATCGCAAATTATGAAATATATACAAGAATGGGCATGGTCTTTTTACCTGGGAGGTTCTTTAGCTTGGGCGGGATGTAGCTGGTTTGAAATTTTAGTTATCGCTGTTCCAACATGTGCTTTAATAGAATTGGCTTTTTCAGATAACACAGCACTGGAGCCGACCTACACTACCAAGCCAAAACTCAATACCGAGTAGGGCGGCTCAGTTATATCGTTAAGAGGCTTATTATGATAGACACAATGGCAAGATTGTTGCACAATGCTGGAATGAACGCATTGTCTGTTCCTTTTGATAAAAGCGCAGATTTATGGAATAGCTATAGATTCAAAATAGCTGCTGAATTAATAGCAGATGGCGTTGGGTTACCAGATCGCTTCCTAATCCCCGCTGCACCGGACAGCGAAGGTAGGTGTTCTTGTGGTGGTAAGATCAGTAGCGATTGTACTGGGTGTCCTAAATTTATAAATCATTAACTTCGCTACCAGTGAGTTATATCGTTATAATGCTTGAGAAAAGGAGAAAATATTATGGAAGACAATATCACTATTTCCAAAAAACTTTATTTGCAATTACAAGTTGATTCTGAAAAACTGAATCGACTTAAAGCTGGCGGAGTTGATAACTGGGATTGGTATGGAGAGAGCCTAAACCCTGATGGGGAACCCGATATAGATGAGTTTAAAGAATCTATGAAGATGCGCATAGATGCATTATAATCCATTACTGGAGCCAATCAAGGAGGAACTATGAAAGAATGGATTGATAAAATACAAGCCGAATTTGAATCAGCTACTAAAAAATTTGGAAAATTTAATTCTACACATGAAGGATACGCTGTTATTAAAGAAGAAGTTGATGAATTATGGGATGCGATTAAGGGTAATGCATCAAAAAACTTTCTTGAAGAAGAAGCTATTCAGGTGGCTGCTATGGCATTGCATTTTCTTGTTGACTGTTGCGGCATACAACATACCGTTGTATTCGACCGCAGAAAGCGAAATCATAATTTATGATGAATATTAAAAAAGTAAATTCTGAAGTGGAAAAGAATATTCTTACTGCAATGATAGTTTCTACTCAATTTTGCAATTCTGTAATGAAGATGTATGATAGGCAATATTTCAAAACAGATTTTATCAGAAAAATATCAGAATGGATAAAGAAATACTATCAGACATATTTAAAATCTCCTGACCTTCATATCAAAGATATTTTTAATGTAGAAAAAGAAAAATTAAAAGACTCCGAAATAAATCTTATAGAAATCTTTTTAATAAATCTTTCAGATGAATATGAACAAAAAGAAAGATTAAATATTCCATATTTAATTGATCAGACAACAGAATATTTCAGAATAAGGTCATTAGAGATATTATATGAAAAAGGGAATCAGTTTGTTAATGCTGGCAGAATTGACGATGCACAGAAATTATTGGAAAAACAAAAAAGTATTCTAAGCGTTACAAGTGGCAGATTCAGACCATTACAATCTGAGTCAATAAAGAAGTGGGTAAATAAAGACGAGGAATATCTTTTTAAATTTGCTGGTGATTTAGGTGAAATGATAGGGCCAATGAAAAGAGGTTGGTTGGTTGGATTTTTAGGGCCAATGAAAAGAGGCAAAAGTTTTAGTCTTGATGAAGTTAATTTTCAGGCACTTGATGCAGGATTGAAAGTATTTGAAGCGAATCTTGAAATGAGCGAAGAAGATAAACAGGAAAGAATATATCAGAGAATTACAGGATACCCACTTGAGAATGAAAAAGATATAATTTATCCGGTCTTTGATTGTGAACTGAATCAGAAAAATAATTGCAGAAGCAAATTTAGAATAAATGCAGTTGAATTTCCTGGTGTTTATAAAAACAAGAAAGTGATAAAGCCGACATTGGACGAATTGAAAAAAACAAAATATAAGATTTGCACATATTGCAGAGATAAAAACCCTAAAAAATTTATTCCAGAAATTTGGTTTGAAATAATAGATAAAAGAAATAAAGTAACAGGAAAACAGATAGAGAAAAAAGCAAAGGACATGAATTTTATTGGAA
>Ga0180732_1002359_pt1 | contig 10152 bp, 18 predicted proteins | sample KR11_01MetaG_FD_148674 | JGI IMG/M metagenome (GOLD analysis project Ga0180732, IMG submission 148674) | Groundwater microbial communities from the Olkiluoto Island deep subsurface site, Finland - KR11_0.1 MetaG | ecosystem: Environmental > Aquatic > Deep subsurface > Groundwater | place...
TGACGTGGCTTCCGCTACTTCTATAAGCACACTTCCTGAACCATCAGTTGAGTTATACAAATTTACATAACCAGTTGCAGATGTAGCATAGAAAGTAACACCATATACGTAACAAGGAGAACTTGAAATACTTGCATCGGAAGTCTTTGTTATAGCATCTACATAACCGACGTTTTTAAATTCTTCCCTGTCAAACGGCCCTGCGTAACATACCGAAGCCAGTAATAAAGAGAATAGACAAACGAGTAATAATTTCTTCATCATATCCTCCTTTTATACTGAACCCGGGTTTTTCGACCACGCCTTCATTACGAGATAATTCGGGGTATTTCCCTGAGAGTCCTTGATTGCCTGCACTCCCATAAGAGTTTCAATACCAATACCTGTAATAAATCCATAGTCATCTTTATCTTCTATCCTCTCAGGATGTTGTCCCCATCCAAAAGCCGCTATCTCCGCGCCAAACGCAATTATTCTGGACATATTGCGATTAGTGATTAAAGAACCTGTCACATGTGTTGCCGCAGTTGTGGAGTTCGCGCCCCTTACTGAAACAACGAAAGTCCTATAAGTCTTTGACGTGTAAGTCATATCCTCATTGTCAATCCTTATAGTTCCGCTTGTAGGGAAGAACTTTGTAAAATCCCTCTGTTGCCCCGTAGGTGTAATCGCCGCAGAACCTACATAAATCGTAGTGTCGCTGGCATTCAAAGTAGCCGCGGCTGCGCCTGCGCCGCCAGAGAACAATGAACATTCAGGCCTTATTGGAGAACCCTGAATACATCCACCTGCCTTTAATCCACGAAGCGTATAAACAAATAACCCATTCCATTCTACTGGCCCGCCTCTAAATAATGGGTTATCTTCACTGCGTAACAAAGCGTTCCTTGCCGCCTCTAACCACCTGTCATCTCCTCTTAGATTATATTCGTCCAATTCAGAAACGACTACACCATAGTTATTGGTTTCCTCGCCATTTTTCTTTCTTACTGTAACAGGTATGGATCCTATCCTATCCATCGCCAGTTTAATCTTATCCAGTTCGGCAGTTGTCAAAGTATCGCCATCTCCAAGTGTGGTATCTGAAGTGCCGTTACCGGCATATAAAGTATTCGTTGCGTCCGCATACAAATCGGTGAATACTTTACTATCTAACTCTCTTGCAAGCCAGTCAGATATTAGTGTCCTTGACTGTTGTATCATGTCAAAGTTCACTACCTTTTTGACTTTCCTGGTAAACGCGATAGCTTTTCTTAACCAGTCTACTGATATATTAAACTGTCCTATCGTGAATTTATCTTCTTTCCCTCTTAACTCTGTTTCTCCTTCTACGCCAGGGCCGTATATTCCGGTGCACGTTTGGATGTGTATCACATCTCCTGGTTCATTTACTAACTGTTCCTTCTCGATTATGGGTTGGCCTGAAAGTTCCTTGCCTTTCTTATTGCCCCAGAAAGACTTTCGAGCGCTATCAAGCCGTAATCTTTTCTCCCATATTTCAGGAGTAGCATAATCCGCATCACTATCTGTATCAACATTCATTGACTGCATTGATGTCGGCGATGTTCCTGATTGAGAAGAAATCGTAGAGAGGAAAGAAACATATAACCCTCTCAAAAACTTCAACATTGAAAACCTCCTATTTTTTCTGCTTATTCAACCTTTCGTTTTCCTCTTTTTCCAGTTTATCAAGGTCGGCTTCGGAAAGCTTGGATATATCAACTACCTTCTTCCCTCCTGTTTCAATATCGCCTTTACCTATGATAAACGTATTCTTCTTTGGTTGTGCCTTTGGAGTGGATTTATTCTCTAAGGCTTCGGATGCGCGTTTCACCGCCCAATAGACTGCTTCAGGGTTTCCCCTGTAAGTCTTTTTGAACTCAGGGTCATCTTTTAGTATACTAAGCGCTTTCTTTTTCAAAGGGCTATCCTTCTGTAAAAATTCAGGATAATCCTCGACTACCTTCAGCCGCGCTTGGGTAGCTAACAAATGAAACGCCTGAATAGCGGAATTTTTTATCCCAGAGTCAAACATCTTATTGATTTTCTGGGCTAATGGCCAAGAGTCTTTATGAATTTCGCTTTCTTTAAAGTGTAAATCCTCATCCTCGCTCTTTTCCTCTTTCTTTTCCGAAACCTTAGGATTTAAAACTAATTCTCCATCGTCGTTCTCTTGGAGTATGCCAAGTTCAAGTAACTTATCTACTTTCTCGGCTTTAGTCTTAAACTCTTTAAACTTTGAGGTTCTATCTTTTTTGGAGGCATCTTTCTCGGTATCCGTTTCCGTTTCTGTATCTGTTTCAGTTTCCTTTTCGGTCTCTGTCTCAGTCTCAGTTTCGGTTTCGGTCTCGGTATCGTCATCTCCTATTGCAACTGAACCTCTTTCGCTCCGTAACCAGCCAAATAATGTTTCAAACATAATTTCCTTTCTTCCCTTTCGGGGCATCTACCTTTCGGCAGGGAGAACTACTTTTTTGCCTTACGAGCTTCTATATACTCAGGCAGATTATCCATACGCCAGATAACCTGTGCAGGCAACTTGATACAATCTTCAATTTGATTTATTCTCGCTATTAAAAGGTCTCTTGTATCCCTATGGTCTCCTGATAGGACATTATCCATAAGTGGAGCCTCGCCTTCCTTTAAAAGTTCTATATACATTTTAAAGTCAGGATTTTCATTTAACCTTTTCATAGCATTACCCTGTGTTATTATCTTTTCCTTTACCACCCCCTCTTGTCTTCGGTCTTTACGGGATTTGCGGTTTATTAGCCTGAGGATTAGTTCCTTGACCACCTTGACCTCCCATAGACATTTCAATATCCATTAAAGCTTTTTTAGCGGCTTCGCCTTCTGGCGTGCCTCTTTTATTCTTAGCTATAAGTTTGAGTTGTCCTAATTGCTGTTTCTTCTGCATTTCTTCCTGAACCCTTACTTTCATCTGGATTAACTCTTGCTGTAATTCTTCAGGTGTAGGAAGTTTTAATCCCTTGATCCCCATCGCGTTTACCATATTCTCAACCAAGACTTTGCGGTTACTGAGTGTCGTCGGAGATAGTTCAGGAGAGAAAAATATCTCTTGCGATAGAGTCTTATAACTAAGTATCGCATCCTCTTTACGCCTGTAAATATTATCATTGACTGAAGTCCCTCTCGGCATAAAGTTCCATTTTAGACTCATTGTATCTTTTGATATTTCCCTATATGGGTTATCCTCGCTCTCGGTAACATAGAACACCCGTTTTTCCATCCCATGTTCTTTCATCATCTTCGCGTGCATCATAATATTTGCTTCAAAGAATTTCTTATTAGTCATTTGTAATATTGAAATCATAGTATCAAATGAGAAATTCCCTTCGCCGATAATCGCTTGTATCCCACGAGCAGTCTTATTTGAAGCAATATTACTTTCATTCCCAGTAGTATAATCAGTAACACCGAATAGTTTTTGAAGCATACCAAGAGTAAATTCTATTATCCATTGAGAGCTAAATTCAGTGGTGTCCCCCATATCTAACCTACCAAGCCGTGTCTTATCATTGACACCCCAAAACTCCGCAGGCCCAAACTGGTGTATCTCGGGGTCAAAGCCAGACTCCTCATCATAGACAAAAGGCGCATGGGAATTTATAGTATCCCTATCAACCATGTTATTTAAAAGTGAGTCAGTCAAATCCCTGATACCCCTTGCAAACTCTGGGATGGATTTACCTCTTGCGCGATGAGACATCGGCATAATTTGCCAATGAAATATCATGCGTTTACCACGATAGGGGTTATAAATCCATCCTAAGAGCTCCTGCGTCTCTTTAGCAACCAAAGCTATAACTTCCCTTAACTTCTTCTTATCCTTTCCTTGAGGCAAGTTTATCTTTGCCCATACTTCAATTAACTCTATCTTTTCAGTCTCTTTTACCTGCACATCAGGAGTGGATGTATTCTCTGGGCGTATCTTATCTATATTCTCATACCCGCCTTCTTCGGGTTTACCTTCCCTGTCTTTAAGCCAGAACCAACTCTTTTTAAATCTATGCCCTACATAAGGCCATTCATTCACATCATAGGTATCGCAGCCTTTAGGTATGATTAAATCTTTAGGGTTGATAGGAATGAGTTTTGTCCCGAAGTAAGTCTTATCTTTTTTAGTTATGGTTATTTCTTTTGTGATAGGAGTAATGCCTGTTACAGGGTCAACTTGAGGCACATCTTCTTCGTAAGTTTCTTTAGGATATCCGTCGGGCCATTCATCATCGTATTCATTCTTTGTATTCGGGTCTAAGATAGGCTGCTCAGTTACAGGATTGATTAAAGTCCAATAGGTTTCTTCCCATTCATATTCTTCGTTAGCTTCAATGAGTTTCCCCCACCCATCCCCCGTAAGTCCGACATCCATCATTACGTCTAAGAACTCACGTTCAAAGTTCATTTCATCTTCAAGAGTGTATTCGTTATATTCCTCGACTATCTTACTTGACTTCTGGTCTTGCCCTGCCCTGCCGCCTACATTACAGATAGGCTTCTGAAATATAGTCTTAATGAAACGTGCTATTATGGCTCTTAGGATTATGGCCTCAAGAGGTAATCCTACATCGCTTGCGCCTTCCCAAGGTTCAGTCTTAGGATAGTCGTCAGGGTCTTTGCCATAACTTAAACCCTTGATAGAGCGGACTGCTTCAAAACGTTGTATCCAACTATCAACCTTTGTAGCGAACTTATCAACCCTGTCCATATTAGTAAGGACTTCGGCTACGATAAAATCTTTAATGGCTTGGTTTTGTTCGTCTCTAAGTTTACTCATAATCTCCTCAAATAAAAAGGGCGTAACAATGGAATGAAATGCGGTTTCTTTCCACTATTACGCCTTCAGATTAACTGGTGGTGCGAATGGTTATTTAGTTATATCTTGTATAACTTTTTTGTCTCCGTTACAATTCCAACAAGCTAATGGTTTATCTATATTATCATCGTTCAAAGTTATCCCTGTGCCTTCACAAACAGAACATGCTACAATTTCAGCTTCGCCTATCATCAACTTAGAGATAGACTGTCTTAAATCATTTGCTCTATTTTCTTCAGATGTAAACTGGCTTTCTAAATTTCCTATCTTTCTTTTTAAGAAAATCAATAGCCTGCCTAAACTTTCTTTTAACTTGCCTTCGGTCTTTACTTCTGCCCCTACACCTAATTGATACCCATAATCTGCACTTTCATATAACAAATCCGCTTCTTTAACCGCCTCGCAATTATTGATATAAGCTATCTCAGATAAACTTATCTTCAACTTATTCATTGCTTGCGCCAAAGTCATCTCATTGAGATTTTTTAACATCATCCTAATCGCTAACCTAAATTCATTACTGGTTTTGTCCGACTTTAAATATTGTTCAATCCATTTATCCATTTTTTTCTCCTTCTCCTTATTTTATTAACTACTTACCCCTCCTGATATAAATTTCCACTAATTCAGCAATTTGTTTTTGGGGAACTATCGTAATGATACTATTGGGTTTAATTTCCATTTCTTCTTCTCTTGTAATCGGGCAACGAGTTTTCTTGTCAATAGTATACTTTATTATTACAAAGCTGTTGTCATTTTTAACATACTCATCAATCTTATCACTATAAAATTTAACATCTTGAGTAAGATTATAAATCCAAACCCCTGATACTGCTACAATTACACAACACAAAATAATTAACACATTAACTAACATTTTTTTCTCCTTCTCCTTTGAGGTGGTGAGACTGTTTAACTTCTACTTTCGTTGATATACTGCCCTTGTGAACATTGATACGGATTTGCCCTGTGAAGTTCCTGTCCTCTAAAAGGTTATCTATATACTCTAAAAGTGGATGGTCTTTAACGAAGTCGGTTTTCATTACATACCAACCTTTTTTAATCGAGATATATCACTATCTATTGCTTTTTCCCAAAAAATAGGATGCAAGCGTTCAATATACTCTTTCCTACTAAATTCCATTTCTCCAGTTTCAAAAAATATCTTTACTCTGTTTCTATTAAATACCATAGTCTTTATTTTTTCCCTGCTGCCAATATCATTAACTTCTTTATTCCAAATTAAATTATTCATTTCACATCCATCCCGAATGATGTTTCTCGGCTTTAACGTGCATTTTAAGCGGAGACTTCTTTGATAACTTTGCCTTTGACATTGCGATTGCGACTGCCTGCTTCTGCGGTTTGCCTGAATGAACTAATTCGCTTATATTAGAACTGATAACTTTCTTTGACTTGCCTGATTTTATAGGCATATTACCTCCCCATTTTCTTTAACTTATTAAATTCTATATTCTCTAATTCGTCTAACTCATCATCGCTCATAGTGGAAGCGTATTTCTTGGCTTTAGTATGATTACTTTTCATCTTCCTGCGTTTAAGTTCTGTTTCTAATTCTTCCGTTGAATACATGGATAGGTTGTTTGCCATTTATTTTCCTTTCACTATTTGCATAAATTCTTTATCTAATTCGTAACCAGTTATAATAATATTTCTTTTTTTGAGGTTATATTTCTAATATTTAAATATATTTATTTTGTGTATTATAAACTGAAAATCTTTTGTTTTTGGAAACTCTTTTATTATATCTATAAGTTCATTTGGAACATTTTCAGTCGCTATAACCATTACTATCTGCTCATTAGATATTTTCATTTGTCGTCGGAATTGAAGTCTATACTTAAGAAGTTGATATAATGCCCTTTCACAATCTATCTTAGTTTTCTTTAATTCTACTATTGCATAAATTTGTGAAGTATTATCTTTTAGTATAATATCTGCTTTAACACCATGAATATTATAGGGTTTAAAATCTAAATCTAACCTTTTATTTAACCAACTAACATTATTAGTAAGTCTGTTTTTTATTTCTTTTTCTCTATTCATAGCGGGTCGGGTTGATTTCCCCCTTATATGTTTTTAAATATCTTTGAGGTTATTTCCCAAACGCACCTTTTACCCTGTTCTTAATTCTATTTATCATACCATTAGTTCCGGCTACAACCTTATTCTTATTCTGGGCAGTAGCATTCAACACTATATCAATGGCTGTGAGTAACTTCTTAATCAGGAACTTCTTATGGTTTACCATCAAATCTTGCTGGCAGATTAACTGCATAGTCTCGGAGTTATCCCTGTGACGTTTAACGACTATCTCCATAAGAGTAACAGTATTTATGACATCATCAGGGGACTCTTTGACTATGGTGTCTTTCTTTAATTCATTACCGTTATCGTTATCACTTCCCATATAACTCCTTATCTAATATATAGTTTAGTTCTTGTAAATTAGCAACAGTCTGTTCCCACGCAGTTTCCATTACCTGACTATCATTTAAAAGATAAAGAGGCATAACTCTATGCTTTGCTACTTCATCCTTGCCAATTAAATTTTCAATGTTATTATATAATTTTTGTATTTGAATATTCATATCCTCTGCGGTTGGATAAGAATAAATAATATTTGTTCCTGATAATACTATACCTACCATTAAACCTAAAAATAGATAAATATATTTTTTCATATCGCCTCCTTTGACTCCTTTGATACTAAATCTTTAAATCTGCTTTCGTGCCATAATTCTAAAGTCTCACCGCGTAAATCCCTTTTTATGCTCACAACAATAAATGTTTCTCCGCTTGTTACATGAGTAAAACAATCTCCAATTAAAACATCCAAATTTTTATCTCCACTCATACCGCCCCCTTATATTTCGCCATACGCTTACCTTCTTTATACCCTCTTTCGTGAGAAACTATTGAAACTATGACAAGTAAGAAAAAGAATAAGAGTATCATTTATCACTTTCCATAAATTGTTCTCCCATTCTTTTCTTGCCGAGCTTGATTATATCGCACTGTCTTAGAAGATAAATGTAAGCCCAAATATTCTTTTGCTAATTTTCTAAAACTATGGACACGCATAGCTAAATCTTTATAACTTTTTTGCCAGTAAGTATCTTCCTCACTGTCCCAAGATTGTATTATTCTACTTATTTGTTTGGGTAATGAACAATATTTCTCTGCTAACTGCTTTATTATTATTGTTACACTTTCACTCTCCCAAAATTCACTTATGATTTTTTGTCGTTTAGTCCAACTAATTTTTCTCATTAAACCCTGCCTTGTGGATGACGTGTGCGTGTCCTATTAAAATTCTTCCTTGCGTTTACATACTGCTGCGCCCAGCAACCCATGACATAAGTATCAGCCCTGTCAGTAGACCTGCCTATCCGTGACTTAATCTCATCCTTAGCTTCTATTTTAATCTTACCAGAAGAACTCACTATCTCATAATTAGGAGCCTGTAACTCCTGTATTAAGAGATTATCATTGGGGATAGTAGTCAGACATTGAGAAAATAAATCGCCTACATACCACCACATTTGAGCGCGTTGATTTAAAAATTTTACTTCTTCGGTCTCTAATGTAGGCCTCTCAGCTGAATTGATACCCATTACCAAATGTTTCTTATCGCCCAATAGTTCCCGGACTCTATCGTATACGCCTAACCCCAGTCCACATTTATCTACCACTATCATATCTGAATTATAATCGTTGAAGTGTATGATAATGCGCCCGGCTGTTTTCATAGTATCTTTCTCGCCGGATATATCAGTCTTTGTAATCTCATAACCTAACATATCGTAAATTACCGTATCATCCCCGCCCGCACCTATATCGGCAACTGTAACCTTTGTAGTCGGGTTATAGTTTAACTCTCTATCAACCGCATCCCTTATCCAATGGCTCTTTATAACCTTATTCTCTGAACCCTCTAAAACATCCCAATTACCATGAAGATAAGCTTCTAATAACTCAGCCCTATGTTTAAAAGCGTCTGTAAGGTTCTCTATATAACCTGTAGCTAAGAAAGGATTATCCACAGGAAGAGCCTGCAAATATTGCTTACCATTCTTACTATGCACAAAATCATCTCTTAGAAAACAATCAGAAGGATTAGCTGTAAGTAACATTTTATAAGGGAATTGCTTATTATCTATCTTTAAACGAAGCGTCCCTTTAAGCATACCATAATCATCTCTTGTCAACTCCTCAGCCTGGTCTATAAAGATATAGGCATATTCAGCGCTGTTAAACTTCTTAATAGCTTCCTCACTATCAAGCCCGCCGACTATAATCTTGACACAACCCTCAATAACTATCTCACCCAAATGTTCTTTAAAGTCATAAAGGTTCGAGGGGATAAACTTCTTCCATGTCTCAAGGGTAGTCTCTCTGAAGTCTTTGGCTCTCTTACGGCCCATAAAAGCAACAGCTAAAGGATATTTCTGGGGGATTAAATTGAATTGAGTGATTAGATTCTTACATTGAAGATAGAGCCACCTGCAGCCGAGGACTGATTTACCGCCGCCCTTAGCCCCGCCATATAAAACCTCATCAGATACATCTAACAAGTCAAGGGCTTGAGTCTGCTTCTCGGAGAATATCCAGTCTATCTTAGTATCAACCGCTTCCTGTATCGGCAATTCTTTCCTCGATTCTATTTTCTATCTTATCTAAGGCAGGATAATTCTTTACAATATTGATAATGGTATTGCCACTAATTTCGCCGGAGTGTTCAACAGTCTGCATATCTGGAATAAATTTCTTCAGAACAGCTATCATTACATTTTTATCTGTATAAGCATACTCAGCAACTTTCTCCCAGAAACCTTGACCGCGTTTCTTACCTTCCTTCGCCAATGCTTCACGCAATAGTTCAGGCTCCGCATTTTTAGGTCTTCCAGCTCTATTGATATTTTTATCACCCTTAGCGAATGGCATTGTTTCTCATACCATAGTTACTTGTTTTACAATTAAGTTAAAACATTTTCTACTTCCAAAATTATCTGTTTTTTTATGACACTTGCCGCATAAAGTCTGACCATTCCTGGTTTTCTATCAGTTTAATGATAATTCCGCTTTTGTCAACAACAATTTTCGTTTTAAATCAATTTTTTAAAATTTATAAATAAATCATAAAAATAATACTTGACAAAATGATAAAATGTGATATACTTATAATAGGAGAGAAAAAATGGATACCAACACAAAAACAAGATTAACAATCGAAATCGAAAAAAACTTGAAAGCGAAAGTCAAAGCGAAGATATACGCTACAGGAAAAACTC